>JGI24793J26633_1000535_pt1 | contig 24909 bp, 19 predicted proteins | sample MesohylFT_FD_26633 | JGI IMG/M metagenome (IMG submission 26633) | reverse complement strand
CCCGCCGTTGCGGATGTACCACTGGCGGGAGGTGACGATCTCCAGTGGGCGCTGGCCCTTCTCGAAGAACTTCACCGGATGGGTGATGGCCCGGGGCTCTCCGATCAGCTCGCCCGACTCCTTGAGCAGCTCGACCGTGCGCTGCTGGGCGCCGTGGATGGTGCGCCCGGCGATCTCGGCGTAGGGGGCGGGGTCGATCCCCTCGGGGGCGTCGGCCACGATGCGGCCTCCCCGGTCGACAATGGCCCGCACCGGCAGGTTCAGCTCCCGCCACCAGGTCACGTCGGTGGTGTCCCCGAAGGTGCAGATCATGGCCGCGCCGGTGCCCTTTTCGGGATCGGCCAGGGTGTGGGCCACCATGGGCACCGCCGCCTTGAACAGCGGCGTGGTGATGGTCTGGCCGAACAGCGGTTGGTAGCGCTGGTCGTCGGGGTGGGCCACCACCGCCACACAGGCGGCGAGCAGCTCGGGGCGGGTGGTGTCGATGGGCAGGTCGGCACCGTCGGGAAGGTGGAAGGCCAGGCGGTGGTAGGCGCCGGGACGCTCCCGGTCTTCCAGCTCGGCCTGGGCCACCGCAGTGCGGAAGGTCACGTCCCACAGGCTGGGGGCCTCGCTCTGGTAGGCCTCGCCCCGGGCCAGGTTGCGGAGGAAGGCCCGTTGGGAGGCCCGGCGACTGCGCTCGTCGATGGTGGCGTAGGTGAGGCTCCAGTCGATGGACAGCCCAAGGCGGCGCCACAGTTCCTCGAAGGCTTGCTCGTCGGTGGCGGTGAGTTGCACGCACAGCTCCACGAAGTTGCGCCGGGAGATGGGGAGCTGGTCTTTGCCGGGCTCGTCGGGGGGTTGGAAGTCGGGGTCGTAGGGGAGGGAGGGGTCGCACCGGACGCCGAAGTAGTTCTGAACCCGGCGCTCGGTGGGCAGGCCGTTGTCGTCCCAGCCCATGGGGTAATACACCTGCTTGCCTCGCATGCGGTGGAATCGGGCGAGGGTGTCGGTGTGGGTGTAGCTGAAGATGTGGCCGACGTGGAGGGAGCCGCTGACGGTGGGGGGAGGGGTGTCGATGGAGTACACCTGGTCGCGGGTGGCGGTGCGGTCGAAGCGGTACGTTCCGTTGGACTCCCAGATTTCGTCCCATTTGGCTTCTAGGCCCTCTAGCGCGGGCTTCTGGGGGACGTTGCGGGGGGCGGTCATCGCTTGGTCATGGTACTTGTGTACTCGTTGCGCGTAGCAGTCGTTACGGGGCTGGTTGGGCGTAGTTGTTGGGGTCGTTTCCTCGTACTAGGCGGATGTCTAGGCGGGGGTTGAAGGTTCCTATGGTCTTGGTTTCTCCTTGCCAGATGTCTTGGCAGCGGGAGCTGGCGTAGTGGACGGCTATGGCGCGGCGGAGGTTCTCGGTGCGGTTGAAGCCGGAGCCGTGGACTAGGAGGGGGTGGAAGAAGAGGGTGTCGCCGGGGTCCATCTCCAGGTGGACGCGTTGGTCGACGTCGATGCCCTTGGCGCCGAAGAACAGGAAGTTCTTGTGCTCCCACTCGGGGTAGTCGTGTTCGAGGAGTTCGCCGGTGTGGGTGCCGGGGATAACCACCAAGCAGCCGTTTTCTCGGGTGATTGTGTCAAGCGCAGTCCACACTCCGACGATGCGGTCGGCGGGACGGAGAGGGAAGTACAGCAGGTCTTGGTGAAGGGGGTGGCGGCCGTCGACGTCGGTCGGCTTGTTCAAGTACATGCTGTTCAGGGCGATTAGGTCGTTGCCGATGAGCTCGGTCACTTGGTCGACCAGCGGTTCGAAGCGGGCATAGCGGGACATCACCGGGTCGCCGTTCACGAAGTTCACCTTGGCGATCCCATGAGCAGGGGTCCGGGGGGTGACCAGCCCCTTGGCAACCTCAACGTTGCGGGCCACCTGCATGTTGGGAGCGGGGGCGATGGTGCCGTCGGCAATGTCGGCGAAACGCCGGTTGAATGCCTCGATCATCTCCTCGGGCACCAGCTTGCGCCGAACCACATAGCCGTCTCGCCAGTAGTCGGAGCCCATCACTGGTCATTATCCCACAACGCAGATTATGTAACTTTCCTTCTGACCCAGGTTGCAAGAAGCTCGATGGCATATACCACGATGAATATGCAGAAGATGATGCCGCCTAGAGTTTCCCACTCAAGTTGTCTAGAGGCATTGATCATCAGGAACCCTATTCCACCGCCACCGACGATACCCACAACTGCTGAATTTCGTACTGAAACATCCAATAGGTACATAGAGTTGCTGATTTTGGAAGTGATTACCTGTGGCAAAACCGCAGTAGTTGACTCTTGAAGCCTGGTTGATCCAGTTGAAGTCACTCCGTCGCGAATGCCTTGACGCGCCTCTTCTATGGCATCAGCAAATAGTTTTGTGATAAAGCCAAACAATGCAATAGCCAGTGCAAGTGAACCAGCTCTAGGACCTGGCCCAATTGCTGCAACGAATATAACAGCGACTACTAGTTCGGGAGCGCAACGGACAAGAAGCATAAATGATCGTGAGAAGAAATAAACAAACCGTCCCGGGGCAGTGTTGCTCGCAGCAAGGAATGAGAACGGGATTGCGAACAGTAACGCCAACCCCGTCGCAGCAATTCCAATGCCCAACGTATCAATGAGATCAGAAACAATTCGCTCGGTGAACCAAGACCAATCGTTAGGGGTTAGCCTTCTTAGCATCTCTGGGATGTTCCCACTGTCAGTAATTACTTCGTTTGCGCCGATGTCTGGGATGATCACCGAAAGCACGAGGAGCACAGAGAATATTAGACTGACTGCATTTACTTTTACACGCTCTGTCGTCCAGGGCGGAGTTAGACGCCTCGACGATAATTGATTTCGTAGCGCCGCTCTTTGTCTGGATCTATCGATAATCCAATCTGCTATCTTTGTTCCAGGACTAGCCAGGCCACTTCCTAATCTATTGGACTTTGGCTGTTTTACTTTACCCGAGAGTCTCTCAGTTGTTCCCAGAAGTGCATGGCGAGTCAATGCAGAGAGCGCTTCTAAGACAATCACAAGGACTACGATGAGTAAGGTGACTCCGAGCATTTCCTGATATCGAAGACTGCCTTGGTACGTGCGGAGAAGAACCCCAATCCCTCCTGCCCCTACCCAGCCAAGGATAGGAGCGGAACGGAAATCAAGTTCCAGCCGGTACAGGGAAATAGTGATGGCTGTTGGAACCATCTGACTCCACACACCGGTGGAAAGATCCTGCATAGGGCCCGCGCCGGTAGAAGCCACTCCTTCACGAGGGCCGGGATCAATGTCTTCAGCCGCATCGGCTATGAGTTTGCCGATCATGCCGATTGAGTGAATGCCAATCGCTATCACTCCAGGTAGAACGCCGATGCCGTATATCCTGACGAAGAAGATTGCAAAGACCAGAGCAGGTATAGCCCGTGAGAAGACTATGGCCAATTTTGCGAGCCCACGAACAGGAGCCCATGGCATAACGTTCCTTGCTGAGAGAAGACCGAGAGGTATTCCTAGGATTAATCCAAGCGCTGTACCGGCAAAGGCCATGAAGAACGTATCAAAAGCGGCGGATGTGACTACGTCCCAATCTTCACTGGGTATAAACGGTGGCACCATTCTACCGAGTAGGCGCCACGTCGCCGGCCAACCTTCAATGATCTCAGCTATGCCACCGATTGAAAGACCTACACGGCCAATAGCCCAAACAAATGCAACCAAACACAGGACAACGACACTCCAGATTTGCGCCCTCTGGAGGGTCCAAGGGCGAGAGACCTGATTCGAGAAACCGCTTCTTTCACCGTTGCGGTTTCGTTGGGTACGTTGATCTGAGGTTTCTAGAGCACTCATTATGAGATTGGGTCAACATCGGAGTCAATGTATTCATCTCGTTTAGCTCCCGTTGGGTCTAGCTCACGATAAACATCCATAACCCGGTTGTGGTCCAGCGACTCGTCGACTGGTGAATCTAGAACGACCTTGCCATCGCGAAGCCCTATTAGACGGTGTGCCCATCCCAATGCCAGATCAACTTGATGGAGACTGCAAAGAACTGTGATCTCATCTTCTATGCAGCATTGGACAAGCAAATCCATTACCTGGCCAGAGATTTCAGGATCTAGGGAGGCAACAGGCTCATCAGCGAGAACGATCTTAGGCTTCTGCATCAAACTTCGCGCGATAGCGACACGTTGTTGTTGGCCGCCAGAAAGTGTGTCGGTTCTCTGCCAAGCCCGGTCGGCCAACCCAACTCTGTCAAGTTGTTCGAATGCCTCGACGCGCAACCATTTTGGATACATCATCGCGCCGATACGTGGTCCTCGTATTCGACCTAGCGCCCCGCTCAAGACATTCTCTATACAGGTAACCCTTCCAACTATGTTAAATTGCTGAAAAACGAAACCGATATTGCGTCGAAGGATTCGCAGTTCTGCTCGGGTCAGCGCAGGCACGTCCAGGCCGAGAACTTCCACTGACCCTTCTGTTGGTATATGTAATCTGTTGAGATGTCGAAGCAGCGTTGATTTTCCTGAGCCAGAGAGCCCAATAATAACGAGCAATTGACCTTTAGGTACGGAAAAGGAAACCCCATCAAGGGCCGTAACGCTACCATTGTCAAACGTCTTGACTAAGTCTTTAACTCGAACAGCGGTTTCCCCCGAATCTGGAACGAGTACGTTGCCATCATCGAGGGAAACCATATTGCTGTTCATTAGGGGTTTTGGCGATTAGGCGTGGCTTCTTAGACTAGCCTTCGCACTCGACAGCGCCAGTTACTTCACAGACTCGGCGGATGCCATCGTAATAGGAGTCGCCTCCTACGTCGATGTATCCCCAATCTCCAACACCTCCTGCACCGATGTTGCAATTGTGGTCTTCGTCTGTCCCCTCGCAATAGCCGTTGGCTAGGGCGTAGGTAGCATTAGCTTTTTCGGTTAGGACAGTGGTGATCTCGTCGACCATGTCCTCAGGAAGTGTATCTATGTTAATTGCGAAGGGTGCGGCAGCAATGAATTCCGTTTTCCAGATGATCGCTAATTCAGCACTTTCAGGATTGACATCAAGTCCATTCACTCTGTCGAGAATGCCATCAAGATCCCCCGATTCCTGGAGTCTGCCGGGACCAGCGTCATCTGGTTGGCTCTTTAGGAAAATATCGGCCGCGAATCCTGCGTCACAATCTCCATTGGCGACGCTCAAGATGGATGCGTCGTGCCCACCGGCGAAGACTGGGGTTATATCAGTTGAGCCTTCTGATGGGTCAAGACCTACTGAGAGCAGACCCTCTGAAGGGAATAGAAACCCCGAAGTTGAACCTGGGTCGGTGAAGCATACTGACCTGCCGGCAAGATCTGCGAGGCTGGATATTCCACTGTCCTTCCCAGTTACCAAGTAACTTCGATACCCCGGAGCCGATCCTTGTTTCCTAATCGCGGCACCAGCGACTTCAAGATTGGCCCCATTCTTGGTTGCGATTACATAGGCAAAGGGACCGAATTGGGCTATATCAATTCGCCCGGCAATGATGCCTTCTACCATTCCAGCGTATTCAGTGGCAAGGACGAATTCTATTTCGTCTAGGCCTTCAACATTGTCAATGAGAATATCAATCGTCGTTGAGTAGGCCTCGGCCATACCGGTTGCATCTTCGGCTGGTACTTGGCTGAAAACAAGCTTGCTGGGTCGGCCATCATCGTCGTCCCCGCACCCAACAGCTAGTGCACCCAGCAGTATGAAAGCGATGAGAATGCTTAATAGTCGGAATGTGTGTGTGTGTGTTTCGGGACATGGATCCCCCCCTTAGACGGACCATAGGGTCCGTGGGCAATGTATCACCCTTTGAAGAGAGGTGTTTCGAATCAGGGGCGGCGGGCAGTGCCGCGGTAAATTCGGGTGGTGGGCATGATCCGGACGCTGCGGTCGGTGGCGCGGTTTCGGCGGTTTGAGCCGAGTCGGGCCAAGCGGCGGCTTGGCCGGGCAGCGTCGGTGGCTGATCTTCGGGAACTAGCCCGCAAGCGGCTGCCCGCTGGGGTGTTCGATTACATCGACGGGGCGGCTGAGGACGAGCTGTCTATGGAGCGCAACGCTGCCGCGTTCGATCAATGGGAGTTCGTGCCCCGGGTTCTGCGGGACGTGTCGGAGCTGGACACCTCGGTGGAGCTGCTGGGCCGGCGCCATCCGCTGCCGCTGGCCCTGTCGCCCACCGGATTCACCCGCATCGTGTGCCCCGACGGGGAGCTGGCCGTGGCCCGGGCCGCGGCCCGCAAGGGCATTGCCTATTCGCTGTCCACGCTGAGCACCCGGTCGATTGAGGAGATCAGAGAGGTGAGCGACGGCCCGCTGTGGTTCCAGCTGTACTTCTGGCGTGATCGGGGCTTGGTGGCCGAATGGCTCCAGCGGGCGGCCGACTGCGACTACGAGGCCCTGCTGGTGGCGGTGGACACGCCGGTGTTCGGCCGCCGAGAGCGGGACGTGCGCCGGGGCTTCACCCTGCCGCCCACCCTGGGGCCCGACACGGTATTGCACGGGCTGCGCCGGCCGGCCTGGACATGGTCGCTCCTGCGGTCTGAGCCCATCACCTTCGCCAACCTGACCGGGGTACAGGGCTACGACGGCAGCTCCGCTTTGGGTTTGGCCGAGTTCGCCCACAACCAGTTCAACCAGGCGCTCTCGTGGGACGACCTGGACTGGCTACGTGAGCGTTGGAACGGGAAGCTTGTTCTCAAGGGCGTGCAATCGGTAGGCGATGCCCAAATCGCTGCCGAACAGGGCGTTGACGGGATAATCCTCTCCAACCACGGCGGCCGCCAGCTCGACGGCGCACCCCCCATCCTGGAGCTCGTCCCCCAGGTGGCCGACGCAGTGGGCGGCACCCTCGACATCATCTGCGACGGCGGCGTCCGCCGGGGCAGCCACATCGCCATGGCCCTCGCCCTCGGCGCCGATGCCGCGATGTTCGGCCGCCCCTACCTCTACGCCCTAGCCGCCGCCGGCGAGCCCGGCGTCGACCATCTCCTAGACCAATTCACCGAAGACCTAACCCGCACCCTCGCCCTAATCGGCGTCCCCAAAGCATCCGACCTAACCCCCGCTGCCGTCCGCCCGCGGCAGTGAGAGTAGGCACCGGGTCCGCGGTGCTTCAGGGCGGGTGGGGTTGGTCGGGCGGTCGGGCCTTCGGCCCATAGACGCCAGGCCACGATGGCGGCGGTGTCGGCTACCAGGCCGGGGGCCCATCGCACTCGGGCGGTGCGGTCCTCGCGGATGAGCGCGGCCGCTGCGATCGGCCTCTTGGCCAGCGCCCCGCCGCACAGAGTCCACCAAGCCTAGGTTATGCCCCACCACCCGCTCCGGCGGCCTGTCCGTCTCCACCAATGACCAGACCCCCCAATCAACCTGACCGGCCAAAGCGGGGAACCTCATATTGCATCAAGCAGTGTATGGTGCAGGAGTTGGAGTTGTGCGGGTGCGCCGTCACTCAGGTCTCTTCCAGTGCCAGATTGCAAAGATCGATTCCCAGCTTGAGGTGGCCGCGAGTTCGATCATCCATATCTTTGGACAAATGGCTTGGTGCAATGGCGACAAGGTGGGCTGTTGCCTCTTCTGGCAACTTTTCTTGTGCGCAAGCAAGTAGGAGTTCGGGGAGTAGCCGGGTGAAGTCGAAGTCGACACCCTCTAGCTCCTGCAGGAAGTCAACGCAGTCGCTGCCTCTCTGGCCCCACCAAGCTTCATGAGGCTCGCACCATCGAAGGATTGAAGCATGTATCAGCCAATCGAAGTATGACCTCAGGACTCTTCGGAGATCGAACTGGTTCCAATGTGGTGCTCCGCGCGGTCTTGCTTGGATGCGTGCTGCTTGCATAGCGGCTCCCACTGCGCAGAGAGTCTCGCGGCTTCCTAGTGATTGCCCGAAGTACGAGTGGGGTTCAAGTCTTGGATTGATGCTACCTAGGAGAGTGCATCCAGCCTGAGGAACTGATTCGAGTTCTTCTATCCGCTTGGCCAATTCGGGGATGTCCAAACCTCGATGCTGTGCTGCTCGATAGGTGTCTCTTTCTACAGCTAGGGGTGACCAATTGGGGATATAGGTTAACCACAGCGCCAATAATCGCTTGTTTCCTTCGGAATCTGTGAAGGTATTCCGGATGCTCGCCCAAATTCGTTCATCTTCGGGGTGTGCATGTACGACTAGGCCTCTAAAGCTCGCACCGGGCCACTTCTGCCGGCCAGCGAGAAACATCCGTTGGCACGAAAGTCCCGTTCGGGAGCCGAGAGCAAGAATCAGAGCACTCGGAACATCCCTGTTGGAGGGGATGGCAATTTGTTCGAGTCCTTCCTCGGTGGTGTAGCCGATCCAGACGGCTTGTTCATCTACGAAATCATGTTCTGAGAGTGCTACGCGCAAATTTTCCCACTCTTGGTCAAGAAAGAGCGCGCGTTCTTGCTGTTCGTAAATGACAATTGACGCATTATCGGCAACGCGATCCAAGGTGCCTTGAACTAGGTCTCGCATCTTGTCTTCGCGGTTGCGCTTTGGGAAGTCAGAGAACTCGGCAAGTCGTTTTGAAATCAATTCTCCAGGGGCTTCCTTAACGAGCGGTGCCGGTTCAAAGAAGACCGTTTCCTCAACAGAACGCACTGTTGGCGGCGCTGGTCGTGTGCCGGTAGGCCCAAGGAGGCTGATGGCTTGATCCTGGTCTTGTGTTGATTTGTAGGCCTCCCAGATGGTCGTATTGCGACGAGCATCGAAGATGTCAGGCACAACGAGGTCCGGTTCGGGCAATACCATTGCAGACATCGCCCGCGGGTTGATCCTGACTAGTCGCGCCCGGCGTGGGTCTTTGCATAGCACACACTCACCATCGTCTGGCTCTGCGCTCTCAAATCCAACCAGACTTAGCCACGGATCTTCAATGGAATTTGATTGTCCGGACTCCGGGGGGATGCTGGTAGCACCAGGGAGTTTTCTGGAAATCAGCTGTTCAATCCTGACTGTTGGTGCCCCCAACGCGGAGAAAGCGCTCAGGAGCCGCTCCGCGAAACCGCCGCTGTCACTAACGGAGACGAGTCCGAGCATTGGGCTGTCAGGTGATGTGTGAAGGAGGCTTCTTTGTAGCCCTAGGGCATTTGATGGGTACCGATCCAAAGGGAGCACGGTTCCAACGCGCGCTGATGAGCCGGCAGTAGCGGCGCGATGACGGTCTGCCGCTACCTGGAGTTCGCTGACGAGAGGCATGAGTGTGCCTATATCCATCACCAGAGTCGTGGGTGCATCGCCGCTTAAGGCTTCATAGAGCCAGGTGGCTAGTGCCGGTGCAGCCCTCATGTCTTGAAAGGCGTCTGCTAGCCGGATGAATGAAGCGGTGTGCTTTCCAGACGGGAGCACATAGTGGTAGCTATCAGGCAGCCAAAGCGCTTGGCCCCATCTGAGGAACGCTTCCATTTCCGCCGCGCGGGCGCGTGCAAGCAGGACTTGATCGAGACTTCCCGTTCCAGACGCAGTGGAACTCCAGACAATTGACGGCTTGCTCCCGACCTCAAAAGGGATGACGCCCAATTTCGCGTTAGAACCCATGTCGCCGAGTAGTTGTTGAAGGGCATCAGCAGTCTGATCCGCTGGTGGCCAATCCTGATTCTCAGGACCCCAACGCGCCAGCACCCATTCAACTCTTCCTACAACATCTAGAGGTACATCTCGCAGATAACCGGCAACGGTCTCTACCCCAGCCGTTCGGTGGGCAATGTCAAGAAAGGCCAAGCCTCCCCCGGTGCTGTGGGCGCGCAACATTCGATCAGACTGGAAGGGCAGGCGCGCATAAGCATCGCGAGTGTCTTGCATCTGCCGTGTAGCTTGCTATGCAGCAGCGGGTTGGGCGCGCCTCAGTTTGGGTGAGGGAGACGCCTCTTGTCGAACGGCATCGAGGGTGAAATGAATCACAGTCCCGCTCATGCCCTTGGCGGAGAATTCTTGGGGACTCCACTCGCCATCCCTACCTCGTCTACCAAGGTGCATGGCTCGATCAGGGGCGAATGATGAAATCACGTTCATAGTTCCATTCCAATGCGTGACGTGCCGGAAGATGGTGTTGAGGCCGTGGCCTCCCTGGGCTCCGACAACTCTTCGGTTCCCGTAAACAGAGCGGAGGAGATCGGTGACAACATCCATGGCGATTTCTGAATCTGCTTTGTCCTCATTGCAAATGCAATTGGAATACTGACCGCGGTCGGCTAGTGCTTCGAGCTTCGCCCTCACTGAGCCTACGATGCCGACACCGTTGTCAATAACGACAATCTGGAGTCGGTTGTGGCTGTGTTCCCCGCCCCCTGAGGTTGCGCTTACTATGGCAATTGCTCTATCGGATTTTGCCCATCGATGTACGTTGTCCACTAACTCAAACAGGCATTGGTCCGCGTGGCTGTCGAAGTGGTCTCGTTCTGAATTGCCGGCAGCAACGCCCAGACCGTCGATCCAGTAATAGCGCCTACCGGCAGGGTCCGGGGTTGGGGGTTGACGAAGAGGGGATTCAAGTTCGGAGACGACTCGCATCCGATCTGACGTCTCAAAGTCGTACTGCTCAAGTGCGAGCGTCTGAGGAACAGCAGGAAGCCCAAGAGCCAGCGGCACTGGGACGTTCTCATCTTCAATTGCCATCGCAATGTCCCGTCGGTCAGCGGCGAACACCAGGCCGGAGCGAGCGAGCCGACGTCTGATCAACAGTGAACCAGGAAGAATGATCTTGGGCGGGGGCTCCGGAGCGCTCAGAACCCACAGACTCAGGGCAAGGTCTTCCGGCTGGATTGTTGCTGTCTCGACGAGACCCCTGAGATCAAGAGGCTGCGAGGCCTCTGCGGGTACCGGAAGCTTGCTTTGGCCTATCAAAATAGGTCTGCCCTCTTGTGAAGGTTACAGGTTCAGTTTGGCACCCTACCGTTGACCCCATAGGGATGCTAGCTGAATTCTTGTCGGCAGGGACAGGGGGATTCGGCTCCACCGGCATCAGCTTTAGTATCCCCCGCCGAACGATGAGCAGCCCGTAACCGTACCGCGACCTGCGCGCCGCGTGTTTCGAGGTCCTGACTCTGAACGCTGTCTGCCGCTGCCAGAAGCGCTGCTGGCCTGTGTCGGAGCCGCTGCTGTGCGAGCGGGAGTCGCATCTCAGGTTCGTACAGCGCCGGTCTGAGAAAACGGTGGCCGAGTGCCGGCGGCCGTCAACAGCGCCGGTCCGCTCCGCCCTTAAGCGAGATCCCCTTGCCAGAGTCGGTGGGCGAATTCGGTGGCCGGCAGGATGTCGATGTCGTCGTCTGTGGGGGGGTATGACGGTCTTGCGGGTGCCGGGGTGCTCCTCGGCCAGAGTGCGGAGGCCTTTGAGGTGTTTACTGGTGGCTTTGGCGGTCGCCTTGGCTTCGATGGCCAGTCGCATGTCTCCGATGACGAATTCGACCAGGATGCTGCTCGGGAGCCGCCAGTAGGCCAGTCGCTCGTTTAGGTCGCGTTAAGGGACGAAGGCGGACAGCTCGTGGAAGACCCAGTTCTCGAATGCCTTGCCGTAGCTGTCGGAGCCGCAGTGATCATAGGCACTCCCTTGGGTAACCAACACTTCCGCGGCGCCACCCTACCCAGGCAGGATCCCTTCTCCCTGAACTTCTCCCTTCCCAAGACTTCACTTCCCAACGTGCCTTGGGAGTATTCGAGCCAACCGGTCGGTATGGTCACTTCATGGCTCATCGTTCGATTGAACAGGTGGGGGCTGATCCCCGGCACTGCGAGCATGGGTGAACTCCACCGGTGGTCGCGACAGATCGGCCATGATGGCCGGTTGTAAGAGTCAGCGACCGACCGGTGGAGGGCTTCAGCATGGCACGGCGTGTTTGCTCGAAGGAGACGACCTGTGGGCCATATTCCAAGAAATCGGCGAGGAGGATCCCAACTTGGCCTTCCCCTAATGGGGGTAGGCCAGTGATCATTGGGGATGAGTGGATCGTCATAGCCGCAGTTGGGGGACGGTGGTAGCCGGGTTCTGAGCCGATGAGACTGCGCAGGTCAGCCCAGTAGATGTCGCCTCGCGTCAATCCCACTCCCATTCGTCCTCGAGGGCTCTCTTTTGGGCAGAGTCCAAACCAGGATCTAGGGAGGTGTCGTGTTCGGCGGCAAATTCGTTGAGACTGTTGGTGATCTCTTCGTCACTCAAGTTCAGCCACTGAGGGCCATTCATGTCAGCTTGTCCACTTTTACCCGCAGCTTCGACTAGGTCTTGAAGGGCCTCAACAACCAGAGCGGAGTAGGACTTCTCCTGCTGGCAGGCCAGCGAGTCGACTTGCTTATGGAGCGAGTCGGGAATCGTGACGGTCACCTCCACAGCGTCAGCCTACTGAGGCAGGCAGAAGGCCCCCACAGCGCGTTCTACAGTGGTGATGTGACCCCGGAAGAAGAGCACGCCTTCTACAGCAATCCCACGAACTTGACTCCTCGGGGACCAGGAAGGCGGCGCAAGCAGCGACTGGCGGAACTGGTGCAGGTGCAGTTTCCCCCTGATGTGCTCGAACAGGTGAGGACTGCTGCCGAAGCCGAAAACCGCTCAGGGTCCTCTTGGATTCGCAAAGCGGTCAGCCGCGAGCTCTTGGCGCTTAGATCCTGGCCGACTAGTTCAAAACACCTCATATGAGTTGGAAGCACGCAACGCACTTCGAGAAAGCCGATTGGATCCGTGCTGATCTCTGCGGCTAGTAGAGCCTGAGATTCGGCTATCGTTGCCTGGGTACGCTCTAGGTAGGCCTCTCGCTACTGGCGAAGCTCCTAGTAGCAGACTTCAGAAGGTGGGGTGGCGCTGAAACCAGTTCCACCCCACTTGGCTATCTCAGAAGGTTGCTGTAGCCGTACCCGCTTTCACAGCCGTGTTGGTTGATCAGATGTCCCGGAAGATGAGGCCGGGGTGTTCCTCCAGGGCGGCTTCGATTACGCAGGGGCGGCGGCAACGCTGCCGGTCACCTCCTCCGCGTGGCAAAGCTCCGTCTCATCGGCCCCGACCTCTTGAAGCTGTACGAGCAGCTGATGTCGACTCGTTCTATGTTCAGGTAGCCGGCGGGGACGGCGACTCCGCTTTCCGGTTGCGGCGGCGGATCCACCAGAGCAGCGCGCCGACCGCCGCGCTGATAGGGAAGAAGGGCAGCAGTACTCCGACCACGATCAGGATCACGCTGAACTCGGCCACGACGCCAGTGCCAACGTCGAAGACTAAGTGGCCGAATCCGGGCAGGGTGTCGTCGGTGTCCACCTGCACCTATGCCGTCTTCCAGGGCAACCGCCTTCTACCTACCGACAAATCCGCTACCCATAGACTGCGGTATGACAGTGTTCATCTAACAGGCACCCGGCAGCCCCAAAGGAGCGCAGCATTGCGACCCGTCCAGCTAAAGCTTCCCAACGCCGAAGGCTCCGGGAATCCCTTTGCCCAGGCTTGCGTACAGCTAGGGGTCTCTCAACAAGAATTAGCGACCCTCCTCAATACGTCACACTATGCAATAGCAAGATGGGAACGTGGGGATATTGCAGCACCGAAGGATATATTGGAACGAATATCCTCTCTTCTCTCGCCAGAAGCGAACAATGGATCGGATTTGGAAGCACTCTCGCAATCCACTGACTTCCAATCAACAAACATACGGAGCGACAGAACTAAGTTTATTCCGAATTCAGACCACCAACTCACACTGCTATCTGAACCCCGGAAGTCTCTTCTGTCTGAACTTTGGGACGGGGAAATGTGGTTGGATAGTCAAGATGACTTGACCAATATACTCCTTGACCGCGATAAACCAGCCCCTACCTCAGACAACCCTCTATCTGACGAAATAATTTCGGCAGGTAAGAACACCTATACCTACGATGCTCATACCTATCACACGAAAGTGCCTCCTCAGGGCATAGCCAATGTCATTCAACAATACCTTCCACATGGAGGCATTGTATTGGATCCGTTTGCCGGAAGCGGTATGACTGGAGTGGCCGCCCGTTACCTTGGCTACGACGTGGTACTCAATGAAATTTCACCGGCAGCTTCATTTATTTCCCACAATTTCATAGGTTCTATTGACTCAGACACATTCACAAGTTCGGTATCGCAACTAATCGAGTCTCTTGAGGAGGTTCGAAAACTACTCTGCTTTACAGATTGTAGAGAGTGTGGGAAGGAGGTAGAGTATCTTCATGTAGTATGGTCTTATGTGTTGGAATGTAACCATTGTGGTGGAGATTTCCTTCTCTGGGAACATTGTCGAGAATACGGTGAAAACCTTCGGCAACACAAGCTACTGCGAAAATTTCCTTGTCCACATTGCAAAGCGGAAGTTAACAAATCCCAACTAGCTCGTGTAAGCAGTGAGCCAGTCTTCGTCATCTATAGATGTTGTAGTAAGCAGACTGTCCAGCATCCGCTTAATGACAATGATCTACAGCGAATCCAAAGGGCGGGCGACCTGCTTTCCGAGGATACAGAGTTTATTCCAAAACACGACCTCCCTGACGGCGCCAATCTCAACCAACCAAGGCGCCATGGGCTGGATTCTATTCACAAATTTTATACCGACCGCAATTTATTCATATGTTCTCTGATATGGCATCAAATTAGACGCGTTGACGATCCCATTGTGGCATCGTATCTCGGATTCACATTTACTTCTCTTTACAAGAGAGTAACTCGCCTTTCTGAGTACCGTTTTTGGGGCGGTAGCAGCAATACTGCGAACTTCAATGTTCCACATATCTTTAATGAATCTAATGTCTTCCTGACCTTTGAACGCAAGGCCAAGAGCATCGCTGATCATTTGCTATCAACAGCTATCCATTACAGAGGCCGTCGCGTCATACGCACAGGAAGTGCAACGGACCTAAATTTCCTGCCAGACAATTCTATCGATTTTATTTTCACTGACCCGCCATTTGGTGCCAATATCAATTACAGCGAAATGAACCTATTATGGGAGGCATGGCTCGGATCTTTCACTGCAACCGATGCGGAGGCGATAGTTAGCAAGCACCAAGGGAAATCGGTTGAGGATTACCAAGGATTGATCACAAAGAGCCTTAGTGAATCCTTTAGAGTTCTTCGACCCAATCACTGGATGGTTCTCGTTTTTATGAATTCCTCGGATAAGATTTGGAATGCCTTGCGAGAAGCGATAGAAGCATCAGGCTTTTCCATCGAAAAATTGTCCATATTCGACAAACAACATGGGACATTCAAACAATTTGTAAGTGAGAATACCTCTGGGGCGGATTTGATGATTCATTGCAAGAAGCGGGTTGCCGATGTGAGCCCACAGAACAGATACATATCCAGCAAGGCGGAAGTCGAGTGTGTCACATCATTTTGTCAACAAATCGGGAGTGATATCCCTCTTTTGCCCTACTTGCATGTCGATCGATCTTCGGAAGTAGACTACAGGACATTGTTTAGCAAGTATGTTGCGCAATCAATCCGACATTGCACTTCTATAGTTGAATTCCCTGAATTTCGACGCTTAGCTTCAAAGGCACTCAAACATTATGTCTACCCTTAGGTCTCTCTCTACTCAACAGGAAAATGACCTCAAGCTGCTGCTTGCAGGGAAAGTGGCAAGTATGATGGGGCGCAAGTTTGAAGAAGGGGATTGGACTGATGTCTATTGTAGTGTCAAAAATATTCCTGACTTTGGCTGGAGCAATCTTAATATCGATATTAACTGGCAAGGCCTTGGAATTGAATTCAAGATGCTGAAGGTACCTGTAAAGGAAGACGAAACGATTCTGAAATTCTGCAGCACCACTCAAATGCACCCGTCGTTGACTCGCTCAATTCGTATTGAAGACAACCATCTTGACCCTAATGTCGTAATGGAGAATGTGCTATCCCAGTATGGGCGATTAATCGAGACTCATACAGAAAACGTTCGTTCGGAAGATCCAGATGGCCGTGCTGACATGCGTTTCGGCTGGTTGCTTTGGGAAGACAATCTAAGGGAATTCTTATACTTCGAACAACCGATGACTAAACCGATACCTTCCAATTACTACGCTGAATGGCACGAGACGCCGGCAAAGGGCAGTAGGAAGGCGAGCAGAAGCTTGTGGATCTTTGATGCTGGAACCAAGAAAAAACGCTATTCAGTGACCACTAGTGCGGGTATCAAGATCCAGGGATACTTTGACGTTCCTGGATCCGATGATCCTAATCTGGTCTATTTTTGTGTCCAAAATGAGGTTGTAGATGATGAAACGATAGTCCTATGGACGGCGTCATCGACGGCCAAACACTTGGAATCCCTGTTGGGTTCGTTGGACAGGGATGTAATTGCCAATGCCATAAGCAGTGTTGCACAATCTGGGACACAGTCCGACCCCGCATCCTTGTTTGACCATACGGCAGCTATTCCGATTCCCATTACGAGGCGTGCCTACGAACTCCTTTCGGAAAGATGGGACGCTGTTAGCGACGAGGACCATATTCGACTTCTTATCGAGGCCCTTTAGCTGATCTCAGACTGACGGAAGTTGTTCGCGGTGAGGGTCTTTCGTGAGAAGAAGATCCTGTAGGGGAGAGGTAGCGACTGGGCGAAATCCGGCACCGGTTGGTGGTACGTCGTTAGTTGAGGCCATATCAACGACGCAGGTCGTCGCGGAGGGATGCAACCACGGCGACGAGGTCGTTGATGGTGCCATCTCGGGCAGCTCGTCGAATGGTGTAGCCGAGACGGGCGTTGTCGGCAATGTCTTCCTTGGCATGCTTTACTGCAGCGTCAATGTCGAGACCTCGATCTAGGGGAGCGTTGCTCGGCAGGCAGGGCATCTCCTTGCTCGTTTTGGCTGGTTGACTGTGTTGAGAAGGCGATTGAGGCGCTGGTGGGGGAGTCAGTGTGTTCCCGGCTTTGCGAAAGCGGACTTCGGGGCGACGTTTGATGAGGAGTGATTGGCCGAAATCGGTTTGTACCCACTGCCAAGCGAAGTCTTTACGGGGCGACCAGAACAGGTCGGCGTCCAATTCCTTCACTGGCCCAAGACCTTCTACGGCGAGTTGATGGTCGTCAGTCACTAAGGCGTCTGCCTGGGTCTGTGGCGCAGTCCAGGTGAGGGTGTCGGGGTATTGGTGGTTGTCAACTTTGTGGCCTTGGGAGATGGCGGTGAGTCGGCCAGCCTCGCTCAGCAGATAGGGGCTGTCGAGAGGTTCCTCTGGGGGCTGTGAGGCGGCATCACAGGCGCCGAGTAGTGCACCGGCCATGGTGGCGATGGTGTCAGTGTCGCTACCAATGGCGTTCGCAGCGGCCGAGATCCCTTCCAAGGGGCCGGGACTTAGCGCGGCCAGGGCTGAGGCGGCAACTGTGGTGAGGATGCCGCTGCCTTGTTGGCGTTTGTCGGTGAGTCCGAGGGAGTCGGAGACCGCTCTGTAGGCTTCGGTGAGAGATGACTTGGTGTTTACGGCAGCTGCGGCGTGGTGGATAGTGTCGCAGAGTTCGACAACGGTGGCTTGCCATTCTTCTTGGAAATGTTTGCCGGTTTCTCGCTCCCAGAGTCCGATCCACACAGTGCTGAGGTTCTGATGGTTCTGGATGAGCGAGAGGGCATTGCCCAGGTTTGCGGCGGTCTCAGCGCACTCGTCTAGGTTGGGGGCGATGCCGGTCCTGATGCAATGGGCTAGGACCGAGGCGTGGAAGCAGGCTCCCACGATGGCCCGGGGGTGTCCGTGAGTGCAGACGCTGTCAGTAATCACGTCGATCAGATAGCCGCCGTCAAGGTCGGGTGATGCCCACACATGAGGCTGGATCCTCATAGCGGCGCCGTTACCGCCAGCATCGCACCAGCCGCGGAAGGTGTTGGCGTACCACAGGGCACCGGACCCGGAAAGGTTCTTGGCTGCAGCTTTGGAGGCTCGCCCTCCTCCGAGGCCGTAAGACGGCCAAACGGGGAGCTCAATGCGAGCAAGAGTCTCCACGTCGAAGCCATGGTTGCCAATCGACCGGCTCACCGCCATTCGAAGCTGGGTGTCGTCGGACCAGCATCCGGCGGGCAACTCCACGTTCACCCCTCCTTTCCCGCCGACCCGCCGAGTCCAATTCATGAGCCGGTCGAGCGGAGCCCCGTGAGTCCTGCGTTTGAGGCCTTTCTCGTCTGTCAGCTCGCTGATGAATCCCAGCGCATCCCCGTAGGCCGCCCACAGCATGGAATTCCGGGTTCGATCAGCCCGGTCGTCATCGGAACAATTAGAGGGGTAGAAGAGTTCTGCCTGTGTTTGGGAAGGTTCGCTCGTCATTGTCATCGGAAGGCCTCCGGTCTTGGAATGATACGGGGGTCGTGGGGGAGTTCGCTGCGGAGGTTGAAGAGGGTGCCAGCCACAGTGTCATGAGTGGCATCATCACTCACGGTAATCGTATGAAGGTGGTCAAGGGAGAGTGCGAATGGGTAGAGAATCTCTGCCTGGGGATCCGTGGTTTGCTTCCGCCGTTGAGCCCTGCGAGTGGAGACGCTTCCCTGGTAGCCCCATGGGACGACTGGAGCGAACATTTGATTGAAACCCCGAAGCTCCGCGCTTCGGTGTACGACTGGGTAGGCATTATTGGTTGTACAGAAAACCACGCCAGGATCGCCCAATATTTCTGGACCGAACTCAAGGATCACCCACTCTTCGTGTGGATGTTCGCGTTGAGAGAACTGAAAGAACCGCTTGTTGATCGTCGTCACGGACAGATTGACGTAGCCATGCCAAGGCTGATCTCGGCTTCTGTCAACTGCGTTTTCCTCATACACATGCCTGATCCGGACATCTTCTGGGAGGTCGCGCCGGGCCATTATGGCTGAGCGGGCCAATATTCCAACCAGTCCGGGACGGGCTCGGGTGAAATGAACGATGCTGGTAATGCCGCGCTCGATGGCGGCTTCGACGACCTCGGGGCAACGCGGCGCTAGTCGCACTTGTGCCTCAGTCTGAGGGGTGGCTTCAGATGCCCAGTCCATGGTGCTTACACCTCGACCAGTTCATAAGTGGAAGGATCAAGCAATCCGACCAGGGAGGACTCCTCACCCGGCTTGTAGCCGATCATGACCGACTTGCGGCTGCGTCCGATAGCCATTGCCAACATGCGACGCAGCCGCTCGAGGTCGGCATCGCCATCTTGGGGGCCGTGCGGCGTGACTTGCTGGCTGAGGCCGGGAAGCAGCACGTGGTCGAACTCAAGTCCCTTGGCTGAATGGATGGTGCAGAGAGCGACGACCTCGGGGCCAGAAGGCCACTCGTTCTCGCGGGCCAACTCGCAGTAAGCGATTCCACGAGCACGAAGGGTGTTGCGGGCTTCGTTGAACCAGCCACCGCCACGAGGTTGGAGCAAGGCGATGGACTCTGTGCGAAAGTCGGTGATGCTCGCGAGCCGATCCAGCATTGTCTGAAGCTGCTGGCTGTACTTGCCTGCGATGATCAGAGGTTTGATACCCGAACGGCTGCACGCAGTGAAATCTGGCAACGTACCGTCATCTTCCATTGGGAGTCCATCTACGAGAGGCAAGGCAAAAGCGGCAATGGCTTCGGTATTGCGGTAGTTCTCCTTGAGGGTGTGGATTATCTCGGGGCGGGCCGTGATCCCCACTTCGCGCCACGTGAAGTACTGGGGATAGATGCGCTGGATCGCGTCGATGATGAAGGTGGTGGTGTGAGGATCTTGGAGGTGACGGGTAACTGCTCGAACCTGGTTGGCGGAGAAGTCCTGCGTTTCGTCAACGATCACCACGTCGTAGCGCAAGTCTGGCTGGGCATCTGCGGCCAAGACGGCAAGGTCGCTCCAGTCGATGAGGCCACGCTTGTCCTTGATCTCCTCGTAGGCCGGAAGCACGTCTTCGAGGAGTTTCTCTCTGACTGGACGGTCGACTCGAGGAGCGACTCCTCGACCTTGTCGGAGCACAGTGAGGTATTCGGAGCGGTTCTGGGGAGTGAAGCGGCCAAGGATGTAGGCAACTTCGTCAGCGAAGAAGTCCTGTTGTTGTGAAGTGACGAATGATTTCAGGAGTGGGCGAATCATCGCCGATTCTTGATCGCGGCCTGCGATGTCTGCATCGCCCACTATCGTTCTGGCCCAACGGGCGAATGTACTGATAGTGAGTTCAAGTGCGTCGTCGTTTGGCGTGGAACGACGGGCAAGTTCAGCGATGTAGCCTTGAAGGGTACGGTTGAAAGTGAGCACCAACACCCGCACCGGCCCTTGGTGTCCAAAGCGTTGCCGTCGGCTGAGCCGAGCGGCCACCAGCTGGCCCAGACACAACAATGCTGTTGTTGTCTTTCCGCTGCCAGCCGCACCTCTGATGATCCGGAAACCTGGTCTTACCTCTCCGATGATCGTGAGTTGTTCATCGGTAGGGGAGACATCCTGCAAAATCCTCATCAGAGGCTCCTCTATGTTGTCGGCCCCAATGCCTGGGACCACGTGAGCCCCACTCTAGCGAGTTGAGAGGCAGCAGCGGCGTATCTGATCTATTGCTCTGGCGAAATTGGCAGTTTGGGTAGGGTCGGGCGGTGGTTGAGGCGGTGTTGTTCGATATGGGTGGGGTGATTGTTTCGGGGCCTTGGGAGGGGTTTGCGGTTTATGAGCGGGCGAACGGGTTGCCGGAGGGGTTGATTCGGCGGATCAATTCGACTGATTCGGATACCAATGCTTGGGCGCGGATGGAGCGGGGGGACATTGGGTTAGAGGAATTTGCCGTCGCGTTCGAGGCCGAGGCGGCGGCGCTGGGGTATCAGGTGGATGGAATGGCGGTGCTCAATGGGCTGGGCGGGGAGCTGCGTCCCGCCGTTGCTGAGGCGGTGCGGCGGTGCTCGGAGCGGCTGAAGACGGGGCTGTTGACCAATAACTATGCGCCGATGGCGTCGTCGGAACGGTCGCCGGAGTTGGCCGAGCTGATGGGGTGGTTCGACGTGGTTATCGAGTCGTCGGTGGTGGGGGTGCGCAAGCCCGATCCGGCGTTCTACACCATGTCTTGCGAGGCGCTGGGCGTGGAGCCCTCTGGGTGTGTGTTCTTGGACGACTTGGGGGTGAACCTCAAGCCAGCTAGAGCCATGGGGATGACCACCATCAAAGTGGTGGACCCCGACGAAGCTCTGGCCGAGTTGGAGGCCGCGGTGGGGTTTCCGCTCAGGGATTGAGCCGCAGGGCGGAGTTGATCTCGGCGCGGAGCTCGGGAATTCCCTGGCCCTTGGTAGCGCTGGTCCAGATCACATCGCCAGGGGATACGCCGAGGCCCTTGGCCAACTCAGCTCTTCGGGCACCCAGGCGGGATGCCTTCACTTTGTCGGTCTTGGTGGCCACTGGTTTCAGGGGTACGTCGTGGTGGGCCAGCCATTCCACGGTCTGGAGGTCGAGCGGGGTGGGGCCGATGAGGCCGTCCACCAGCAGGAGCACCTCCACCAGAGTGGGCCGGTCGAGAAGGTAGCCGTCCATCATCTTCTGCCATCCGACCCGCTGCGCCTTGGGGGCCTTGGCAAAGCCGTAGCCGGGCAGGTCAACCAGCCAGCGGCCGGGCTCATCGTCCAACTCAAAGATGTTGATCAGCCGGGTGGCCCCCGGCGCCTTGGAAGTGCGGGCCAGGCCCTTGCGGTTGGCCACCGAGTTCAGAAGCGAAGACTTGCCCACATTCGATCGCCCCACCAGCGCCACTTCGCAGCGGGACTCAGGCAACTGGCGGGCATCGCTGGCCGACTTGAGAAAGTGCAGCGCCAGCGGCTTGGACATCCCCAAAGGCTACCGGTCTAACTGATTTTGCTAGCTGTTCATGACCTCGGTGTCGAGGAGGTCGGCGAAGCGCTCTAGGGCGGTGGCTCGGCGGGTGGGGATGTGCTCGCTGGGGTGGCCGTCCACCGCGGAGTACCCCTTGAGGGTGCGGCGGGCGATGGACACTTTGTGCACCTCGTCGGCCCCATCCACCAGCCGGGAGGCCCGGGCGTTGCGGTACATCTCCTCCAAGGGCATGTCGGCGGAGTAGCCCAGGGCACCGTGGACTTGAATGGAACGGTCGATGGCGTTGTACAGCATCTTGGTGCCGTAAACCTTGATCATGGCGATCTCGGTTCTGGACGCTGAGGACCCGTGCTTGTCCATGTGCCAGGCGGCGTGCAGGCACAGCAGCCGGGCCGAGGCGATGTCAATGCGGGTCTCGGCGATGAAGTCCTGCACCATCTGCTTCTCGGCCAGCAGGCTCCCGTGGGCGAATCGGGACAGGGCCCGCTCGCACATCATGTCCAGCGCCCTCTGCGACTGGCCGATCCAGCGCATGGCGTGGTGGATGCGCCCGGGGCCCAGGCGCTTCTGGGCCAGAACGAAGCCGTCGCCGGGGTTGCCGATCAGGTTCTCGGCCGGCACCCGCACGTCCCGATAGATCACCTCGGAGTGGCCCATGGGATGGCGGGCGAACTGGCCCGGATAGGGGTGGTGCATGTTGGGCACGTCCCGCACGATTTCCAGACCGGGGGTGTCGGTGGGCACCACGATCATGGACGACCCCTGGTAGGGGTGGACGTCGGGATTGGTCACCACCATGGCGATCAGGAAGTCGGCCCCCGAGCCGCCGGAGGTGAACCACTTGTGGCCGTTGATGACCCAGGTGTCGCCGTCGCGCACCGCCGAGGTCTCCAGCAGGGTGGGGTCGGAGCCGGCGGTGTCGGGCTCGGTCATGGAGAACCCCGAGCGCAGCTCCCCGGCCAACAGCGGCTCCATCCACTTCTTCTTCTGCTCTTCGTTGCCGCCGATGGCCAACAGCTCGGCGTTGCCCGAATCGGGGGCGTTGTTGCCGAAGATGGCCGGGGCGATCGACGACCGTCCCAAGATCTCGTGCATCAACCCCAGCTTCACCTGGCCGAAGCCCTGGCCCCCCAGCTCGGGGTCGAGATGGCAGGCCCACAGCCCTCGGTCCTTGACCTGCTGCTTGAGCGGTGCAGTCAGCGCCTTCCACTGCTCGTCGGTCACCTCCAGCTCGATGGTCTCCAACGGCAGGATGTGCTCATCTAGAAACGCCCGGGTCCAGTCCAGCTGCTCCTGGAACTCGGGCTCGGTCTCGAAATCCCAGGCCATGTGAGGCCCCTTTCAGTTGGGGAAGAGGATGCTGCCGGCTCGGGACTGGCTAAACGGCCAGCTGCGATAGACCGGCGCCGTTGTCGCACATGATGCGGCGGATGTCGGCGTCGCTGAACCCGTCCAGGTCGTTTACGAACGACACCGGGTTGGCCAGCCCCTCGGCGTGGGGGTAGTCGGAGCCGAACAGCATGTGGTCGGTGCCGATCAGCCCGGCCAGCTCGTGCAGGTCGTCTTCGTAGTAGGGCGACACCCACACCTGGTTGCGGAACGTCTCCACCGGGTCTTCATCGAAGGCGTAGCGGTGCTGGCCGTAGGTCTTGGCCAGCTTCTGGATCAGGGGCCGCACCCAATACGAGCCGGTCTCGATGGTGGCCACTCTGAGATTGGGGAACCGCACCAGCACCCCGTCGGCCAGAAGCGAGGCCATGGTGTCGCTGATGGGAGAGTGCGACAACAGGCTCTGGAGGGGGTTGTAGCGGAAGGCCTCGGTCTCGGTGCCGAGCCCCCAGCGGTGGTTCATGAACGAATAGCCCGAGTCGCCGGAGTGGAACGACACGCACACGCCGTGGTCGTTGAGGAATTGCCACACAGGGTCGTGGTCGGGATGGCCCAAAGAGCGGTAGTTGCCGTGGCCGTCGGGCACCGAGGAGGCCCGGAAGTTCGCCACTCGCAGGCCCCGGCCTACGGCCCACTCCAGCTCGCCCAGCGCCCACTCGACGTCCACCAGGCTCAGGTACAGGGCGGTGAACAGGCGTTCTTGGTAGGAGAAGCCCCAGTCTTCGTCCAGCCAGCGGTTGAAGGCCCCGAACGCGGCGGTGATGGCCCCAATGTCGTGTTCCAGGCAGGCCTCCATGCCCACCCCCAGGGTGGGGAACATGAAGCACCCGCCCAGCCCCTGGGTGTCCATGAGAGCCAGGCGCTCGTCGCGGTTGCGGTAGGCGGGGCTGATGGGGTCGAGCTCGCCGAAGGCCTCGCGCATGTCGGTGGCCGAGGTCTTGGCCCGGAAGTACTCGTCGAGGATGCCGGGCTTGGCCACCGGGTCGAAGGTGGGGTTGGGGATGAACCGGTTGATGCGCCCGGCCACGATCAGCCGCTGCTTGCCCCCGATGTCGGCCCACTGCATGCAGCGCTTGGCCATCTTGGGGTCGATGTGGCGGGTGAAGGCGTCGGTGGCCTCGTAATAGTGGTTGTCGGCGTCGAAAGCGAGATACCCGAGGTCGGTCATGATCCTATTTTGGCTTGTTTGTTGGGCAAGCGACCACCGGCGGGACCAGAACCGGGCTTGGATCAGTAGACCACCACTATGCGCCCGGTGGTGAGTCGGTCCTCCATCTGCTCGAGGGCGGAAGGGAGATCCTCGAAGGCCACGGTGCCTCCCACCAGCGGGGCGATCCGGCCCTCGGCCAGCCGCCCGCAGAGCTCCTCGTGGACCCGGTCGCCCAGCGACCGAGGGTTGATGTTGAACCCGGCCATACCGCCATAGACCGCTGGGTTGCTGCTGTAGGCCAAAAGCACCCCTCCGATCGAGACCTGCCCGAAGCACAGCAGCCTCGGGGGGAGGCCGACGGCATCCTCGGCCTCGATCTTGCTGGCGAAGCCGATGATCATCAGCCGCCCGCCCCGGGTCATGCACCGCAAAGAGGCCTCGGTAACCTCGCCTCCCACTCCGTCGAATACCAAGTCGACTCCGGCCCCGCCGGTGATGTCTCGCACCTCGGTGGCGAAGTCGCCGTCGCGGTAGTTCACCGCGGCCTCGGCCCCCAGGGAGCGCACCAGCTCGCACTTGGCCTCGCTGCCCGCGGTGCCGATCACCCGGGCCCCGGCGTCCACCGCCAACTG
>JGI24793J26633_1000503_pt1 | contig 25899 bp, 26 predicted proteins | sample MesohylFT_FD_26633 | JGI IMG/M metagenome (IMG submission 26633) | reverse complement strand
CCGGATCAGCAAGTTCCGAATTTTATGCGTGCTGTTTATTTGAAGGTCAACGAGTATTCTGATTGGGATACAGGTCTATCGCATGCGTTATCGCTTCGTCGTCTGGCGAGTTTATTGAATGTGAAGAGTCATGCTCAAGTGCGTCGTGGCACAAAATGGCTGATAGGAAATGGTTGGCTTGTCATTAAGGGCAAGCGTAAATCGGATGGTGCGTACTTCTACCAAGTGGTTCATCATAAATGTGAGCCGGGTGAAATCCCTGTTGACAAAGATGGCAGACCGCAGAAGTGTGCGGTGCCGAAGGGTAACGGGTCACCGAGCGAGTTGGTTGAACAGGGAAAAATAAGTTGGAAGTTATTTGTGGATTGGACGGTTCGGAAGGTTCATTCTTGTTGGGTGAGTGGTATTGTGAGTATGACAGTGCGGCACGCCACGAAGTTGATGAAAATGACGGCAAAGACGATATGTGAGAATGCGAAGAAGATGACGGAACTTGGTTTATTAGAGAAGTTATCCAAGCCGTTTAGATTGTCAGAGTATCAGATGTATCCAAGTCCGTATCCACAACGACGCAAGCGGAAGTCTGAATATCGTCGCAAGCGACCCATGAAATTTATAGAAGGTTTTTATTATAGTTTCAATGAACGGTGGCGTTTACATCGGGAGACGTTAATGATACAGATGCGGGATGCGGGTAGTTGGCGGAATAGCAGTGAATATGAGTTGAAACGTATCAACTCAGCGATATACAAAGACTTTATGGACTTTACACAAATTCTTATACAGTTTCACAGATTAGGTGATACGTTGACGACTGGACAAGAAATGACAAATTTACCTGCCACGCGCGGGTGATAGATAAATTTGGTAACACAAGGAATTGGTACGTGGAAAAATCAGCAAAAATAACCCCTCTCACTTCAATCACCATAAGGGTTGGCGAACAACACTCAAAAACGGGTGGTAACATATCAACAACGCAGGTGGTAACAAAGGAAAAACGGGGTGGTAACATATCAAACATGCTGATGACTGATTTTCACGATTGTTTTTTTGAAAATAACCGAAATTTACCAGATTTTGTGTGAGTTCTGAAAAAATTGCGTAAATAGCCGCGGTTCCCAAGAAAAAATCCCTCGAAACTCTCAAGAAATTGTAGAGTTGCAGGAGGGGTGCGTCTACAGGTTTTCCTATTGACTTGACTTTTAGTTGTGTATTTATCTACACTTGCAAGTATCTAATTTTTTGAAGGAGCGACCCATTATGAAGATATTATCTATAATCATTGCGATTGTCTGTTTTTGTGCTGGATGTAATACACAAGACACCAATCCGAACCCATTAGCATCTGACACAGACCCGGTAGAAGTCTCGGATTTAACTGATACCGAAACAACAGAGATTGAAGCACCTATCCCAGTAACCTTTAATGAGATATTGAATAATCCGTATGCATTTGAATCAAAACAGGAAGAACAGTATTCATTCCGTCTAACAAGCAAACATGAACTTAGATTCACCGTAACCAGAAAACCTCAATTAGGCTCTGTTCCTGTTTTAGCTATTCATGGTGAAAGTCCTGATTTTGGGCATATTGTCCTTCGTATCGTTTCAAACGATGATATTTGTCCCGATAGTATAAGAGAAAATATAAACAGCGACTCTTATGAATACATCTTTACTATAAAAATATATAGGGTTGAAAAAATTAAAACAGATTATATAAATGTCTGGGCGGATCTACGAAGTCTACCTGAGAAGGTAAAACTATAGCTTATGGGTATGTCACCTATGTCTATCTTGACTTTCTTGTTTGTTTTTCTGGTTGAAATAGATGAGTGTGATACCGATTGCGAATATAGGTTCTGTAATGATGCCTGTAGCCGTTTTCAGTCCCCACAAGAGGGTGCGAGTGGTGAACTTGATAGAAGGGAATGTATATCCCCAGAAGAGCCCTGTCTCAGATCTGATGGCGTATTCTGCGACTATCAGTGTGTTTTCTATGAACCCGCAGGCACCTATGATTAGAACAGCCGAAACGACACAGACGAGTCGTATTGCGCGCAGGAGTGTTTTGAGAGCGAAGAACGTGCCAAAGATACGCCACCAAGCGTTTTTGACGAGTTTGTTGCTTCGGCGGAGCGGTTTGATTTTCATGGGACTTTCAATATTGCCTTCAACGATGATGACGGGTGGATACAATCGCCACGTGGTGAGAAAATAGATGCAAACAAGGTAAATTAGCACATAAGCGATTATGTATACTGTAAGTGAAACAATTGGAAGTTCCGTCAGGATCTCACCGGCAACGGATGGGAGCATAGAAGGGACGATGTATATCAGTTGAGATGTGAGATAGCGCGGATAGACGTGTGCCACTTGTATAAATGCGTTTTTCGGCGTGATCTGTTTGTTGAAATAGGCTTGTGCTGCTGCGACAACCAAGACCCCTAACGTCCATTCATGTAGCAGTTCACCGATAATGTATGATAGCCAATCGTAGATGTTCTTATCCCAGTAATATCGTGATAAATATCCTTTTATCCAAATGACGATGGAATAGATGAGAGCGATTGCGATAAAGAGTCGTATCTGTTTTCGATAGACAGCGAACGCATTATCTATGATACCGATCCAGTTGGTGGGGTGCTGTTTTAGCATAAAGTGGCGGGTTATTATTCTTGTTGAGTTGTTCGTTCGTTCGTTGCCTGTATTTCAATATCATAAGCTTCTTTTCGTATGCGTAGGTCGTAATAAAGGAGTGTTGATCCGATGGCTGGAATTGGCAATGTGAGTGTCTCTATTGCATTTGTAAGGCAAGTGCGGACTGTATAGACAATCCACCCGACGTGATGGGGTGCTGGGTCAACGATAACGTTGATAGTTTGAAGCATGTCTGCATCTTGTGGTATTTCTACAGCCCCTGGTATCAGGAATAAGAGTGAAATGATAGAAGTAGAGGTTATGAGTTGTATTGCGTGATAAATGAGAAGTAGTGCTGTTATGATTCCACAGACTCTCCACCAAGTGCCTTTTACTAATTCTGTGCTTCTTCGTAGCGCAGTTGTGGCAGTCGTTTCCTCTACTAAAATGGGTAAGCCGTGTAATCCCCATCGGATAAAGAAATAGATTGCGACGGGTATGCCGATGCATGTGATTACTAATCCTGTCGCAACAAGCGCGTATATTATGGTGCATCCGATGAGTGTTGAATAGCGTTGCCATGTATGTCGTAATGTTTGGACTGCGGTAATATTTCTGTCTAAATAGATTTGTGCGCTGGCGTAAGATACGGCTCCTGAAACGAAAATGAACAAGAATAGATAAGGTAATATCCTGTAAGTCGGTAGGAACATGAGTTGTGTAGGCTCTGATTTTATGAGATACATTGTGATCATATCAATTGTAAAGTCGCCCACCCAGAAGACGATAATGATTCTAAGGAAGATATTGAAGTGCTTCCGATAGATATTGAACATTGCGTCTAATATCTCGGTAAGTTTTAGCGGTTGTTTTTCTGGCGTTGGGTTTTGTTGTTTTTGCACTGTTTTTTCACACGACAGATAACTATCTGCTCCTTTAAGCGGTTTTGATTAACTCCTTTATGTGCTCATTTTGTATTATATCTTTGTAGTACCCGCGTATCAATTATTTTCTGTGTCTCTGTATCAATGTTCACAATTTTCACGGGTCCCACGTTTTCTGCGAGCCATACAGCGTATTTTGTATTTTCATCAAGCACCTGTACATGGATACGGAAACATTTTAGAAATGTGCCAGCAGGCGTATGGACTGTTTCTATGGCGACCACTTGTGCTTCACCGGCTTGTGCTTGCCATGTTGTTCCCACGTTTAGTGGTGTTGTATATATGAGTTCACCAACGATGTCATTGAGTGTTTGATGGAACAATACCAAGTCGTCTGCGACACGCGACACATACCCCTGTGCAACGTCCTGTGTGTTTGCGATGAATGCAGTGGTGCCGTCATCCAACTTTGTTTTGCCACTGATGAAGAAAATATCTGGTGTATCCGCAGGGGATTTTGGATTGATAAAAGTCCAAGAGTTCCCGACTTCTATTGGCAGATAGTTCACACTTATGACGTTTCTATCATCCGTTTCTCCACATCCGAGTATAAAACTGATGAGTGTTGCTACAACAAAGATAAAGAAGCTTGTTTTGTCAGTGTTGGTTTTCAAGTTTGTGTCTCCTATGGTTCAAAGTATACTTTACTCCTTTTTTAGCGGTATGGACAGATTACAAGTTTTCTGTGATATTGCTAAAGTGGTGGTACATAGTTTCGGTGGCGGTGATTGTTATGGGTTGTTCAACGGGAGGCACATTCTCACGTTGTATCGTAAACTTTTCAATAGTATTGGTTGTGGAACGGTAGACTTTTATGACTTTGAAAATTGTGCCTCTATAAAATATTCCGGCAGGATTTTTGAACGTGCTGACTAACTTAATCCTATCCCCTTCACTCCAGAAGACATGTTTGTTCTTATTAACGAAGTAGGATCTCGTGAGGGTTCGGATACGCAACATTCCGACAATGAACAGAACTTCTATTATGTAGAATAGGAGTGTATCGTCGTCAAAGAGACTGATGACACATATAATGAGCAGAGCTTCTATTATGTAGAATAGGAATGTATCGTTGTCACAGAGGCTGATGACCCAGAAATATGCTATGAGAAGTAACAATATTATGTAAAGAGTTAACATTACATCGTTTCCATTTTTACTTTCATGATCTTTTTCAACGTGTCGTAAGTGTGAACAATTGGGCTCCACGAATGATAAAAACTTCCGATAATGTCACTATTTATCTGATGTATCCTATGAAACCCAAAGTTATCTTCTTCCCCTGCTTGTAGCGCGTATGTCCAAGTGATTACATATAAGATCGGTTTACCCAATGCGATTGTTACGTGAACTGTGCATCCGTTATTCTGCAACCAGTCTAATATCTTTTGTTCCTCCGGTGTTACTTTCTCTGTTTCGATTCTCTGATTGACCCTTTCACTGACATCTATTGCTGATGTGTGTTGGGTATTATTGATAAGATATATCGGTTTATCCGTCCGAAATTCATTAATATAAGCATAAATGACTATAAACACAATAGCAGTCCAGAATACACCTTTGATGATTTTGTAAAAAGTATCCATAGTTTCCAGGCTCCTTTTGGATTGTTCGAGGGTTTTGCGTTTCTGTGCGGGATGTATGCAGGGCGATAGTGTGTTTATGGTGAACTTTGTAAATAAAGATACATATTTTCTATAGGAGCGAGCTCCGAATCGCGACGAAACTCACTGATAATCGGGAATCGGAGTTCCCTCCTACATCTCTATATGTCACATTAATTCTAAAGTTCACCATAGATTACCAAAGTACAAATCGGATCATTACATTTAATTGCCAGCTATAAAAATTAATAATTTTATCCAATAACTGATCATCTAATGAATAATTATGATAGCTTACAGATGCATCTATGTGAGCAAATTTCGCCAATTCATAACCTACGCCTTCAGTTATGGCAGTATATGATATTGATTCAATGCCTCCATATCCAACACTTGTAAAGTTGTAAAATTTCCTGTCTTCCAAATTCAGATTTGGATACCATTTATATCCAATGCCAATTCTAGGCATAACGCTATTCAACTCGGTGTATAATAGGAAACTATCTGTGATTCCATATCCAAGTTCCAAATTTACACATAGCCCTGTTATAGTTTCAGAATCAGAAAAACTAATAGATCCGAAATCTACATCGCCTCTTATTTCTAAGCTAGTTCCACCTATACCAATACCTGCCATTATACCTTTACGGTAATCATAACTTGATTCTTGTGCGTATACCTGTGGAAGAACAATAATAGTTGTCAGAACCAATAATATAAGAATCGACCTTTTTAAAATCATTGCTACCTCTTTTTAATAGATTATGTGAGTAAAAACCCACATTCGTTCTAACTATAGTGAACATTGAAAATAATAATACAAAGTCCCTGTAGGAGCGAGCTCCGAATCGCGACGAAACTCACTGATAGTCGGGAATCGGAGTTCCCTCCTACATCTCTATATGTTACATTAATTCTAAAGTTTATTATAGTTATTTTTTCGATTTTATTTTTTTGAATTTTATTTTTTTGGGACTCTTGAGTCATTAGTCCCGTCGAATCGCCCCGAATGAGTCGCCCCCCGCATCGGTGACCTATACCCTCCCCCGCACCCCCGATTTTGTGTATTTTGAGCGTGAATCCGACCAAATTCCGTGAATTCCGTTATTTCTGTGATTTTGCGTGAATCCGACCGAATTGCGTGAATTGCGTGATTTCTGTGATTTTGCCTGCATTCTGTGATTTTCACGGATTTTGCCAGATTTCACGGATTGGTTGTGTTTTGTGCAGTTTTGTCAGATTCAGTGAAAGTGTTGCTTTTAGCGTTGAATAACAACCGTTATTCAACACTAAAATCTTATACATTTCACAACGACATCAGAAGAGTTTCAACAGACAACCGACAACTTCATACCAGATAAGCGAATTCACACCTAAATCGTTCACAACTGGACGATTTAAAGGGATTATAGCATGTTCAATCGAATTTACTCTCTATCAACGCCACAAGGGCATTTTAGACAGGTATTTCAGAAGTTAGAGATTTTGGAGTCGGAGGGAAAAGGGGCTGGATTCACTAATGAGAAATACGCAATACATGTAAAAAATGTTGACATTAGTTGCAAAATCACTTGACATATTGCCAGTTGTAGAAACGATGATACCTATTAGATATTACTTTATATACGAAATAATCAGGTTATACAAACATTTTTGAAAAACTATGATAAAACTTATTGACATATTTTTGAGAATGTGGTAAGATTAGGGCAGAAATAGGCAGTTTATAAAAAAATAATGGTTCTTTGACAACTGAATAAAAAAAGTCAGTCAGTATTCCTAAAGTATCAGGTGACGCTGAAGGGCTTGTGAAATGAAAGGTAAATACTCCATACGCAACGTTGGCACGTTTATCAGGGTTCAATTCCCCGATTGCGTATCTCTCCTAAAAGGTTTAGAGAGAGAGTGGAAGCGATAACTTCCACAATCTATGTTCCAACAGGTTACAGTATATCCGATTGATTGTCTTCAATCAATGAAAATACTGATGGAGTATAAAGTGTTAATCAATTTGAAAGCAGATTATCCACGTTTATCCCGTAAGGAAGAGAATCAGTTGCTAATCCAAGCGAAACAAGGCAGTCAGTATGCACGCGATCGGCTGGTAGAATGCTACATGCCATTTCTGATTAAGATGTGCTTCAGTTTCAAACCCAGAGACATGTTTGCCGAAGATTTCATTGGTGATGCGGTTATCGGTTTCTTGAAAGCGATTGATACCTGTAAGGTAAATCACCCGTGTCGGATTTCTACTTATGCCAAGTTCAAGGTTCAGAAAGCGATAATGCGTTCAGAGTTTCAGAAAAGGACGATAAACGTTCCAGAGGTGAAGCGGAGTCGGGTTCGCAAACTGCGTGAAGCAGAAGTTCGTCTCTTTGTTGACAAAGGATGCGTAACGATAAAGGCATTATCCAAGATGACAGGTTTTAGCACAGATGAGGTCAAGCGGTTGCAACATGCAGAGCAGTTCGTAGATGACTTGTTATCACTTGACACGGAAACCGAGACGGAAACCACTTATTACCACTTCATTGCTGACACATCGGCTGAAGATGCGTTTGAGAACGTCAACATTGAGATAGATTTAGACTACTTCTTATCTCACTTATCCAAGAGGGAGCGGTTCATTGTAAAGAGACGTAGTGGTATCCCGAAGGAAATGACGAACCGTGAGATTGGCAAGGTTATCAACTTGAGCGAAGGTCGGGTTGGTATGACATTCACCAAAGCGATGCGTAAGATGCAACGGCTTGCGGAATACCTACAGGGAACACCAGAACAGGTTCAGAAAGCGATAAACTTCCCACAGGTCGTCATGCAAGGGATGTAAATCAACACAAAGGACAGGGCATGGCAACATGCCCTGATTTCATTTCAATGGATATGAAATACAATCGGAATTGGGCATTTGAAGATATGTTTGAAGTGATATTTGTTGACGGAACGACTATACAATGTGCTGGACAAACTGACAACAAAGGTCAAATCAAATTCATAGAGTATGATGGTATAACCTACGTCCCAGAGCAGTTCGGAATGCTTGAGATTGAATACATCAACTTTATGACACCAGCACGGTTAGAAATCAAGCCAAGTGTTGATGTGCTTGTAGATGTGTATCTGAGACTTGCTAAAGAGATTCCAGAAGCGATAGACAATCAGGACGCAACGAATGCTATCAATAAAGCACGGATACGTTCCGACATTGCTACGGAAATCCACAAGCGCGGTTTAAACATGCACGAGTTGATTTCTAAACGGCTCTCACAAGAGTCAGCAGCATAACAAGGACAGGGCATGGCAACATGCCCTGATTTTCTATGGATACTATAGCAAAACTTCGGAATGGCAACACAGATGACTTGGACGGCTTCTACTACAAGATAATCAGTGTGATGGAATGCGTTCACAACCTTACTGGCAACTATGATGAGAATGAAGTCTTGCACGTTGTGAAGGAATTGCAGGATTTTGATTTCAGCGACTTTGAAGTCATTGAACAACTCAACATTGAACTCATTGATGTGGATGATTATCACAAATAAGAAGGACAGGGCATGGCAACATGCCCTGATGACTCTTGTTATACATAAATTTGGAGAAGGCTACACCTCAAACACTTATTTTATTATACTATGCGTTGAAGGTAGACCCCAGAAAGTTTAGGCAAATGGGAAAGGTAGAGTCAGAGATTGTCCATAGAGGATTGGATATTGAACAACTTACGGGAGGTCTAACAAGTAAGATTGAGAAATGTCTTGAAAACCACAGATTTAACCAATCCGCACTAAATGGAAAAGGTCGCGGCTTGAAAAGGTCGCAGTTTGAAACGGAATAGGATAAGCCTACAGGGGAGTGTAAGTCTCCCCTTCCGCATTTTCATTGGCAAGGGTTGCTAATGAAAAGAGGACAGCGTTCACTGTCCTCATTCAAGTAGAGTTATCAGTGGTATTCTACCAGAAAGGACAGAATTATGTTAACTATTTTGTTGGTTGTTTTCGCTTTCATGCTGGTGTCAGGTTTGTTGCTGACGAAACTGGAAGTGAAAAGGGAAATGAAAAGGAGACGAGACCGACTCTCCCAACGGGTTCGTGGTATCAAACGCCGCTGAACATCGTTGTGAAAAGGTGAAAATGGGAAAGGTTGAACCTACAAATTCTTGTTATACTGCCGAACTTTCAAAGAATGCGTTAGACGGCAACGTGAGCATTATTTGAAAAGGTGAGAAGGTGAAAAGGTGAATTCCCCGACACCACCTGATTATCAGTCATATATTATACCATTTCTAATAAATAAAGTTCCATTTGCTGAGGACTACTTGTAGGAGCGACCTCTTGGTCGCGACCGGTAAATCAACGGTATGAATGCCATTTAGGCATTCCCCCAAATCAACGCCGAATCATATCTACAACGAAAAGGAAAACCTCACTTTTGTCACGCGTGTCTGTGATACTTGTAAATCCGAACTCATAGGCAAGCAGGTAAATCTGAAGTATTATCGGTGTGGTAGATTAATATTCGTTAAGGTGTTCACGACACCTTACATGTAATACCACAACTGAAATTCTAACGCAGCATTGGTATGCTTGACAGGGTTCAATTCCCTGTCTGCGTATTTCCTACTGAACAGGTTGGTAGGAAAGTGGGAGAATCAAAGTCTCCCACTAATCTAAGGAAGAAGTAAGTAGGAGAATATAAGACTCCTACAAACCAATCGTAATGCAAATTACTTTTACCAGTATAACCTGATGACTCACTTGAGTCAATCACTATACGAGTATAACTCTTGAATCTGAACAACGTGATACCAGATATTGAAAAGGTAAGTGTCTACAAATCTCTGTGGTATATATTACCTGTTCCTATCAAAGAATGCGTTAGAACGCAATATGAGCGTTTTTTCAATCGCAAAGGAGTGTAAAATCGTGAATTTCGCTGATGCATTACATATCTTGACGCAGCTTAGCAGAGAAGCCATTGAGTTTCACAACGGGCTTCATCCGCAGGTTATGACTGAAAATCAGTTGAAACTTCGGACAATAGAACAGATAGAAGCCGAGCGCGTTTTAGGACGATGTGTCCAAGCAGCAAATAACTTCATCGCTTGCATACCAGAGACACATAATAGATTATTCATGGAAAAGGTGATTTTCGCAATCATTCCTAACCATGACGATGCAGTTGAATATCGTGACTTATATCAAAAACTCCGTGTAGATGATACTGATACACTGAACAAGGTATTAGAACGGTTAGAACAGACGAATCAAATCAAGCGTGACGGAGACGTTATAATCCGCGTCAGACACTAAACAGAACAGGGACGTAGATTTAGGTTAGCAACGCAACGCTGGTGCGTCTATCGGGGTTCAACTCCCTGCTTGCGTATGCCTACTCGCAACGGGTGAGTAGGCGGGGAGAGAGACAGAAGGGTTCTGCTCTCTCCACCAAACCAAATTAGGTCTAAAAAGCATAATCTACAGCGACTCATCGTGTCAAGGATTTTATGCAAAAGGAAACAAATGAAAGTATTTAGAGGCACTCGCACAGACGGACGCAATGCAAATGGCGGTTTCATTGTCAAAGTTGTGGATACTGACAGGGGCATGTGTGATACAAAGAAAGGGTTCGCACAAATAGATACATCACAAGACGCACACTACTACGGACAATGGGTAAACCCTTTTGAATACAAAATTGTCGCTTACGTGGAAGGCGATGTCATCCTCACCGAATGCGATACCGAAAAGGAATTCATCTCTCAACTCCGACAAATAGAAAAATGGAACACGCCTTCATAGGTATTGACACACGCAGTGATAAGGAGATACGCCAAAAGTTCGTTGATCTCGGACTAAACGACCTGCTCACTGAAAATAGATAACCCCTGACAACAGGGACGGACAACCGTCCCTGTATCATCTACAGAATTTAATCTTGCTTGTGTTTTAACAATAAAATGACTAAAGTATAGATACCAATAACCTAAATAAGGACTGGGATGGACAACCATCCTTGATTGTAAATGAATAAAGAAAAAGCACCCGCTCGTGAAAAGTTGAAAATATGGCTATACCATCCAAGCACACCCGATGACGCATGGTACATACTGCCATACAAAAAAATCGCTGAACACGCCGGTATCTCCGAACACGCCGCACGCATGAACTTGCCACATCTGATCGCAGAAAAATTAAAAACAAAACCCGCATACTGTAAGGAAATAAGAAACGACTATGCCACAGAGATCAACAGTAAAGGGAAAAGGATTTCATCACAAACTTGGGCAGCCATCAATCACGCAAGATACTATGAAAAAAAGAGTGTCTACGATATTTCAATAGAATTCAGAGTCAGTTACCGCACCTTGATCAAACATTTCAAAGAATATGAAAAGGGAAAAGAAGATTTATCGTAGAATGATTATTCGTAAAATCAGAGGCGGGTCATATCAGTTACCTGCCTCACAATATAACCGTTGATATACTCATAAATCTTAAGTATAATAATGGAATAAGTACCTTTCTAATCTTCACTTACAGGGGGTGTCATCGGTGAGACATGAATCGGTTTACGCAAAAGAATTGAACCATGAAATTCTCAAAGTATATGAGGAACAGCAGCTCCTACGTGAGACACAAGCAGGCGATGAAAACGCCCGCGAAAAGTTGATACTTGTCAACTTACGGCTTGTCCGTTCTGTCGTTCAAAAGTATGAAAACTTTGAGTTGGGTATCTCTGCGGATGACCTCATGGCTGATGGTATTGTCGGTCTTTGCAAAGCGATTTCAAACTACGATTTTAACTTCGGAACTCGGCTCTCAACTTACGCAACACTCGCGGTACATCATGCGGTCGCACGTAGCAAGTTCCTAAACGGGACGATCCGATTGCCAGAGCATGTCAAGGCGGAGGTGTATGCCATCAACAATGCAAAAGCGGCGTTATCACGCGAAGGACAACCCATCACTATTGATGCCATCGCACAGGTCGCACAAGTTGAACCTGAACAAGTAGAACGACTCAAACACCTTGAGAGCGATGTGATGTATGTGATGTCGCTTGATGAAAAAATCGGTGATGAAAAAGATGCACCGATCGTCATGGATGTTGTCGCAGATGAAAATGGAGAAGATCCATACCATAAAGTGGAGTTGGAAGTGGATTTAGACTTTTTTCTCTCTAAATTAGACGCACACGAAAGGTTCGTTGTGGAACGCTCTTACGGTATCCCGATAGACATGACAAACCGAGAGATCGCAGATGCCATCGGATACCATCATAATGATATTACGGGCATGCTAAAAAATGCAATGGCGAAGTTGAAAAGGTTGGCGCGTGCCTTACGCGGTTCGGTTGAACAACAAAAAGAAGCAATAGAAAACCCTCTCAGAGTTATGACAGCCACAGGAGAAATAATACCACTTATGGAGCCAGCGGAAGTGCCGTTGAAAAAACGCGAACTCAAACGCAGAAAATCCCACAGACAGACAGATCAAACAGACAATGGAATAATGCAGCTAAGCCTATTTGAATAATTAGAAAATGCCAGAATGCTTACTGAAACAAACAGAATTGTAGATTTTGATCGGACTATATGCCTCAGACAGACAGATACAATTTACTTTTGGAGTGGATACAATCGAGAAAGAAATCGGAGCGTTACATTGAGCATAGGCAACTGGAGTTATTGTAGTGTATTGGACGTATCCCATATAATTTGCCGTCAATTTCCCAGTGAATTTGCACGATTGGAGGTCGACTGCTGGGGTATACTCACGAAGATATGCACGTGTAATCTCTACCCACAAAAAAAGGAAACGTGTTAATAATTCGCATAAACTGGGAAGAAGGCTTAAATCGTGCCGGGATCGTATCGGGAGTCTTGATTCTCATAGCTATCTTATTGTTTGGGTTCTAATAGGAAGCATACTGAAAGTATTACCTATCGTCAGGATCGTAGTATTGTTTTTTTATTAGAGCTTTAGCTCGGTGAGTATGTCAAATTAGATCGGATGATGAGGATTAGACGGAGCGGAAAATGCTAATCCTAAAGTGAAAACCAGTAGACAGAAACGCTTAGATGGTGTATACTGGTGGTAAAATGTTTCACAGCAAACAGGGTGCCGCCCTTTCGGGTTACACCCTATTTGCTAAACTTCATTGAGTGGATTAACATCCACAACGAGATTGACGAATGAACAGTTCGTCAGAAGATCAATCCTAACAAGGAGGATTGACCATACTAAATTATACCACAAAACCCTAAAACCCTACGGTTATTAGGATTGTAGGCTTAATTTAGTATGGTCATAAGCAGTGATGAATAGCAAAAAATCACAAAATATGTCGAAATTAAACTCGGATGTGTCACGAGAAACCGATGAATATAATTTAACATCGCTTGGGCTAAATCTGATTGGTCCACTATTAGGTGCAGGAGCTGGACTTCTTATGAACGATTTCACAGGTATATCTGCAACTGCACTTGCAGAAATTAGCAAGTGGGGGTTAGATAAATATATTTCACCGCTATTTAGCAAGCGGGAGATTTATCGGTTGTGTGAATGGGCAAAACAAGCAGCAGAAGGTATCGCATATAGACGCGCAAACGGGGAAGAATTTCGTAAGGATGGGTTCTTTGAGGAAACGCCTACAAACCGCTCTAAAATAGATGAAGTTATAGAAGCCACATTTAAAAAAGTTAAAGACACGATTGAGGAACCGAAAATAAAATACAAAGCGAAACTAACTGAGAATATCCATTTTAATCCTGATATTGATGTTGATACATATCACCGAGTTTTAAAGTATCTTGACGAACTCACCCATCAACAACTCTGTATCATCAATTTGTGTAACAAAGCTGATAAAATTGATTTAGAGAGTTTAGGAAATACACACATCACTCCAAACTTACGTTCAATCCTCAGAGATTTTGACTACCTTTCTGATGCAAAAATCATAGATTGTAATCCGTTTGTAGCTAAAATATCGCGTTTGTATAAACGTGATAATGGCAAATTTTTTGTGAGAGGCGGCTCCGAACCTGATATTCCAGGGTATGCTGATCATAATGAAAATGTACCGATGAATCTCATTGTTAAATACGCAAATGTAGATCAAATTCCTGATGAAGACGTAGACAAACTACTCACACAATTAAAAATAGTTAGGTAAATTGGCTGGATGTCTATGCAAATGCAAGAACAGATGAAAATGGAACCGACTATGGAAAATTACGACTATTATTTGCTCAACCTTGTTTACGAATATGAATACTGGAAGCAAGTAATAGCCAATATTATTTGGAATTCCAACTGGTAGAGCTTGTGTCTCACTATTATTGGATTTCACACGGTCTACTTAAATGTGGACTTGTTTTAAAATGGTAGGATAGATTGACAGGTATAGAGCAAAGGAGTAATTATGCCTCGTATTTTTGATAACATCAACCAAGATTTACTTCCAGTCCTTAAACACACGCTTGAACATGCTACACATGCTGATTTTTGTGTCGGTTATTTTAATCTTCGGGGTTGGAAAGGTCTTGCTGCTCACATTGAAAATTTACAGGGAGGCGAAGGTGCATGCTGTCGTGTTCTTATTGGCATGCAAAAGCCACCCGAAGAAATATTCCGGTATTCGAGACAAATTGATAAGCATGGTGGAGCAATGGATAACCAAACAGCGTATAGGCTTAAACAGGAGTTAGCTGAGGATTTCCGTAAGCAGTTAACTGTCGGTGTGCCGACACGTGAAGATGAGATATATCTTAGACAATTAGTGCAGCAGCTTCGTGACGAGAAAGTAAAAGTAAAACTTTTTCTAAAACATCCGCTCCATGCGAAACTTTATTTACTTTACCGCCATGATCAAATTTCACCGACTGTTGGCTATTTGGGTAGTAGCAACTTAACACTTGCTGGGCTATCGCAACAAGGTGAACTCAATATAGATGTCGTTGATAAGGATACTTGCGATAAGTTAGAAGAATGGTTTGAAGATAGATGGAATGAACGGCTCTGTGCTGATATTTCTAAAGAATTGATTGATATTATTGAGCAGAGCTGGGCGCGTGAGGCGTTAATTTCTCCGTATCATATTTATATCAAAATGGCGTATCATCTGTCAAGAGAGGCGCGTGCGGGATTGACTGAGTTTCGGATTCCGCGGGAGTTTCAAGACACACTATTTGATTTCCAAACAGCAGCGGTTAAAATCGCAGCACATCATCTTAATAAGCGCGGAGGCGTGCTGATAGGAGACGTTGTTGGGTTAGGAAAAACGCTTATGGGAACGGCATTGGCACGCATATACGAAGACGATCATGGTGTTAAAACACTAATTATCTGCCCAAAAAACCTCGTCAGTATGTGGGAACATTATCGAGCGGAGTACGGGCTGCGCGGGGACGTGCTTTCATTAAGCCAAGTTCTCAATCGTTTACCAGAACTTAGACGTTATGGACTTATTATGATTGACGAAAGTCATAATCTTAGAAACCGTGAAAGTAAACGCTATGGTGTTATACAGGATTATATCCGTGAAAATGATAGCAAAGTTATTCTGCTCTCAGCGACACCATACAATAAAACGTATCATGATCTTTCTAATCAGTTGCGTCTTTTTGTTCATGAAAACCAAGACCTTGGAATTCGCCCTGAGCAATACATCAAAGAAATAGGTGGCGAAACGGAGTTTATCCGTCGGCATCAAAGTGGAGTGCGCACGATCGCTGCATTAGAACAGAGTGACAACATTGACGATTGGCGTGAGTTAATGCGTCGCTATCTTGTTCGTCGGACACGAAGTTTTATCATGGAAAACTATGCTGAAACGGATATTGATACGAAACGGAAGTATCTTATGTTTGCGGATGGAAAGCGTTCCTATTTTCCTACGCGAGTTCCTAAGACGTTAAAGTTTTCAATTGACGATAAAAATCCTGATGATACCTATGCACAATTATACTCAGATTCGGTTGTCAATGTTATTAACAACCTCATACTCTCACGATATGGACTTGCAAATTACATCATAAATAAACTTCCAGATACACTCACAAAGGGCGAAGAAGAGATTATTGATAATTTATCGCGTGCAGGACAACGATTGAAGGGTTTTTGCCGAACGAATCTTTTTAAACGACTTGAAAGCAGTGGCATGGCGTTTATTCAATCTGTTGATCGCCACATCTTGCGAAATTATATCTTCCTTCATGCTATTGAAAACAATAAGCCTATACCGATCGGTTCACAAAATGCTGAGATGCTTGATTCCCGTTTTAACGACGGAGATGTGGATGATTCTAATGTTATATCCGACCTTGATGGTGATGATGAATTGATCAATGATGATGGATGCACAAAAAACACTTCATATACACCAGAGACCTATGAACAGCGCGCCACCGGTGTTTATCATCTCTATACGACAAAATATAAGAATCGATTTAAATGGATAAGCCCTAACGTCTTTGATGCTAGGCTTAGAGAAGCACTTTCTTATGACGTATCAGCACTCATGAACATATTGCAAAAATATGGCACATGGGATGCTGATAAAGATGCTAAACTCAATGCTCTTGAGAAGTTGTTGACCTTGACACATGAAAACGAGAAGGTTTTAGTCTTTACACAATTTGCGGATACAGTCCAGTATGTAACAGAAACACTTATAGAACGCGGTATAAGGCAAATATCTCAAGCAACCGGCAGCTCAGATGATCCTACAAAGGTTGTGATGCGTTTTAGTCCTATCAGTAATAACAAAACAGGTGATGTATCGTCAGAAAATGAGTTGCGGATACTTATTAGCACAGATGTATTGAGTGAGGGTCAGAATTTACAAGACTGCTCGATTGTGGTCAATTATGACTTGCCGTGGGCAATTGTCCGGTTAGTTCAAAGGGCTGGTAGAGTTGATCGAATAGGACAAGAAGCAGAAAATATTATCTGCTATTCATTTCTACCCGCTGAAGGTGTAGACCGTATTATTAAGTTAAGACAACGCGTCCGAGAACGTCTAAAACAGGGTGCAGACGTGATTGGAACAGATGAAGCCTTTTTCGAAGATGATGGGGAGGTAGGTAATCAGAAAGTTGCAGATCTCTACAACGAAAAAGCGGGTTTGCTCGATGATGAAGTGGATAATGATGTTGATCTTTCCTCTTATGCATACCAGATTTGGGAAAACGCTATCGCGGAGAATCCGAGTTTAAAGAAAATTATTTCCGATCTCCCTGCTGTTGTGTATTCAACGCAACAACATGTTCCGAAAGATACAGCACCAGATGGAACATTGGTCTATATCCGAACAGCGCAAGATAATGATGCATTGGCATGGATAGACAAAAATGGACAAAGCATAACAGAATCACAGTTTGCAATACTTCAAGCTGCTGCATGTGAACCGGATACAACACCATTACCGCCACTGGAAAACCATCATGAGCTTGTTCAAAAAGCAGCAAAGCTAATCCTCTCGGAGGAGCAGTCTGTTGGTGGACAACTCGGAAGTCCGCGCGGGGCGCGTTTCAAAACCTATGAACGGCTTAAACAGCATGCCGATGATATAAAAGATACCCTATTTTATACCCAAGCACTTGAAAAAGCAATTGCAGCAATATACCGCAGTCCGCTGCAGCGGAAAGCAACTGAGACACTTAACCGACAACTTCGTAGCGGAATTTCTAACGAGAACCTTGCAGAGTCTGTAATAAATTTATGGGAAACATACGATCTTTGTATTGCTGAAGAAGAACAACAAACACGAGAACCGCAGATAGTTTGTTCTTTAGGACTTCGCACAAATCAAATGGAGGTAACTGATGAGAATAAATAGGCAAAATACTCAGCAATACCTTAAGGATTTTGATTTTGAAAATCTATTTATGGAAGAACTCGGTTGGGATAATCATAACCAAACACTTGACGTTCAAATCGGTGAATTTGACTATCAACTCACAGCAATCAAGAAAAAACACGGAATGGTTGCCTTTGAGTGTCAGACAGCCGATGGCGGTATTCCTAACTACGCAACTCGGCGTAAGATTCAAGGCAGGGTGGCGCAATCTGTCTATGAAAATATTATTATTTTTACAGACGCGGAGAGAACAACGCAAATTTGGCAAGTCGCTCGACGAGAACATGGAAGACCAATAGCATGTCCTGAACACCAATACCATATAACGCAATCAGGTGAATCCCTAATTCAGAAGCTTGAAGCAATTGCTTTCAGTTTTGAGGAAGAAGGACAGTTAACACTATTCGGTGTGGCGAGCCGCGTTCAGCAAAGTTTTTATGTCGAACGCGTCACAAAACGATTTTATGACCATTTCAAAAGGGAACATGCTGCGTTTCTTGAATTCCTTGAAGGTATTCCTGATCAAGAGATGAATCGCTGGTACGCTTCTATAATGCTTAACCGCTTGATGTTTATCTATTTTATTCAGAAGAAAGGATTTCTGAACAATGATACAGACTATCTGAGCACCAAACTTGAGCAAAGCATAGAACAAGGAGATAATCAATACTACAAAAAGTTTCTATGCCCACTTTTCTTTGAAGGATTTGCTAAACAGAAAAACGATCGTTCTGCAGATGTAAGGCGGCTGCTGGGAGATGTTCCTTACCTCAATGGCGGTATTTTTCAGAAACATGAACTTGAGGAACATAACGGAGAAGCTATTGAAATTCAAGATACTGCTTTTAAGAAACTTTTTACTTTCTTTAAGCAATACCAATGGCATCTTGATGATCGTCATCTACTACAAAATGATAATGAAATTAACCCGGAAGTGCTTGGATATATTTTTGAGAAATACATCAACCAGAAACAGATGGGGGCTTACTACACCAAAGAGGACATCACGGATTATATCAGCAAAAATACGATTATTCCATTTCTATTTGATAAAGTAAAAAAGACGTGTAAAACCGCATTTAAGGGGGACGCAGCAATATGTAAACTGCTACAAGCCGATCCAGATCGCTATATCTATCCCTCTGTTAAAAAAGGTGTTGATTTAGAGTTGCCCTCAAACATTGCTGCGGGAATTGATGATGTGTCCCAACGCACAGAGTGGAACACACTTGCGCCAAGTGGGGAGGATGAATATGCTTTACCCACTGAAATATGGCGCGAGACCGTTACGCGTCGGCAACGCTACAAAGATATTCGATCAAAACTCGAAGAAGGTGAGATAGATAACATAGACGATATAATTACATACAACCTTGACATACGCCAATTAGCACAAAATGTTATCGAAAATTGTGAAACGCCTGAACTGTTGCATGCTTTTTGGAAAGCCATTACCGAGATGACTATCCTTGATCCTACTTGCGGTTCTGGTGCGTTTCTGTTTGCAGCCCTTAATATTCTGGAACCACTCTATAGTGCGTTGTTAGACCGAATGCAAGCCTTCGTTGACGATGTATCGGACATAGACTCTACTGAGATTGATTACTTTCGCCGAGAACTTATACGCGTTAATGAACATCCAAATCGAAAGTACTTTATACTCAAATCCATCATTATCAACAATCTTTACGGGGTAGACATCATGGATGAAGCCATAGAGATTTGCAAGCTGCGTCTATTTCTTAAAATGGTGGCACAGATCGAAGATGTGAATCAGATTGAACCATTACCGGACATTGATTTCAACGTTAAAGCAGGCAATACACTCGTGGGTTATACGACCTATAATGAGTTAAAAAAAGATGTACCTACAACGCTGTTTAATGACATGGGACCGCGCGTTAAGGAAGCAGCTGACGAGATAAAATCAATGTTAAGATCGTTTCGTGAAACACAAACGGAACTGGAAAGTGAGGAAACACTTGATACTAAACAGAATATACGAGAACAACTTCAAACGTTAGGTGTAGAACTAAACCAATACCTTGCCAAAAATTACAATGTCACTACGGACAATACAAATGCTTACCAGAAGTGGTCACGTTCACACAAACCTTTCCACTGGCTCGTTGAGTTTGGCGATATAATTGAGAAGGGTGGTTTTGATGTGATTATTGGGAATCCGCCTTATAAGGAGTACAGTGAAGTTAAGAAGGACTACAAGGTAATAGGATATAAAACAGAGAATTGTGGAAATATGTATGCAATGACCATTGAAAGGTCTTTTGATTTGAGCAATGGACCTATTGGAATGATTGTTCAACTTCCATTAGTATGCACTGATCGTATGAAACCTGTACAATCGTATTTTAAGACTTTTAATAGAACAAGTTGGTTTTCAAATTTTGATGATAGACCAGGAAAACTCTTTAAAGATCTGCAACATTGCCGTGTTTCTATTTTTCTTTCTCATAAAGACATTAGATCTAATAAAGTTACATTGTATGCTACAAAATATAATAGATGGTATTCTAAAGTTCGTTCTGTTTTGTTTGATGGCATATCTTACGAAAAGATAACAGATATTTGTATTGACGGTTCGTTTCCTAAATTGTCGATTTCTATTAGTAGAAGTCTTATTGAGAAACTCAAGAATGTCAAAAAAAGTAGATTAAGTTTAGAAACAGGAACATTCCCCTGTCATTATCACAATTCACCCCAATATTGGATCAGAGCTATGGATTTTATTCCTTATTTTTGGAGTGAACGGGATGGTGAGAAAAGATCGCCGACTATAAAATCATTTTATTTTGATTCTGAATTGGATGCAGCTGTAACTATAGCAACTTTAAACAGTTCACTTTTTTATTGGTGGTTTATTGTTTTTTCAAGTTGTCGTACTCTGACTTTGCGCGAGATAAGAAATTTCCCAATATCTGTTAATCAAATGGAAGACGATCTCAAGTATTGTCTTTCTGAATTTTCAGCTGACTTAATGCAAGATTTGAAACATCATTCAAATCGCAAGGAAATCAATAAGAGAGAAGTGGGTCGTGTCGTCTATGATGAGTTTTTTCCGGGGTGTTCCAAGCACATCATAGACAAAATTGACCGAGTGCTTGCCAAACACTATGGCTTCACTGATGAGGAATTAGACTTCATTATCAACTATGACATCAAATATCGTATGGGTTTGGGAAATTAACGAATATGTAAGCGAAAGGGTAATGATTACTAACGCTATTATTCATTCTTCAAATTGGTATGAGAACACCTATGAATGAAACACCAACGAAAACTTGGCTAAAAGAGATTGTAAAATTACTTGAAGAACTGCAACCTGTATTGCAGCAGAACATACGTACATTGGAGCATGACCTAAAACCGGAAGGGAGTTTACTGAAAAATCTCCTACAGACAGAGATAAAGAAGCAAGAGGCGTTAGTGGAGCGTATCAAGGAAGCAAAAGAAAGGGGCAAGTATCTTCTCTATGACCCTGATCCTAAAACCTCGGACGAATCCGATGGAATACATTCTGACACCGAATTTATTGTTACAATGCCAAATGGTAAAAAGATCGGTTGTAAAGATGCATCAGAGACCTATAGTAAAACACTCATAGGACTTGGTATAACACGTGTAATGGAACAGGTAAAAGACAAGAATTTATATCATCTTGGAATTCCGCTCGTGGACACTGATAAACACTCTCTATATGAACGTAAACGTGATGGTAAGCGTAGAGGTAATAATTTAGGTTGTTTTCCTCATGAGTACGAAGGTATAACATATTACATAATGACAAATATGGACAATGACGATAAAGAAAAATTCCTTACGGATATAGCCAAACTTCTTAATGTTTCATTGAAAATAGATCGTCCTGAGAAGGAATCTATTAGTAGTCTTATATAATTTATCTGAGTTGGTATGGTCGGGCAGGCGGCACATCGGCTACCTGCCTGCTTTGACAATCCCCTAAACCCTTTCTAATAATCGTCTGAATTCCTTGTAGGGTATGTGTATGGGATTCCGGCACCACCGGTAGCGACCATCGGCGCGCCCCACTTACTATTCTTTTTCCTATTGCCACTGCCTTTGGATAAATATTGTTACTACGACCGCCACCGTCCTTGCCACCTGTTTTAGACGGCTTGTTATCGGGATAAGCAGGACGGCTTCCTTTGCCACCGCCTTTGTTTCCACCAGAACTTTTACCTTTTACCAGTTGAACTTGCCGGAATGCAAACGGATCCCGACAGCAATGCTTTCTTTAGAACCCTAAATCTTTTTCCGAACTCACGTTTAGAATTAGGTAGTTATACTGAATATCAGGCAAATTTTGTTTGCAATTTGACGCGATTTTACGTACAATTTAGAATAACATATCTGTATAAGGACTAATAAAAATAGGGGCGATTAAGCCCCTAAATTCTAAACCATGTGAATGCACATGATTCCAGCACTACACTGGTATTATAGCGTATTACGTGGTTCAAATAATCAGTATATAGGAAGGCTTATTATGAATTACGAACACACAGATTCTCGTGAAATAAACGCGCTCGGCGATGTAAACGATTTTCGTCACTTGATGAATGATGGATTCATACAATCAGTGGACAGTTCACCTTGTTACCGCATCACGGCGATACCTTTTGACTTGAATCCGAATGCTATTTCATTGAACGATCCGAATATAAAACAACTTCTGTTTAATCCAACGCATGAACATCTGCGGGGTTTTGGTGTGCGAGGATTTTTGGAACGTGAAACTTCTCAAGAGTTGAACGGGATCAAGGGACGAAATATAGGTTTGGATCATGGTGAAATTATTCTTCAATGGAACGGCTATTTAGAATATCGGTGTCCTATTTTTAACTCGTATTTTTTTTGGGGCAAGAAGTTGCCTCAATACGCTGATTTTGAGGATTTGAATTGGCTATATCCTCTGGTGGTTTGTGAACATCCGGTATCATTTTTAAGACTGGTGCGGGAGTTGTATGCTGCTGCTGGTATTACCTGTCCATTTGTAGTCATGCAGGAATACCATAATTTGTTGTGGTTATCGTTGCCTGCTGGGTCTCCTGATTTTTTGAGTTTAGTCTTTTGTTTAGATGGCGCGCATCGGTGCGGTAGTTGGGAGCCAATTGTTTCAGATACAAAAGTGTATCATCCGAATTTCAATCCTGATCAGACCGCCTATGGTTTGTTGAAAAGCGTCTATGCTGCTTTTGAATTGAGTGAACGGGACATTCCGTTCTTTGACGAAAGCGGTAATTTTTCGCGTGATAATAACTACCGGCAATCTTATAGAAAGACTTTTAACTAAAGGAGAATCTAAAAAATGAAAGAAAGAAAGACATTACCTTTTATGTCTGGTTGGTCTGAAGATGAACAGGCATTTGCACATGTTATCATTGAGATTGTTGAGCATAAATATAAGTATTTACGAAAAGTCCATGTCCATAAAAATGTTAAGTTGGAGAACATCAAAATTGAACTTAAAATTCTCATAGAAGAGTATGTTCCTGACATGCAAGGAATTGATCCAGGTGAGGAACCAGAAAAAGCAGCTAATAAAATGTTATACGAATTCCAAAAAAAAGGGGAGATCAAAAAATATTTAGATGGATTATATCATCTTAACAAAAGTGGAAATCTATACAATCATTTGCATAAAAGTAAAAGGGGAAGTGCCCCATATATGGTTGAGGGCGGTGATTCAGAGGGAAAGGTAACCTACACTTATCCGACTGGTAATTCTGAAGATTATTAGAAAGATAGAATTAATTAATGCGACTTGCATTGTTGCAAAAAGTGAAATAAATCTAACAGGTTTATTGATAAATAAGGAGTGAATACGTGGAAAAGAATACAGTTATTGTAACAGAAAGTGGACAAGCATTAAACTCTTCTGATGGGTGGGAATATGGTATAATATTGTGTCGATCTCAAGGTTGCGGACGTAGCCTCAGGGATGTGGAATTATATGCTTCTCGTGGAGCAATAGATGAAATCAAAGAAATATATCCGATTTCAAAATATCCGGATATAGATCAAGCATCTAACGCTCTAAAATATCTTTGGAATTCAATTCGTGACAGTGTTCCTATATGGAATGTTAAAGATGTTTCAAATCAGGTGACTGATAACAATTCCGAAAAATGAACTTTCAAATGTTAGTTTTATTTACTTTTTCCTTTGCCACTGCCTTTAGACGGAGCGTTACTACGACCCTCACCGGACTTACCACCAGTTTTAGACGGCTTGTTATCGGGATAAGCAGGACGGCTTCCTTTGCCACCGCCTTTGTTTCCACCAGAACCTTTACCTTTTGCCATTTGTATCATCACCTTTATTCATTGATTATTGTCTTAAGACGTAATTACACAGATACAAGTTTACCAACCCTGTGAACGTGTGTTTTTGGCGAGGCGATAGAATGTAGCATTTCTTATTTATTATGTATCATACGTCCTTCTAATCGCACCATTTTGGAATTGAAAATAGCATTGTATATCCCGTCTTATTCAACGCTAAACTCCTGTCATATCCAACCGGAATCGAAACAAATTCAACCGCATTTCTAACACACTTCCTCACCCGAACACACCCGTTCAATTCCATACTGGTTCGATTAGAAGTAGTAAACGCATCCGATAAGGATGACGACCTTGACAGTTTCAATTCCATACTGGTTCGATTAGAAGTGCTTTTGGTATCTGGGTTGCCGTTGGGAATTCTATGTTTCAATTCCATACTGGTTCGATTAGAAGATGTTAATCCGGAGATAGCAGTGGACATGGCACTGTTTCAATTCCATACTGGTTCGATTAGAAGTTCTGCTTGCACCATGACTTCCAGTCAACGCCTTGCAGTTTCAATTCCATACTGGTTCGATTAGAAGTTTGACGCCCTAAGCCCAATCAAGACCCGCGACATAGACGTTTCAATTCCATACTGGTTCGATTAGAAGGTATTAGGCATTCAGCAAATAACGATGAGAGAACCGTTTCAATTCCATACTGGTTCGATTAGAAGACGCGTGAAAGCGAAAACAAGTGGACGGATCGGTGTTGTTTCAATTCCATACTGGTTCGATTAGAAGGCACCCATGCGGAACGATTTGACATTATGGGGACAATGTTTCAATTCCATACTGGTTCGATTAGAAGAGTGTCGTGTCAAGAGTTAACTCATATACGGATAGTGTTTCAATTCCATACTGGTTCGATTAGAAGTTTACCTTGTCAAAACATAGGCGTATGTGTTATTGTAGTTTCAATTCCATACTGGTTCGATTAGAAGTGGCGATGTTAGTTTTAATCCTATGTGTCTGGCTTCTTCGTTTCAATTCCATACTGGTTCGATTAGAAGGCACTCCAAAACAACATTAATACTATAATAAACCCTTACAGTTCCTGTCAAGTTTAATTACAAAATGAATGTCATTTGCTGTCGACTCCCAATCGCGCAAATTCTCTGGTAGGTTGACGGCATTAGATGAGAACTGGGTTCATTGCCATAATTTAGCAAATTCTGAAAATGTAAATGTGAAAAATATAACCAAAATTCAGAGGTCGACAGCAGAAAGTATCGTCATATTTCCGTTTTAAGTTGAAGGAAAGATAAAATAATTGTAAAATTTAACCGACATAACTTATGTATGTTCTGTTCTGTTCTCGCTTGAACATGGTTGAGTTGCAACTCAGTTTATCACATCTTTGGTGTCAAAACCCCGTTGCTTTAGCACGGGGATGTAGACACTGCTCATGTATTGTGTCAAGAAACACCTTGCCTTTGTGCGAAAGATCTGGGACACTACAAACAAGTTGTAC
>JGI24793J26633_1000449_pt1 | contig 27389 bp, 26 predicted proteins | sample MesohylFT_FD_26633 | JGI IMG/M metagenome (IMG submission 26633) | reverse complement strand
ATTTCTAGCTCTGATAATTTTTGGTCGATGGGTAACACAGGCCCGTGTGGTCCGTGTTCAGAAATATTTTTTGATTATGGTGAAGATATTCCAGGTGGACCACCTGGATCTCCCGATGAGGATGGGGACCGGTTTGTTGAAATCTGGAATCTTGTCTTCATGCAGTATAATAAAGATGATTCGGGTCAGATGAATCCGCTTCCTCGTCCTTGTATTGATACTGGAATGGGACTCGAAAGAATTGGTGCTCTCCTGCAAGGAACTCGCGATAACTACTGCACTGATTTATTTACGCGGCTGATTGAGGAGTCAGCNAAGAAAACAGGCACCGATCCATTTAGTGATAAAAATGTTCATCACCGCGTTATTGCTGATCATTTGAGATCAACTGCTTTTCTGATTGCTGAGGGTGTACTCCCAGCCAAAGAGGGACGGGGGTATGTACTAAGAAGAATAATGCGTCGAGCGATTCGGCACGCTCATTTTCTTGGCTATGAAGGTGCGTTACTTCATGAATTATTCCCGCTGCTCGTTCAACTCATGGGTGATGCTTTTCCTGAGCTCGTTCAGAATCAAGACATTGTTAGTGAAACTATTAGAGGCGAGGAAAAAAGATTTAAAGAAACACTCGCAAGAGGATTAGAGATATTAAACAAGGAAGCCGGAGATTTGGCAGCTGGAGATCAATTATCTGGACCAGTTGCTTTCAAACTTTATGATACGTACGGCTTTCCTTTGGACTTAACCCAGGACGTCCTTCGTGAACGAGATATCACCGTTGATGTATCGGAATTTGAATCCGAGATGTCAAAACAAAAAATCAAAGCCCGTGCGAGCTGGAGTGGATCTGGNGAGGCAGNTGAGAGTGAGNTTTGGTTTAAGATTCAGGAACAGCATGGTAGTACCGAATTTTTAGGATATGAATATGCTCACTCGCAGGCAGTAATCCTTGCCCTGACGGATGGTAAAGTGGAATTACAGGAAGCATCGACTGATAGTGAGATTATTGTAGTTACCAATCAAACCCCTTTCTATGCCGAAGCAGGAGGACAAGTTGGTGATACGGGCACAATCAACACTTCGACAGGACGACTTAAAGTTACCGACACCCAGAAACATGTTGGAGTTTATGCCCACCACTGTAAAGTCTTAAAGGGTTATGTTCGTGTCAACGATGATGCTGATTTGAGAGTTGATGATACCCGAAGACAAAAAATCAAACAGAATCATTCTGCAACTCACCTTCTAAACGAGGCCTTGAGGCGATGTTTGGGAAGTCATGTAGTTCAAAAAGGATCGCTTAATGATGCAAATCGCTTGCGGTTTGACTTTGCACACTCACAGCCACTGAATTTAGAAGAGCTTGCCAAAGTTGAGGAGACCGTAAACCAAAAAATATTTGAAAATGCTCCGGTAAAGATCTCAATTATGGGACTTGAAGAAGCATTAGGAACAGGGGCCCAAGCCATGTTTGGAGAAAAGTATGACGATGAAGTTCGAGTCGTTTCAATGGGTTACGAAGACATGAATGGTGAATCTATTAATACGGATACATTTTCAAAGGAATTGTGCGGGGGAANTCACGTGAATTCAACGTCTGAAATCGGACTGTTTGTAGTAACTGGTGAGAGTTCAATTGCATCAGGTATTCGACGGGTTGAAGCACTGACAGGAAAGAGGGCATTAGATTATTTACGAACAATGGACCAACTCATGGCAGAGACATCACTTAAGCTTAAGGTGCCCCCGAAAGAAATACCCCATACAGTTGCCGCTTTGCTCAAAGAAAAAAATCAATTGCGAAAAGAATTAGAGGCCATGCGAAGAGAGAAGTTTTCGGCTCCTGCCAACGAAGAAAAGGGTTTACAATTTCAGAAGAATTTTACCTGGGGGCAATTGATTGGAAGGATAATCAAGGGTTTGCCCCCTGCAGAAATATCAGGGATAATAGATAATGAAAAAGTTCGGGTAATGTCTGGAATTATCTTGCTCGTTTCGGAGTTTGAAGGTAAGGCGTCAATTGCCGTTGGAGTGACAGATAATTTAACTGATCGCTTTTCAGCNATTGACNTAACCAAGCGCCTCGTNCCTATTGTTGAAGGAAAGGGCGGGGGAGGTCGACCTGACTTCGCTCGCGGGGGTGGCCCCAATGCCACTCATTTGGATAAAGTATTAGTAACTGCTAAAGAATTGTTTAAGGAGGAATCATGAAAGGATATTGGATTGCCCGCGTTGATGTAACAGACGCGGATACATACGGAAAGTATGCTATTCTTGCTACTAAGGCGATTGAAGAACATGGCGGTCGGTTTTTGGCCCGAGGAGGCCGATTTATTGCAAAAGAGGGTCAAGCCCGAGACCGCAACGTGGTTGTTGAGTTTGAAAGTTTAGAAAATGCCGAGAAGTGTTACAATTCAGAGACATACAAAGAAGCTCTTGAACTTGCTCAATCATCTTCGGTTCGAGAATTTATAATACTAGAGGGAGTTTGAAATCGTCAAAACAGTTTCGTCTGTGTTGTACATTTTTCACCGAACTGAGTTTAGTTCGTCAACTNAACTGACTCGAATTACTCCGAAAGTTCCAACTTCACGGCAATTAGATTTAATTTTTGCCTTGGGAAATTNACCTCTGATATTCAAGCAAACAATAAAAATGTAGCAAGAAAACAACATGAAAATTCAACATTTAGTTACTTGTCAATTACTATCTTGATTTTGATTAAGTCGTTAACATATTACCCATATTAATTATTATTATTTTAGAGGAGGTAAAGTATGCCAATTAATACGAAATCAATAGCCGTTGCCAGCGCAGTTGTTGCCGCTTTTGCAACGACTGGAACAATTGCCAATGCTCAAGAATCAGAAAAATGCTATGGTGTTTCTCTGGCGGGAGAGAATGATTGTGCCGCTGGTCCAGGTACTACTTGTGCTGGTACATCAACTGTAGATTATCAAGGAAACGCTTGGACTCTTGTCCCAGCCGGAACATGCGCGGATATTGAACTTCCTGACGGTCGGATTGGTTCACTTGAGGAACTAGAGCGCGACCTTCCAGAAAGTTAATCGTAATTTGAATCAAGAAAGGCTCTTGGGAAATTGACCTACTATACTGCTAAATCCCCAAGAGCATGCACTTTACCCTCTAAACCCGGGGTGGGATACAAAAGTGTCCATTTTTCCGACATCCTTACCAATTCAAATGATGTTGCTTGGTTAGAAATCCATGCCGAGAACTNCATGGGCGNTGGAGGNAGGCCGATTGCGCAACTGAAAAGGCTAAGGGAGGATTTTCCTATTTCTTGCCATGGAGTAGGGCTGTCTATTGGAGGTGAGCAGCCNCTTGACCTGGATCACCTCAAAAGGTTGAAGTTTCTTNTATCNTGGCTTGAACCCGCTGTTTTCTCCGAGCATTTAGCTTGGTCAACCCATGAGGGTCATTATTATAATGATCTATTACCNCTTCCTTATACCCATAAAACTCTTGAAAAAGTCACTTCACATATTGACAAGGTTCAGAATTTTCTACAAAGACCAATGCTTTTAGAGAACCCTTCAAATTACCTTGAGTTTGAGGAGAGTGACTTTAGCGAAATTGAGTTCATCAAGGAAATCACCAAAATCACCGGTTGCGGCCTGCTCCTTGACGTAAATAATGTGTATGTATCTTCTGTTAATCGAGGATGGGACCCTTATCAATACATTGATGAATTTCCTATTAAAAAAGTTTACGAAATTCACCTTGGTGGGCATAAACCCGAAATTGATTCAGAAGGCAATGTGGTTTTAATCGACAATCATGCTTCAGAAGTGGTTGACCCTGTTTGGAAGCTATATGAATATCTCTTGAAATCAAGTGGGCCTCGGCCAACGCTCATTGAATGGGATAATGATGTCCCCTCATGGGAAGTCCTTTCGTCCGAAGTCACTTTAGCAAACGAAATTCTTGAAAGTCTTTATGAAAAGGCCTAGCGAAGTAAGCCCTTCTTCATTTATTGACGCAATCCGAAATCCTGAACTTCCTGTCCCCACTGGTCTTAAAATTAACCAAGGGGACATTAATAAGCGCTATGCGATCTATCGCAATAATGTTACTACGAGCCTGATTGATGCCCTCGAAGTTGCATTTCCGATTGTTCAAAAACTTGTTGGTAATGAATTTTTTCAGGCAATGGCGGTGATATATATTCGCCGTTATCCTCCTGAATCACCTCTTCTTATGTATTACGGGAAAAACTTGCCAGAATTTCTAAAGGACTTTGAACCTGTAAAACAATTGAGTTATCTGTCTGATATAGCCACTCTTGAGGTTGAGTTAAGAAATGCTTACCACGCGACAGACAATAATAATTTTGACCCCAATGAATTTGAAACTCTAAGCCCTCTCGAAGTGCTAAATTCTAAGGTTGTTTTTGCCGATGCTGTGCGATTACTCGCATCGGAATTTCCAATTTACAGTATTTGGCTAGCGAACGCTCAAGGGGGGCCAAAAAATTTCGGCAGTTCAGAAAAGCTAATTATCACCCGCCCTGAATTTGACCCTCATATTCGCAAACTGACTGATGGAGAATATGTGTTCCTTAAATCTCTGAACGATACCAATACAATTGGTGAGGCGGCAGCAAAGTTGGATGATGTTAAGGGGAAGGAATCTGTGAATATTGAATCATTGGTCAAGTATTTAATTGCTGAAAAAGCTATCAATCGAATAGTGTTATAATAAATCTTACAAATTAATTCTTTAATTAAGCGAGGTGACGACTTGTTTGTGTTTCGATTATACAGTTGGTTAACTCAACTCATCGGTAAAATATTACCTGAATGGCTTCTACCGTTATTCGCTCGAATAATTTTCTTGGGGGTTCTTTTTGTACCTTACTGGCGTTCTGCTATTACTAAATTTGGTGAGGGTTTAACTGGTTTATTTGTCATGAGCCCAGGAGCTTATGTACAAATTTTTCCTAAGGCAATGGAGTCGGTGGGATATGATAAATCACAACTAAGCGCTTTCCATCACCTGATCGTATTTTTTGGAACATATTCAGAAATTATACTTCCAGTACTGATCGTAGTGGGATTGGCAACTCAGTTGGCCGCATTAGGAATGATAGGATTCTTGATTGTGCAAAGCTGGGTTGATGTTTTCGGGCATGGTTTAAGTGGAGGAGATATTGGCTCTTGGTTTGATAATGTACCGTACTCAATATTATTTGACCAAAGGGCATTTTGGATATTCTTACTTTTATACCTAGTTATTAAAGGTGCCGGTAAGTTTTCGCTTGATACCCTTGTTTGCAGGATGATTTCTAATTCTCAGAAAAGCTAGTGCCGGATAAACGGAAATAACCAGTTTCTAACTTTCAAAACTAGCTATAATCAGCGGCCAAAAATAAAAAGTTTATCATTTGTAATCGAAGAAATATACACAATAAGTTTCGTAAACAAAGAGGATTTTTTGGTTTCAAGCGGTTAGAATCATGAGAATGAAATTGAACGCACTGAACTTACTTTTAAGTCTTCTCAGTATATCCAGATTAACGAGTTTGATTTATCTCTATTGGATTCGATAAATTATTGAGAAGAGGCCAAATTCTCTTCAACCTTGTCCAAAAACTCATCAGTCGTCAACCAACTTTGATCTGGGCCAACCAATAGGGCAAGGTCTTTGGTCATAAAACCACTCTCAACAGTATCAACAACTATCTTCTCAAGGGTTGAGGCAAATTGATTTAGTTCTTGGTTATCATCAAGTTTTGCGCGATGAAGCAGTCCACCTGTCCAAGCATAAATGGAGGCAATAGAGTTTGTTGAAGTCTGATTGCCGGCTTGATGTTGTCTGAAGTGCCTAGTTACTGTTCCATGGGCAGCTTCTGATTCGACAACTTTGCCGTCAGGTGTCATCAATTTAGATGCCATTAGTCCTAGTGAGCCATATCCTTGAGCAACTGTGTCCGATTGAACATCACCATCGTAATTCTTGCAGGCCCACACAAAACCACCGCTCCATTTAAGTGCTGAAGCTACCATATCGTCAATTAAGCGATGCTCATAAAAAATACCTAAAGCTTCAAATTGCTCTTTGAATTCGGTTTCATAAATGCTTTGAAAAATATCTTTAAATCGACCGTCATAAACCTTCAGGATGGTATTCTTGGTAGAAAGGTACACGGGCCAGCCAAGCGACAATCCATAATTCAGTGATGCACGAGCAAAGTCCTCAATTGACTTATCCAAGTTATACATCCCCATTACAATTCCTGAGGAGGGAGCGTCATATACCTCTCGCTCAATGACTTCACCAGTATTTCCTTCAAATTTAAGAGTGATTTTTCCAGCACTCGGAAACCTGAAATCAGTGGCTCGATATTGATCTCCAAATGCATGGCGTCCGATCACAATAGGTTGAGTCCAACCAGGTACTAACTTGGGAATATTTTTACAGATGATCGGGGACCGAAAAACAACCCCGCCAAGAATATTACGTATAGTCCCATTCGGAGAACGATACATTTTCTTGAGGTCAAATTCTTTTACCCGAGCTTCGTCAGGTGTAATCGTGGCACATTTAACTCCGACGCCGACTTCTTTGATTTTATTTGCGGCATCTACTGTTATTTGATCATCGGTACGGTCTCGCTCTTCAATTCCTAAATCATAGTACAGTAGATCTAAGTTGAGATACGGTAAGATAAGTTTTTTCTTGATTTTATCCCAAATGATGCGTGTCATCTCATCGCCGTCAATTTCCACGACGGGATTTTCAACATTGATTTTAGTCATAAAAATTTACCTAATCATTTAAATATCGTTTTCCCGAATTGCCACAAATGCTCCTCAACTCACTATTTTACAGCTGTTTAAGGGCAGACCGGATTCCGTCGCTATAGTCAGGAGAAATTTTAGTATAATGACCGAGTGCTCTTTCAATGATATCCTTCGGTACTCCTACCATTGACGCCGCTGTATTGCTATAAAGTCTTTGCTGTTGTTCGAGTGTCATTAGATCATGCAATGCTCGTGGCTGGGTATAATTATCGTTTCCATCGTGTCGGTCATATCTTGCAGCATCGCCATCAATTTTTAGGGGTGGCTCCAGAAATGAATGGTCCTCTTGTGGCCCATTGAATGAATTGGGTTCATAATAAGCGTCAACTGAACCAGTTGATTGACCAAAGAAATTCATTAACCCATCCTTATGATAATGGTTAACTGGGCATCGGGGCCGATTCACAGGTAAAGCTTCGTAATGGGTTCCTAACCGATAGCGGTGGGCGTCAGCATAAGAGAATATACGCGATTGTAAAACTTTGTCAGGGCTAAACCCAATTCCTGGCACGATATTGGAAGGGCTGAATGCGACCTGTTCAAGTTCTGCAAAGTAATTTTCAGGATTCTTATTCAACTCCATTATTCCGACTTCAATTAAGGGAAAGTCTTTATGCGGCCAGACTTTGGTTAAATCAAATGGATTAAAGGGCTGATTTTCCGCCTCTTTTTCAGGCATGACTTGAATGAACATTCGCCATTGCGGAAACTCGCCATTCTCAATGGCTCCAAATAAAGCTTCTTGGTAACCCTCTCGGGTTTTACCAACGATTCTGGCACCTTCCTCGTTGGTNTAAAATTCATGTCCTTGGANAGTTTTAAAATGAAACTTTACCCAGACCCTTTCGCCCGAATCATTCCATAAACTATATGTGTGTGAACCGTAGCCGTTCATATGCATTGGTGAAATCGGCAATCCTCTATCAGACATTAGGATAGTTACTTGGTGAAGGGACTCAGGAGATAAAGACCAATAATCCCACATAGCAGTCGGGGATCTAAGGTTGGTCTTTGGATGTCGCTTCTGTGTATGTATAAAGTCTGGAAACTTATAGGGATCTCTTAGAAAAAACACGGGGGTGTTGTTACCAACCATATCCCAGTTGCCTTCGTCTGTATAAAACTTAAGAGCAAAACCACGTACATCGCGCTCATGGTCGGCAGCACCTAGCTCTCCTGCAACTGTAGAGAATCTAGCGATTAAATCAGTTTTCTTACCAACTTCAGAGAATATTAATGCCCGTGTGTAGTTACTGATATCATTAGTAATTGTGAGTGTTCCATAAGCTCCCCATCCTTTAGCATGAACCACTCGTTCTGGAATTCGTTCACGGTTTTGGTGAGCTAGTTTTTCAATTAACTGATAATCCTGAATGAGCAGGGGACCCCTCGGACCCGCAGTTATTGAATTTTGGTTATCGGGGATTGGTGCTCCAGCGGTAGTTGTTAGTTGCCGATTTTCTGCCATTTTAAATTCCTTTTTCAATCAGGTTACAAGTGCTATAAAGCTGAGAATATAAATTCATATCTATGTTAAAAACAATTGATGTTCAATTTTAATGATGTCTACGCTCAATAAGATAAAAATTGTACGCAATTTTTGTCGAAATAAAGAGATTTATAGCCGTTCTTAAGTTAGACCTTTAAATTACTAATTTAATCAACAATTTGAATGCCATAAATTATTTTATACAAGTTCAAAAATCTAAAATGATACAACAAGATGTAACCGCTCCACCAAGGCTACGACACCCTGAGAAAGCTAACAAACCTGCTCATCCTCAAAAGCCTAAGCCAGAGTGGATAAAAGTTAAGGCTCCGGTTTCGGAAGGGTATAAACGAACCCTCAAAATTATCCAAGAAAATAAACTGGTTACTGTTTGCCAGGAAGCTGCTTGCCCCAATGTCGGTGAGTGCTGGACTAAAAGTCATGCGACATTTATGATTATGGGTGATATTTGTACACGCGGTTGTGCATTTTGTAACATATCCACTGGGCGGCCCAATGAGTTAGATAAATTNGAACCAGGACGAGTTGCCTACGCAGTCAACAAACTTGGNNTGCGTCATGTGGTTGTCACCAGTGTTGACCGAGATGACCTGGTTGATGGTGGCGCAGANCATTTTGCCAAAACGATTCGGGCCATAAAATTTCGTTCCCCTGCGACAACGATTGAAATTCTTACCCCAGACTTCTTAAAATGTGATGCCTCTGTCTTAAACCGTGTGTTAGAAGCCAAGCCGGATATTTTCAATCACAACTTGGAGACTGTCCCCAGCCTATACCCAACGGTTAGGCCAGGTGCCCGGTATTTTCATTCTTTGCATTTGTTATATCGAGTCAAAGAGATTTCATCGACTATTTTTACCAAGTCAGGGATTATGGTAGGGCTTGGTGAAGAAAAGAATGCCGTTTTACAAGTCATGGATGACCTCAGGTCAGCCAAGGTAGACTTCCTCACAATAGGACAATATTTACAACCGACTGAAAAGCACCATCCAGTTAAGAGATTTGTTCCTCCTGAAGAGTTCCAATCCCTCGAAAAAGCGGCGTACGGGAAGGGATTTTTGATGGTTTCAGCGAGTCCTCTCACCCGGTCNAGCTATCACGCTGAAGAGGATTATNTAAAGTTGAAAGAGGCACGGTTGAAACAAGCTCTTTTGCATTAGTTTTTGTGAGTGTTTGTTTCTGAGTTCGCCTCTTTTTTCAATTCCAAATGCCACAACATACCGAAAAAAGAATATTAACATATAGTCCCCAACAGATGTATGGGCTTGTAGCGGATATTGAATCGTACCCAGCATTTATACCTTGGTGTGAGGGAGCCTTGATTCGGCGAGAATTTATCCGCGATGGAAAAAAGATATTGGATGCCGAACTTAAAATATCCTTTAAAGTCTACCATGAGACATTTAAGTCCGAAGTAACCCTGATGCCTGAAATGCAAGAAATTAGTATTCGTTACCTAGAAGGTCCCCTTAAGCACCTTAAAAGCTATTGGATTTTTCATAAAGTTGACCAAGGATGTGAGGTGGAATACCATGTTGATTTTGAATTTCGTTCAAAAATTGTTCAGAAGTTGGTTGGTATAGTGTTTTTTGAAGCGATGCAGCGGATAGTNAATTCATTTGAAAAACGTGCTANAGAAGTNTTTTGCAACTAATTTGAATACAGTTTATTCCTTAAAGTTGAATTTTTGTGGGGTTTTGGTAAAATCAAACACCTAAAGTTGAATTGAGCCAGTTAAAAATGTTTTTGAGTACTAAAGGCCGTTATGCGATGATTGCAATGACATCGTTGGCTTTAATGGAAAGTGAGGGTTATATAAGCTTAGCGAAAATTGCGAGTCAAGAGAAGTTATCCCGACATTTTCTTGAACAGCTATTTATGCGACTCCGTAAAGCAAATCTAGTAAATTCTATTCGCGGCCCAAATGGAGGGTACAAAATTGCTAAGCCAATGCACGAAATCACAATTAGTGAAATTTTAGATGCTGTTGAGGAACCCATTCGACGGAATACAATTGGTCGAGGAGTAAAAGGTGGAATGTCTGGAACGCGTGCCCAATCATTAAACAATAGGCTCTGGGAAGGGTTATCAACTGAAGTAAGTGTCTACCTTCACAGTGTAAAATTGTCAGACCTCGTCAATAATGAAATTACCCCTTGTCCTGCAGTTACTTTTTTAAAAAAAGACGGTATAAAAAATAGTGGCCAACCCCAGAGTTTATCTTGACTGGAATGCTTCAGCACCACTACGCTCCCAAGTAAAGTCAGCAATTATTTCTTCATTAAGCCAATGGGGGAATCCGTCATCCATTCACACCGAAGGGAGAAAAGCAAAGGGGCTTATTGAAAGAGCACGGAGCGAAATTGCCGATGTAATTGGCTGTGCATCTGATCAGATTGTATTTACCTCGGGTGCAACTGAATCTGCGGCATTAGCACTGCAAGGTCAAGGCTTTAGTTCAGCGAAAATTGAACATGAATGTGTTCGTGCATGGACCCAATGCAATTTGCCTGTTTCACCTGATGGATTAGTCAATGTTTTTGATCCCCAAACATCATGCCTTCAGATTGCCAATGGTGAAACGGGTGTTATTCAAAACATTCCGGCAGGGTTGGCAGTTACTGATGCAACTCAAGCTATGGGTAAAATCCCAATAATTGAAATTTTAAATCAAGTCAAACTAGCCTTCGTATCTGCTCATAAGTTAGGTGGTCCAAAGGGTATTGGAGCTTTGATAATAAATGATGATGAGGGAATCAATGCACTGATTAAGGGTGGAGGACAAGAACAAGGACGGAGGTCAGGGACTGAAAATATCTTGGGAATTATTGGCTTTGCTAGCGCACTTAAAGAAGCGGCAAAAGAGGTTAAGTCAGGTATTTGGCATAAAGTCGGTGAATCAAGGGATTTATTAGAGTCAATCCTTCTTGAAAGTGTCCCGGACTTAATTATCTTCGGACATCAAACCCCAAGACTACCGAACACGACTTATTTTGCTGGTTTGGGTTGGAAAAATGACTTGCAGTTAATAGATTTAGACTTAGCTGGTTTTGCTGTTTCTGCTGGATCGGCATGCTCTTCTGGAAAATTGCAAGCAAGTGGTGCTTTAGATGCAATGGGAGTGGATAAAAGGATTTCTGATTGTGCCATTCGAGTTTCAATCGGACCGACGACCCAAACAGAAGACATTATTCGCTTTGCAGAAACATGGATAAAGAAATACAAAAAGATTGTAACATAATAAATAGTATTATGTGGATACGAAACAGTCATAGTGTAATTTGGAGTTTGCTGAAATGGATATGATTAATGTCAAAGAAGGAATAGACCAGGATACAGTGCAAACTGTTCAATCGGTCGGCGGCAAATACAAACATGGCTGGGAGACAGAAATTGAGATGGAGTTTGCCCCCAAAGGTCTGAATGAAGAAATCGTCAAACTCATTTCCCAAAAAAACGGTGAACCTGACTGGATGCTTAATTGGCGCCTCAAAGCGTTTGCTCGGTGGAAAGGGCTTAAAGAACCCCAATGGGCTATGGTCAATTACCCGAAGATTGATTACCAGGAACAATACTACTATGCCCGACCTAAGAGCATGGTTAGCGCACCGAAATCACTTGATGAAGTCGACCCTAAATTACTTGAAACGTATCAAAAACTTGGCATTCCCCTCAAGGAGCAAATGGTTCTTGCCGGGGTTGAGGGAGCCGATAGCACGCCATCTGATGCACGTAAGGTTGCGGTTGATGCAGTGTTTGACTCGGTATCTGTTGGAACAACATTTCAAGCTGAGTTAAAAAAAGCCGGTGTCATATTTTGTTCGATTTCCGATGCAATTAAAAACCATCCAGAGTTGGTTAAAAAATATCTCGGCACTGTTGTCCCCATCACCGATAACTATTTTGCCACACTTAATTCTGCGGTTTTTACAGACGGATCATTTGTCTATGTACCTCCAGGAGTCCGGTGCCCAATGGAATTATCGACCTATTTTCGTATTAACGCAGAAAATACTGGTCAGTTTGAACGCACTTTGATTATCGCTGATAAGGGAGCCTATGTCAGTTATCTTGAAGGATGCACCGCACCCCAACGTGACACCGCACAATTGCATGCCGCTGTGGTTGAACTTGTAACACTTGATGACGCTGAGATCAAATACTCAACTGTACAGAATTGGTTTCCTGGAGACGAAGAAGGTAAGGGGGGTATCTATAATTTCGTTACCAAACGTGCCGATTGCCGAGGAGATCGATCTCGAGTCATGTGGACTCAAGTTGAGACCGGTTCGGCCGTGACGTGGAAATATCCGTCCTGCATTTTGCGTGGAAATAATACTCAAGGAGAGTTTTATTCGATCGCGATTACAAATAACTTACAACAAGCCGATACTGGAACAAAAATGATTCACCTCGGTAAGGGTTCAAAGTCTAGAATTGTTTCTAAAGGTATATCGGCCGGTCAAGCTCAAAATACCTACCGCGGATTAGTTTCAGTACATCCTAAAGCCAAAAACTCTCGAAACTACACACAATGCGACAGTTTATTAATTGGGGCTGAGTGTGGAGCTCACACTGTTCCATACATTGAAGTCAAAAACAATTCGTCGCGGGTTGAACATGAAGCAACCACCTCAAAAGTCGATGAAGATCAGCTATTTTATTGTCGACAAAGAGGAATTGACGAGGAAGCCGCAGTGACACTGGTGGTCAATGGGTTTTGCAAAGAAGTCTTACAGTCTTTACCCATGGAATTTGCCATGGAAGCACAGCAACTCGTTGCGATCTCTTTAGAGGGATCAGTTGGTTAAACCTGTTTCTAACAATCATTAATCTTAAATTATAAACTTCTTTTTGGAGTATAATCTTGTTAAATATCCATAACTTACACGTAGAATTAGAAGAAGAAAACAAGCCCATTCTTAAAGGGGTTGATCTTCAAGTTAATGCCGGTGAGGTTCATGCGGTAATGGGTCCAAATGGTTCAGGTAAATCAACCCTCTCATATGTAGTTTCAGGACGANATGGGTACGATATAACTGAGGGGTCAATCACCTTTAAAGAAAAAGATATCGTATCTTTAGAGCCAGATGAACGTGCTGCTGAAGGAATCTTTTTAGCCTTTCAATACCCTGTTGAAATTCCTGGTGTCGGAAACATGTCGTTCTTGCGAACGGCATATAACTCCATCATGAAAGCTCGCGGGGAAGAGGAAATCTCGGCAGGCAATTTCTTAAGTCTTGTCCGAACCAAAGCAAGCGAACTTAACATTGACATGGATTTGCTGCGAAGGCCGGTCAATTATGGATTTTCTGGAGGTGAGAAAAAGCGCAATGAAATTCTTCAAATGGCTATTTTGGAACCTGATCTCTGTATCCTTGATGAAACCGACTCAGGCTTGGATATTGATGCAATGAAGCAGGTATCTAATGGGGTTAATGCTCTAAGAAGCCCACATCGGGCAATTGTATTGATTACCCATTATCAGAGGTTACTTAACCATATTAAACCTGATTTTGTTCATGTTATGGTCGACGGAAAAATAAAAATGAGTGGTGGCCCAGATTTGGCTTTGGAAATTGAAAACAATGGCTACGCAGACATACTCAAGCCCGTCAACTAAGAACAATTCATTAAATCATTCAAATCCTTATCTAATTTATCAGCCGAGAGCGAATAAGAAACAGCAATGGATATGACCCAGCAACCAAAAGGAAACTTTCCAAATAGAGGTGATGAATACTGGAAGTTTACTAATCCAGCCTCTTTTTTGAAGACTCTTCAAAGTTTATCTGAAGAACATCCGCAAAGGACTAATGTCTCTGCGCCTCTACGCAATAGGGCTAAATCCTTGCAACCAATTTCTATGCCGGGCATATCAAGGGAAATCTCTCTCGAAAATTTATTCCCAGAGTATATTCATCATGCTGTTACTTTATCGGGCTTAAAACTTAAGCTTCCCGATTCAATATCTGAACTAGACTCATGCTTCCAGATTGAACCACTGTCAGAATTACGAGAGGGTGGGTCTAAGTGGTTTAATTCCTTATCCGGAGAACTTGAGCGTTCTCTGCAAAAGCCTATTACAAGGCCATTTGCGAGGTATTGTATTGAGAATGCCCAATGCGGATATGGACTAAGGGTCAAACAAAAGTGCCNGGAACCAATGATTATTGATTATTTTGGTTCAAATCAAAGCCAGTCGGAATCATTAATTTACAATGCAATTAAAGTTGACCCTCATGCCGAATTAACACTCATTGAAATTGGTAATACAGGGAATTCTTCTCATCACGTGACTGAAATTGAAGTTGCAGAACACGGTAAACTAAATCACTTCCGAATTTTAGCAGGTCATCATCAAACCAGTTGTCTAACCCATCAATATACAAGATTGGCGGAAGATTCTTCATACTTATCATTTACCTTTAGCGGCAATAATGGAATTGCAAGAAACGAGTACATTATTGAACTCGGTGGCGATAATGGAAACGCCCATATATCAGGAATTGTTGCTGGTTACGATCAAATGCATCACGATGATACAGTTTTTGTTAATCACCAAGGCCTTAACTGCAAAAGCCGTCAAGTATTTAAAAAAGTTCTCAAGGATAAAGCCGTTGGAGTATTTCAGGGTAAAATATTAGTTGATCCGGGTGCCCAGAAAACAGACGGATATCAAAAGAGTCAAGCCTTATTGTTGAGTGAGCAGAGTCAGTTTCTTGTCAAACCTGAATTAGAAATCTATGCTGATGATGTGTCCTGCTCACATGGTTCAACTTGCGGGTCAATAGATAAAGAAGCACTATTTTATCTTTGTTCGCGCGGTATTCCCAAGAGACAAGCGATTGGGCTTCTCGCTGAGGGTTTTTTAGCTGAAGTGTTTGATGAGTTTGATAATAATTACGTTGCTGGAGTGATGAGAGAACTTCTGTCAAAATCACTCATTGTCTAGTTAAATGCTTTTTCAAGACATTATCAAAAGCTACTTTAGATACAAAACAGTTATTCAAAGTAAGTTCCGCTCGACAAGCGAAGGACAGGCATTTGCCTATTTACTATTGGGATGCATCCTTCATTTCTGTGGCCGCATTCCTTGGCTGTATAATCAGGCACAACAACTCCATTCAGAGATTCCAATTGTTGGAAACCTAACGGCGAATTTTTTTGGAACGGCTATCTTAGCTCCTTTTTTATTTTATTTACTAGGGGCAGTTTCCCGCTTGGTTCTCCGGCTGATGGGTTGGAAGGTTAGTTGGTTAAATGCAAGAGTGAGTCTGTTTTGGGCAATATTGATTACTTTCCCACTTTCATTCCTCAGTGGCATAGTTTGGGCCGTGACCCAGAGTGAAAGTATTCACTTTATTTTTCAGATTATCATCCTTGGTGCTTTCTTGGGATTTTGGTTTAAGGCATTATATATTGCACGTAAATTGTATATTTCTGACTGAAACAACTCAGAAAATATTATGAAGTTTGGCAGAAATTAGGCGAGGACAGGCCATCCCATGATTCCGTTAATCAAGGAATTAATTCTTCTGACGCTAAAATCACCCAAAGGTGGTGCCGCAGGGGTTTTACAAATTAAACTTCAACTGGTGGAAGTGGTTATGTTGGCGCTTCTCATGTGTATCAGTTTTTCGATATTAACTTATTTTCAAGTTTCACTCATGAACTTTGGTCCAGACACTGAAGCATTAAGGGTACAAGTATTTAATCCCTTAAACATAGCTTTCTTTAATATCACGAGCTTTGTGATTTTAGTGGGGGTAACCCAGATTGCTGGGAATGTTTTTGGAGGCAAAGGTAATATATTACAGACCCTTCAAGCGCTTACGTGGATGCAATTTGTTGCATTTGGTGTTCAACTCGTGGTTTATGCCTTGGGCTTGGGTATTCCTTTNATCGCGCCAATTCTTTCGACTGTGGCCTTCATTTACTACATCGTGCTCTACTGCAATTTTGTTGTAGTAATCCATAATTTTAAGTCAGCATTTAAGGTTTTTCTCAGTGCTCTCCTGATTTTTACGACGTTTATCCTTGTCATTTCGACTATTTTAGGAGGATTTTAGTACAGTGATTATACCCTATAATGTCGAAGCAATTCGGGAAGATTTTCCAATTTTAACCAAACCGATTAACAACAATCAGCTTGTTTATTTGGATAATGGAGCCTCGGCTCAGAAACCAAAAGAGGTTATTGAAACTGTATCCCATTTTTATCGTGATGAATATGCAAATGTTCACAGAGGACTTTATTCTCTTTCGAATCAAGCCACCGAAAAATACGAAAGTGTCAGAGAAATTATCCGGGAATTCATCAATGCCAATTCGACAAAGGAAATTGTGTATACAACGGGTTCTACCGAAGGAATCAATATGGTCGCTTATGGGTGGGCAGAACCTCGCTTAAAAGAGGGTGATGAAGTTATTCTCACATTGCTTGAGCACCATTCAAATATTGTTCCCTGGAACATTTTACGGGATAAAATAGGGATAAAGTTAAAATGGGTTCTGCCTGATGAAGATGGAAACATATTTCCCGAAGACTTTGTTCCGTTAATTTCCCCTCGGACACNNTTGATTGCNGTGACGCATACCTCCAATGTGATGGGGACCATACTAGATATTAAAGATATTTGTGGGATAGCCCATAAGAATGGAATTCCCGTACTTGCTGATGCTTCCCAATCGGCGGTACACATGCCAATAGATGTACAAGAATTAGGTGTTGATTTTTTGGTTATCACGGGACATAAATTGTATGGCCCGACTGCCTCTGGTGCTCTTTACATTCATGCCAAGCATCATAATGACTTTGTTCCCTTTAAGGGAGGTGGGAACATGATCAAAGAAGTTAAACAAGATTACGTCACTTATAATACGATTCCTCATATGCTTGAGGCGGGAACAACAGCAATTGCTCAAATGATTGGTTTGGGTACCGCCTTAAATTACATCACAAAAATTGGAATTGAACGAATCCACACCCATGAAAAAAAACTTCTCGACTATACTAAACTAAGGCTATTAGATCTAAAATTTGTTCGTGTCCATGGTGATCCGTTGCAAAAATGTGCTATTTTTTCTTTTACACTTAAGGATGGTGGTCATCCGCATGACTTATCCACAATTCTTGATCAAAAAGGAATTGCTGTAAGGGCAGGGCATCATTGTGCTCAACCGCTCATGGATCACTTGCAGGTATCGGCGACGTGTCGGGTTTCTTTTGGCCTTTACAACACCATTGANGAAGTTGACCAACTTGTTGATGGTCTACATTTATGTCATCGATTATTAAACTAATTTTTATNAAAGTGTATTAAATTGGCAGTTTTACTGCTTTNAACTCTTTTTCTTGATGTCCTGGATCCCTCACGATGTAGTCAAGATTATTGGTGGGATACCCATACCAGTTATTCTAGTTGATAGAAATTTGTGGATTCTCGCTGCCAATGACGAGGCAGAAAAATTTTACAATGCCAAATTGCAAGGCACCTCTCTTGTTCTCTACTTAAGACACCCTGAAGCAATGACCTGCATTCAGAAAGCGCTTAACGAATCGACTGAGGTTGTATCGTTGATTTCTGAAATTCGTAACGAATTCGAAATTTCCCTAAACTTAAAAGTTAAGCCTTTACTCTTTGAGGGGTTAGATCAGACGGCTTTAATGATTTCTTTTCATGATGTAACTTACATTGACGAAGCAGATGAGATGCGGCGTGATTTTGTCGCTAATGTGAGCCATGAGCTCCGGTCTCCATTGACAGCTTTGTCTGGATTCATTGAAACTTTAGGGTCAGAAAGCTGGGACAATCCCAAAGTACGTAAGAAGTTCTTAAAGATTATGGCTGATGAGGCAAACAGAATGGGGCGGTTGGTGACCAATCTATTATCNCTNTCCAAAGTGGAAGCCAGTGAACGTCTGAATCCGACAAACGAAGTGAATCTCTTNGAAATTATTGATATTTCCCAAAACAGCCTGCGCCATCTCACACAAAAACGCAAAATTGATATCAATCGGGCAAGCGAATTCCCTGATTTGATTATGTATGGTGACAAGGATCAATTGGTTCAGGTATTTCATAACCTCTTTGAGAATGCGGTAAAATACAGTCCAAAAGGATCAACTGTTAATATTTCGTATCAGCTTACGTGTTCAGAAGATGAGCAAAAATCGGTTCGAATTGACATTCGAGATCAAGGTCGCGGGTTTGACCCAATCCATATTCCCCGATTAACTGAGCGGTTTTATCGAGTTGATAAGCATCGCTCTCGTGAAATTTCAGGAACGGGGTTAGGATTAGCAATAGTGAAGCATATATTGAATCGGCANCGTGGTCAGCTCTTGATTAATTCAGAACTTGGTNAGGGAAGTGTGTTTACGGTTATTCTTCCGCTGATTGTCACCGAAATGGAAATTTCATAAAACTGTAACAATTAATTTCTGTAATATTTTAGCAAAACTGCTAAATTGTATCCATCCAATTGTATGGAGACCATTATGGATGTACAAGTGAACGATGCTTCAATCCAAACTGATACACAGAGTAAGGTACAAGCTGAAGGAGTTTGTGTCAGTTATGGGGGCAAGCAGGCATTATTCGACATTTCTATAGATATACCTGACCGGACAGTCACTTCGTTAATCGGTCCTTCAGGATGTGGCAAATCAACTTTTCTCAGGTGTATCAATCGCATGAATGATACGATCCCGAATTGTTCTGTCTCAGGGCAAATTGAAATCGATGGTATGGACATTCACCATAAATCTGTTGATCCAGTTCATTTAAGAGCTCGGGTTGGAATGGTATTCCAAAAGCCTAATCCATTTCCCAAATCCATTTTTGATAATGTGGCTTACGGGCCGAAAATCCATGGTATGGCTCAAAATAAAGCCGAGCTTGCAGAAATTGTAGAGAGTTCATTAACTCGTGCAGCTCTTTGGGATGAGGTGAAAGACCGGTTGGATGAACCTGGAACAGGTTTATCAGGTGGCCAACAACAACGACTGTGTATTGCACGGGCTGTAGCAACTCAACCCGAAATATTACTCATGGACGAACCTTGTTCTGCTTTAGACCCGATTGCAACATCACAAATTGAAGACCTGATTGACCAGCTTCGAACCAAATACACTGTTGTCATTGTGACACACTCAATGTCTCAGGCAGCTCGAATTAGCCAGATAACAGCTTTCTTCCATCTTGGCTATCTNATTGAGCAGGGTGCAACAAACAAGATTTTTACTAATCCGAATCATGAGCGAACTGAAAGTTACATCACAGGTCGTATTGGATAATTGGAGAATATGAAGCATGGACAGTAAACATATTCATGCTGCCTTTGATGAGGAAATTACAAAGATCACGACGCAAGTGATGATTATGGGCGGCTTGGTTGAAAATGCCTTGCGCCAGGCAACAAAGTCACTGCTTCGTCAAGATATTGAGAGGGCTGACCAAGTTATTGTTCAAGATAACCGTGTTGACCTCCTTGAAGAACAAATTACTGTAGCGGCTATAGAACTTCTTGCCTTGCGCCAACCACAAGCGAATGATTTGCGGACAATTATCGCCATAATGAAGATTGTAACAAGTTTGGAGAGAGTCGGGGACTATGCCCGTAATATTGCAAGGCGGACTCCAGAAGTTGCCAATGTCATTTCAGTAAAGGATTTTGGTTCCGGTTCAATCAAGCGACTTTCAAAGTCAGTTGTTCTACAAATCAAGACCTCATTGGACTCATTCATGGAAAAAGATATTGATCAGGCACAGGGAGTGATAGACCGTGATGAAGAAATTGATCAAATGTATAACTCACTGTTCAGAGAATTTCTAACCCATATGATGGAGGATCCTCGTAATATATCTACAACCATGCATTATTTGTTCATTGCCAAGAATCTTGAGAGAATAGGGGACCACACTACGGCGATTGCCGAGCAAGTGATTTATATGATTTCGGGTTCCATTCCTAAAGATGGACGTCCAAAGCTTGTTTCAACTTCGTATGATGAATTGTTATAGGGGTATAACTCAATGGGAAACAAGGCGAGTCCAGTCGTATTGATTGCTGAAGATAATTCTTCGCATTTGGAGTTGTTGTCTTATAACATTCAGGCCGCTGGATTTCAGGTAATAAAAGCCAGTGACGGTCAACTTGCACTTGAATTAATCATGGAGCAGAGACCGGATATTTTGTTATTGGACTGGATGTTACCTTTCATGTCTGGAATTGAAATTTGCTCTTATATCCGAGCGTCCAGGAAGTTAGAGAATACGCCCATTATCTTGGTCTCGGCTCGGGCAGATGAAGAAGATAGGGTGAAGGGATTAGAATCTGGTGCAGATGATTATATTGTNAAACCGTTCTTGGTATCCGAAGTTATTGCGAGAATAAAAGCAAATTTACGACGTATTCGACCAAGTGCAGTCGGACAAAAAATCACTTTTGAAGATATAATACTTGATTCTGAACAACACCGTGTCTACCGCGATGGTAAAATGATTAAAATGGGTCCGACTGAATATAGTCTTTTGTCCACCCTGATTGAAAAACCAGGACGAGTTTGGTCAAGAGACCAGCTTTTAGATCGAATTTGGGGGCGAGGTATTCATGTGGAAGTCAGAACGGTTGATGTTCATATTGGTCGCCTGCGTAAATCACTTTGTCAACATGGTGGAACTGATTTACTGCGAACCGTACGAGGAACAGGATATTCACTTGGATAGTGTCTCTAAGTTCGTGTCCTGAATTTATCTACCTTAAGGGCACCTCTATAAACCCCCAAAATTAGAATTTGTCTATTTTACCCCTGGAAACATTTCTCAAAATCTTTCTCCCAAGGTTTTACTTTCCCTCCGGTCAACTTCCCAAAATGACACAAACCGACCCCTTTTCAACATTTGTAACACCACAACAGCACACACTGAGCCTGACATTGCCACTCTCTCAACACACGCTGCTCTTTGATTAGATTTCGGCGATTGTCTCCAAATAACACAAGCGCTTGATATGATAACACACGTTCCGCATGCCCATCCAACCCTTAGCCTGGACTTTCCCAATCCAACGCATCACCTGCTCCGGCATATCATGAGGTATCATGCCGAAGACATGCTCAACGCCTTGGCCATTTCCTTTGAACGATAGAGACAATCGGCCCACAGCTGCGGAGCACAGGAAGGCCTCGCGGCCAGCACCGGCTCTAACATCCTGCGATCATGGACACTGGCCGCTGTTGTTGCCCATTGGTCAGTCCACTGCGTCTCCCGGTCAACCGCGATATAGTTCTTGTTACCATAAGAGGTTTGACCTCTCTCCGTGGTCCGCCGAGCCTCCGTGCCCTTTTGGCGTCATGGGTTGGGGTCCTCGGCTCGCTAGGGCATACGACCATTTTTAACTTCGCCATTCGCGTCCCGACTGTTCCGTTGGCGGGGAACGGGAACCATGGTTGAATCCACCACGGTCCCGGTGTGCAACTGATACCCACGCTCCAGCAATGGATCCGTGAATACCCCAAACAAGGTGCCAACAGCACCCGCCTGGGTCAACGGGTCCTGGTCCTTCCACTCCGTCTTCTGGTCCGGAGCCCCTGATCCTTGCTCTGAAGACCAACACACGCCTTGAAGGATGCTCGGTCCAGCAACATTGATTGCCGCGGGCGGTCGCTCAGGGAATACATGACGCTCAACAGAAGAGCACGAAAAATGATCATCTGATCCCAAGAAGGAGGGCTAGGACCACCGTGACGCGGAGAGCCGAATACTTCTTCCAAGATCAGTTTAAAGCGACCTCAGTCCACCCAGTCCGTCGTCCGGGCACGGGTGTTGAATGCGGCCAACGCCTTGCGTTGCCGGTCTTCTTCAAACAGGTTTCTTTGTTCCATGTGACTGCTCTTGGTAACCATCAATAAGACAAATTTATTGCTTGCCTAGAGTGCATCATAAGCAAAACAAAAGGACCGGGAAAAAGATGACTGAGTGGAAAAATAATGTTAAGAATTACCTTGTTGGAATAAATAGACGTGCCCTTAAATAAGAAAGATAGTGGCAATCGCCGTTTTATATTGATTGAAATGGAAGAAAACGCAGACCGACTTACAGCCGAAAGGGTTCGCCGAGTCATTAATGGCTATCGATTTCCAGGCACTCAACGCGAAGATCTATTTCATGAGAATATTACCTGTCGAAACTCAGAAATCCCGAGAAAATTATGAGGGAAGTTGAGATAATTGAGAATCTCAATTACGGTAAGTTTGAGAGGATTAAAAAATCAGTTCGGAATGGTAAATTGGTCTCAGGGGAAAAGAAAATATTGGATAAAGAATTTTGGCTTCGGTGATGATGCTACTAGCTACTTGGATTAAAAGGGGGATTTGAAAAGTGTATTTTACTCTTACAGAATTATTATCAATGTAAAAGTCCGATAATATGTATTATGTTACATAAACTTACTTTATACAAAGATCGCATTTTAACCCTGAATTGGAAAGGAATTTTGTCATCTCTATTTTGATTATCAATGGTCCCAACTTAAACATCTTGGGCAAACGAGAAACACATCATTATGGCATTTTAGACTTAAATGCCATTGAGCAAAAGTGTAATGAACTGGCGAAAGAACTCGGAACTGAATTGGAGTTTATTCAATCAAACCATGAAGGGTCACTCGTTGATTCCATTCAACTCGCTCAGGATAAACACCAAGGTATTATTATTAATGCCGGAGCCTACACGCATACTTCAGTAGCAATTGTGGATGCGGTCTTGGGAGTGAAACTTCCTGTTATTGAAGTTCACTTGTCAAACATTTACAAGCGCGAAGGTTTTCGACACCATTCATACCTTTCTCCCGTAGCTATCGGTGGAGTGTTTGGTTTTGGAGCAACAAGTTACTTATTAGCACTCAGGGCTATGGTTGACTATCTCGGTCGCTGAATAAGTCAAATTTTACTATCGCTGCGGTATTTAACTTGAAGATTCACCCACTTTAACTCTGATATAGCCAGTAAGTGTTATTTCTTCGGCTTGACACGCTGACTGAACGGTATGCTCAGGGTTGATAACAAACTTTTGGTTGACTAAGGTTTCTTCGGCAAGATATTTTCTAATTCCACCCTCAACAATTTTCTGAACTATTCCCTCTGGTTTGCCCGCATCAAGTGCTTTTTGCCGTAGAATTTGCTTCTCACGGCGAAGTGTATCAGGCGCCACTTCGGCTTCAGAAAGAGCAACCGGATTAGTCGCAGCCACATGCATTGCCACCTGCTTACCAAGTTCTGTTTGCGGTCCGTCGTAAGACACGAGAACGGCAATTTTTCCCATTCCATCTTCAACAGAGGTATGGACATAGCTTGCAATATTCATTCCGGATAATTTTTCCAATCGTGAAACCGATAGATTTTCTCCTAATGTCGTGATCTTATCGGTCACCTCTTCGGCTAGCTCTTTACCAGTAGGTTTTGCCGCAAGCAACTCATCAAGGCTATTTGACTCAAGTGCCGTTCGTCGAACTAAATCAACTAATTTACGAAATTCAATATTCTTGGCTACGAAGTCAGTTTCAGAATTGACTTCAACGATGACTCCAGTACTGCCCTCTACATAAACTCCCACGAGACCATCAGCGGCGCTCCTAGAAGATTTTTTGGCAGCTTTTGCCTTGCCCTTGGACCGCAACCAGTCAATAGCAGCTTCAATATCCCCATTCGTTTCTTTCAAGGCATTTTTGGCATCCATTATACCTGCTCCAGACTGAGCACGTAATTCTTTAACCATTGCTGCAGTGATACTCATGTTCCTGTCTTTCTTTTTGTCAGTTAATTTGTCTAACTTGTCAATATATATAGAAATAATGAATAATTGAGTGAGTTTCTAAAGCACTCAAAAATTAGCTTTTATTGTCCAAGGACGTCGATTCCGAAATTGATTCACTCTGAGAGTTGACCTCTTCTTTATTTGCCTCTAGCTGTGGAGCGGATTCTGGTGTATCCGTTTGTCGGTCCGTCTCCTTTGATTTAGATCCTTCAATAGTATCAGAAACTTTTTCCTTGGCACGGCTACCACTTTCCTCATTCTGGATGTCCGAATCGGATTTAGAAGCTTCAGCAATGGCTGTTTCATCATCAGACTTTGACTTGTTTGAGCCTTTAGTTTTTTTGGCTTTGCTATCAGAAGGCTTAGATTGATGTGCGCCTGGCTTCACTTGGGCTTCTGCTATCTGTTCTTCCTGACTCGCTTTTGTTTTATCCTTCGCTGGTTCCGTTTCAGGGGCAATTGCGGTTTCCGCTTTACCCCCCTCTTCTTGGTCTGCCAAACTTTCTTCTATTTCTTGTTCAGTAATTTCAAGGCCAGCTTGACCCAATTCCTTATTGATTCCTTCAATGACAGCTTTTGAAACTAAGTCGCAGTAGAGAGCTATTGCTCGTGTTGCGTCATCATTACCAGGAATAATGTGAGTTATTCCCTCTGGAGGGCAGTTTGTGTCAACAATGGCAACGACAGGAATATTGAGTTTGTTGGCTTCAGCAATGGCTAAACTTTCTTTTTTGACATCAATAACAAAAAGAATATCAGGCAAAAATTTCATATTCCTGATACCTCCATGTGAAGCTTCAAGTTTGGCTTGTTCTCTGAGCATCCCAAGGCGCTCTTTTTTGGTAAGACCTTCCAAACCTTCCTTGATTCTCTCATCCAGTTCATCAAGCCGTGATATTGAGTTTGAAACAGTTTTCCAATTCGTCAGAGTTCCACCTAACCAGCGGTGGTTGACGTAATGTTGAGCGCTTTTTTTTGCGGCATCTTCAATAGGCAATTGGGCTTGCCGTTTAGTACCAACGAAGAGAACACTTCCCCCTTTAGAAACAACATTTTCAATTTCAGCCAAAGCTCTACGCATAAACACAACTGTTTGAGTTAAATCAATAATGTGAATGCCATTTCTTTTGCTGTGGATGTAACCATTCATTCGAGGGTTCCATCGATGGGATTGATGCCCAAGATGAACACCGACTTCTAATAAAGATCTGAGAGTAAATTTAGGCGTAGCCATTTTTTTCCTTTCCGGTTTATTCCTCAACGGGAGGTAGACGCTTGCAACCGGTGGATTCAAAACTATTGAACCCGGCTCCCGTTTGTGTAATAAAAAATTGTAAACAGATAAATAGAACTTGATGTGCTGATTTCAACAATGACTTGGTTAACAAAAATACAATCATGGCTGAACCAAATTCAAAGACATCAAATGCAAATTATTGTTGTATGGCATTTTCTAGTAGCAGTAGATTTTCTCGAGTCCGTAACAGCTTGCCACTAGTCAAGGTAAACGATGTGATGGCTTGATTCCACTGGGTTATTTTCAGACCGAAACTCTTAAGCATATTAAACCATTGTAGAAGAAGGTCTAAATCTGAGGATTATGAATTCAATCTCTTTACAATAATATCCCATTGTGCTTATATCTATGAAGTGGCGTTTTGCTAATCCACTTATCAAAAATCATTTAAAATATCCAAACCATAATGGTCAAAAGCCCCGAACCCGAACAATTTGGAATCAGGTCCATTCTAGCTAACCTGCGACGAAATTTCCTTGCCGGTTTAGTGATCATAGCTCCCATTGGCCTTACGATTTACATTGTATGGACAGCAGTTGGGGTAATCGATTCTTGGATTTTACCACTTATTCCTGAACGTTATCACCCTTCAAGATACTTCTTGGTGGATGTTCGAGGAATAGGGTTGGTCATATTTATCGTCTTCACCCTCTTAGTTGGCTACACCATGCGGGGGCTGATTGGTCGAACTATCCTAGGGTGGGCCGAAGGAATCGTGGACCGAACTCCTATTGTCCGAAACGTTTACAATTCTATAAAGCAAATTTCAGAGACGGTTGTAAACCAGTCGTCATCGTCATTCGAAAAAGCATGCCTAATTGAATATCCAAGGAAAGGGATTTGGGCAATTGGATTCCTTTCTCGACCCTCAAAGGGAGCTGTTCAAAACCAATATAATGGTAATGAACAACTCATAGGTATTTTTCTGCCAACAACCCCCAATCCAACCTCAGGGTTTTTATTATTTGTCCCTAAATCCGACCTAATCATTCTTGATATGACAATTGAAGATGCGATTAAGCTAGTGATTTCTGCTGGGCTTGTATATCCCCCTGATGGTCAAAACGAGACTAATCTTCTTCCTGATACCACCAAACATCGGGCTGAAAGCCAATCCAATCNCCGTAAATAGCAATTGTTTCTGGAAACTTTAACTCCTTTATATGAGCGATTCGTGAGATGGGTGAAAACCAATTTGGGATTACATAGCGACCTGTTGTAAGCACCCGGTCAAGGGCTTTAACAGCCGCGATAAAATCGTCTCTGTCCCGAGCCTCAAGCATTGATTGAATCATAGCTTCCGCTGGTGGGTTATCCATTCCCATCCAGTTACGGCTTCCGGGCGTGTTAATCCCATCCTTTCCCCAGTAAAGGTATTGCTCATTGCCCGGACTTAAGGATAACCCACGTGAGTACCAAGCCATATCAAAATCAAACGCATTAACTCTTTCACGGTATTGAGCACTATCGATTACAGTTATTTTTAATTCAATTCCGAGGCGGTCAAGCGTTTGTCCAAATATATTAGCGATAGCTAAAGTTTCGCTGGAACCTTGAACTAAGACCAGATCAATGACAAAAGCTTCACCGCTAGCATTCCGTAAAGTACCATCACTGTCAACATTCCAACCTGCTTCATTAAGAAGCTGGGATGCCCGGCGAAGATTAGCCCTGTTTTGTTCAGAACCATCGGAAACAGGCAGCTCATACCCTTCTAATGCTCCTGGCAGAAGTTGGTCGGCAAAGACTTCAAGAAACTCTTTGACTTTACCAGTAGCAGGACCTTGTTCCATTCCGAGAACAGAGTTTGAAAAGTAGGAAGTGATTCTCGGCTGGGTACCTCCAGTGATAGTCAAGTTGATGAATTCAAAGTTATAAGCATGAATGAGTGCTTCACGTACCCGCCAGTCCTTAAATTTATCGTGTCGAGTGTT
>JGI24793J26633_1000353_pt1 | contig 31277 bp, 26 predicted proteins | sample MesohylFT_FD_26633 | JGI IMG/M metagenome (IMG submission 26633) | reverse complement strand
CGAGCACGAGCCGCCCGACGAAGAGTGGTTCAACGGCTGGGAGCGCGGATATCAATTCGCTGTCCGGGGCATGAAGGATTTGAAGGTGCGGGCGGATGACCTGGATGCCGCTCAGGGGAGCGGCGAGAACATTGAAGGTGTTGGTGGCGAGTGGTGCCGGTTTCTTTTCGAGAATCAAGCTGCCTTACCCGGTATCGTCCGCTCCATTGCTCGATTTCTCGATGTGGCAGAGCCATGGCCGGAACATCCCCGTGTCCGCAGGGCGTTGGAGACGCTGGGTGTGGACGAAGTAGGCGACCTGCCAGTGCTGATGGATGATGCCCAAACCGCCTTTAGCGAGGTGGAAGTAGCATTTTCCGAACAGTGTTTGCCTGGGTAATCGGCGAACTGTAAGCCATCGGCGATGTAGCGGGGGCATACATGCCCTCACTCATGAGAGTGCGCTCGGATTGGTGATTGCCTGGTATTGGTTCATGCGCCCCTGAGGGTCGGTGAGCTCAACGCCGGTTCCGAACTATTTTGGGTTGATGGGCAAGCGACGTGATGCAAAGCGCTTACGCGCCAAAGCCAAAGCCGATCCCGCTGTTAGGACATCTTGGATTGACTGGGAGAAGAGGCTCTTCATCGGATTCCAGGTGGCCGGAGTCGGGCCAAACGCCTCTGACAAGGCAATGTATGTGGAGTGGTGGCGCGAGATCGAAGATGGCCCTCCAAATAGGCAAGAATTGGAATGGCTACGAGCGGTACTCGCTCTTAGGGCGTCGGTTCCACTATGCCCGCCCGATTGGCTCTTGGCAATGGACGCTATGCAGGACGCGATCGAGGAAATATTGCCAGGCGCTGCGTTCGGGCCCAGCAAAGTAAGGTACCCATAGCCACCTAATCAAGCCTCGATCCTCTATTGAAACTGTAGTTTTCTGCGTCGCCGAATACGGCCATCCGCTCCCGACGATCGACCTGGGGTCGGGGGAGGCATCGATGGCCTCTGGGGCGATCGCGTGGGCTGGGGGGAGTCCATCTTCGGATTTGTGGAGAATCTATCTTCAGGTTTGGGGGAGATTTATCTTCAGGTTTGGGGGAGATTTATCTTCAGGTTTGGGGGAGATTTATCTTCAGGTTTGGGGGAGATTTATCTTCTAATTTGTGGGAATTCTATCTTCGGTTTTGGGGATTTTGGGGCGATCAGGTGGAGAGGCGTTGTCAGCTGTGGAGGAGGGCCTGTTGCCAGGCGGCGGTGGGCTCGACTTGGTTGAAGGTGAAGATGTGGAGGCTGATAATGCCGAGTGGGGTCAGTTGGCTGCTGAGGGCCTCCAGGAGGTCGGAGGGGTCGTGGGCCGATGAGCCGAGCAGCTTGGCCACCGATCGGCGGTTCTTGCGGAGATAGCGCAGCGATTGGCCGACGCCGAGACGGGCGCCGATGGTGAGCAGCTTGGTGCGCTCCACTGCGCCGGGGATTCCCAGGTGCACCGGCAGAGTCAGCCCGTCGCTCCTCTCGGCCTTGAGCCAGGCGATGATCCTGGCCGGGTCGAAGCACATCTGGGTGCTGCAAAAGCCCCGCAGCCCGGCCTCAACCAATAGATCCTGCTTGGCGAACAGGGCTTGCCGGCGCACGTCCTCGCTGATGAGGGGATGGCCGTCGGGATAGGCCGCCACGCCGACCGTGCTCAACCCGTGGTCGTGCTCGAACAGGTCCCGCATGAAGCTGAGGGCGTCGGGGTAGTCCCCCGGTTCGGTGGCGTCGCCGCCGATCACGAAGGCGGTGGTCAACTCGTTGTCCTTGGCCCAGGCGGCCAGGTCTTTGACTTGGCCGCGGTCTCTCATCAGCCGGGCCGAGAAATGGGGGATGGCGTAGTGGCCGCGATCAATGAGCAGTTCGGCCAGATCCAGCGTGGCGTCTTGCCCTTTGGAGGCCGATGCGGTGACCGAAACCCTTGATTTCTCGGGCAGCGCGTCGATGGCTTCAATGGCGTTGTTCAGGGGAATTATCTCGAAAACCGCGCTCCGAATGAGCTCTTGGACATCCAGATTAGGACCGGTCGGTTTTGGGTCTTCCCACTGCGTTAGACTGGCCGAGTCGTTCCGCATAACGGAACTGTACCATAATACGGACCAGAAGTGCAACGCTTGCGGTCGCGAAGCACTACCATTTAGGAGCTAGCTGGGCATCATGATGGAGGCAGGACATGGCTGAGGTCCCAGAGAAGGCCAAGTGCGTGGTAATCGGTGCGGGAATCGTGGGCAACTGCCTGGTCGGGCACCTGAGCAAGCTGGGGTGGACCGATCTGGTGTTGCTGGACAAGGGCCCGCTGCCCAACCCCGGCGGGTCCACCGGCCACGCTTCCAACTTCATCTTCCCGGTGGACCACAACAAGGAGATGTGCCTGCTGGGGGTGCAAAGCGCCAACCAGTATCGCGACCTGGGGCTTTCCGTTGACTCCGGCGGCATCGAGGTGGCCCGGACCCAAGAGCGCGTCGACGAGCTCAAGCGGCGCATGACCTCGGCCACCGCTTGGGGGGTGGAGGCCCACATTTTGACCCCCGAAGAGGTAAAGGAGCTGGTGCCGTTCGTCAACACCGACATCGTTCTGGAGGGCTTCTACTGCCCCACGGTGTCGGTGGTGGACTCGCTGGAGACCGGCACCCAGATGCGCAATATCGCGGTGAACGGCGGCTGCCATGTGGCGGCCAACACCGAGGTGCTCGACATCATCACCGAAGACGGTCCCAACCCCGGTGACCGCACCGTCAAAGCGGTAGTAACCGACAAGGGCACCATCGAAACCGAGTACGTGGTGATCGCCTGCGGCGTGTGGTCGAACCGGGTGGCCAACATGGCCGACGCCTACATTCCGCTGGTGCCTGCCGTGCATCAGATGGTGGACGTCGGCCCGCTCGACATCCTGGCCGAGACCAACAACGAGATTGGCTATCCCATCGTTAGGGACATGGACACCTTCTGCTACGAGCGCCAGTCGGCCGGGTCGATGGAGGTGGGGTCGTACGCCCACCGGCCCATTTTCCACCACCCCGACGAGATCCCCTCCAACGAGGAAGCCGCCCTTTCGCCCACTGAGATGCCGTTCACCGACGACGACTTCGACCTCCAAATGGAGCAGGCCATCGATCTGATGGACATGCTGGGCGACGCCGAGATCAAGTACGCCATCAATGGACTGTTGTCGCTCACCCCCGACGCCATGCCGTGTCTGGGCGAGCTCCCCGAGGTCCGCAACTTGTGGTCGGCCGCGGCCATCTGGGTCAAGGAGGGGCCGGGCATGGCCCAGGTGGTGGCCGAGTGGATGACCTTCGGCTACCCCCGGGTGATTGACGTCCACGGCGCCGACGTGTCCCGCTTCTACGCCGAGGAGCGAGGCGACGACCACATCTGGGCCCGCTCTGCGGAGCACTTCAACAAGACCTACGGCATCGTGCATCCCCAAGAGCAGTGGGAGAGCCGCCGCAACCTGCGGGTCAGCCCCTACTTCTCCCGCCAGCAGGAGTTGGCGGCCGAGTTCTTCCAGGCCCGCACCTGGGAGCGGCCCCAGTGGTTCGAGTCGAACGCCGATCTGGTGGACCGCTACGAGGTTGAGGGCCGGGAGGTGGAGTGGGACGCCCGGTGGTGGAGCCCCATCACCGTGGCCGAGCACCTCAACCTGCGGGAGAACTGCGGGATGGTGGACCTGAGCGCTTTCCAGGTCTTCGAGCTGAGCGGGCCGGGCGCGGTGGCCTACGCCGACTATCTGGCGGTCAACAAGGTGGACGTGGCAGTGGGCCGCTCCATTTACACCCCGTGGCTGACCCCCGACGGCGGTTTCCACTCCGATTTGACCATGATGCGGATGGGTACCGAGCGGGTGCGCATTGTCACCGGTGTGTTCGACGGCGGCCGCGACGAGTTCTGGGTCCGCCGCCACCTGCCGGTCGACGGCTCGGTGAGCTTCGTCAACATCACCGACCAGATCACCACCCTCGGGGTGTGGGGCCCCAACGCCCCCCATGTGATCGGCGCGCTGACCAGCCAAGACCTCAGCCAGGACGGGTCGCCCTATGGCTCGCTGGTGGAGGTGGAGCTGGACTGCGGGGGCCGCACCGTTGAGGCCACGCTGTTTCGCATCTCCTATGTGGGCGACACCGGTTGGGAGATCTATGCGGCCTGGGACGACGGCCCCGCGCTGTGGGATGCGCTTATTGCGGTGGGCGCCGACTACGGGCTGCGCCCCACCGGCGGCGGGGTGTACGGCACCTCGGGGCGCTTGGAGAAGGGCTACCGGCTCATGGGTGCCGAGCTGGAGAGCGAATACAACCCGCTGGAGGCCGGCCTGGCCCGGCCCAAGGTGAAGGCCGCGCCGTTCATCGGCAAGGAGGCCTATCTGGCCGCCCGAGAAGCCGGCGATCCCGAGGTTTCCATGTGCGTGCTCACCGTGGAGGATCTGACCGACGCCCAGGGCCGCAAGCGCTACATGCAAGGGGGCAACGAGCCCATCTTGACCCAAGACGGCCAGCGGATTACCGACTCCCACGGACGGGTGTCGCGGGTGACCACCGCGGGGCCGGGGCCTTCGGTGGGCAAGCACCTGCTGATGGCCTATCTCCCCGCCGAGCTGGCCCAGCCGGGCACCGACCTCCAGGTGATGTACATGAACGAGCTCTTCCCGGTGAAGGTGGCCAGCACCGGGGCGGTGTTCGATCCCGACGACACCCGGATGAGGGGTTAGCGGAGCGGTCGCCATGAGGATCTTGTGCTGCGTGAAGCGGGTGGCGGCGCCCGGCGCCAAGATCAACGTGACCGACGACGGCCTGGCGGTGGACGCCACCCACTTGGGGTTCGCCACCAGCCCCCATGAGGAGTGCGGCGTGGAGGAGGCCGTGCAGCTCACCGAGCGCCACGGCGGGGAGGTGACCGTTCTGACCCTGGGACCGCCCGAGGCGGCCGATCAGCTGCGCTATGCCGCCTCGGTGGGTGCCCATCACGGGGTGCTGGTGGCCACCGACGGCTCGGCCTGGGATCCCCAGCGCACTGCCGCCGCGCTCACCGAAGCCATCCAAGACTTGGAGGCAGACGACGGCCCCTTCGACCTGCTGGTGTTCGGCAACGAGTCGGCCGACTCCGGGGGCTTTCAGGTGGGGGTGCGCGTGGCCTACGCCCTGGGCCGTCCCATCGTAAACGGCATCAAGGGCATCGAGGTGGATTCCGAGACCGATGGCGGGGTGGTTAGGGCTCGCCGGGAGATCGACGGCGGTTTCGAGGTATACGAGCTGCCCATGCCGGCCGCGGTCGGTGTCAAAGAGGGCCTCAACCTGCCCCGGTACCCCACGATGCGAGGGCGGCTGGCGTCCAAGAAGCTGGAGGTCGCCGAGGTGGCCTCTGGGGCAGAGCCCGGCGGGCAATCGCTGGTTCGGCTGCACCGGCCGCGCGAGGCGGTCACCGAGACGGTGGTCTTGGGGAACGGACCCGAGGCCGCGCCTGCCGTGGTGGACGTGCTCGAAGAACTGGGAGTGCTGTGATGCTGCTCGTGGTGCTGGAGCACGACCGGGGGTCTATGGACGAGGCCGCCCGGGAAGCGCTGACTTTCGGGCGGGGGCTGGCAACCCAGATGGGAGTGCCGCTTCATGGCGCGCTCATCGGCGCCGACAATGCCGAGTTGGTGTCCGAGGCCGGGGCCTACGGTGCCGAGGCGGTATACACCGTTGCCCACGAGGTGCTGGCCGACTTCGGCCCCGAAGCGTGGGGCGAGACGGCAGCTGAGCTGGTGCGGCGGCTCAATCCGGAGGCGGTGCTGGCCGGGGGCAGCGAGCGGGGCAACGAGATCATGGCCCAAGTGGCCGCCCGACTCGATCTGCCGTTGGTGGCCAACTGCATCGAGGTGCAGCCCGACAACGGAGCAGGGGAGTGGACCATGACCCGCCAGCAATGGGGCGGGTCGCTGTTGGAGGACGCTCGGTTGGATTCCGAGCGGCCCCTTCTGACCACCGGCCTGCACGCGGTGGCCGCCGAGCGGGCCGAGTCGCCTGTGGAACCTACCGTGGAGGCGGTGGTGGTCGAGTTGGACCAGTCGCTGGCCCGCACCATGGTCAAAGACCGGGTGGTGCTTGAGGCCGGGGTCACCCTGTCGACCGCACCGGTGGTGATCGGCGGCGGCCGAGGGGTGGGATCTCCCGAGGCTTTCGCCCCGCTCGAGGAATTGGCCGCCATGCTGGGCGGCCGGGTGGGTTGCAGCCGGGCGGTGACCAACAACGGCTGGCGGCCCCACTCCGACCAGGTGGGCCAGACCGGCACCCGCATCACCCCCGAGATCTACATCGCCTCGGGCATCTCCGGCGCCATCCAGCACTGGGTGGGCGCCAAGGCCAGCAAGCACATCCTGGCCATCAACATCGACCCCGAAGCCAACATGGTGGTCAAAGCCGACTGGGCCGTCATCGCCGACCTCCACGAGATGATCCCCGCCATCACCGAGGAGATCAAGCGCCGCCGGGCCTGACCCAACCGGGCTCAGCAGCCCTTGTAGTTCAAGATGGCGGTGAGGCGGTGGTCTATGTTCACCAAGTCTTGCTGGGCTTCCATCACCGCGGCGATGGAGCGGTAGGCGCCGGGGGCCTCGTCGGTCAGCTTGTCGGCCTGGTCGGCCTGCCATGTTCGCCCGGCCATCAGCTTGGTGAGCTGCTCGGGGGTTATCTCCCGCTTGGCCCGAGTGCGGCTCATCAGCCGGCCCGCGCCGTGCGACGCTGAGTGGTACGACTGGGAGCATCCCCTTCCGGAAACGATGTAGGTGTCGTCTCCCATGCTGCCGGGGATGACTCCCCGGTCGCCCTCGCGGGCTCGAATAGCACCCTTGCGGGTTACCCACATCACCGCACCGCCGTGAGTCTCCTTTTCGGCGTAGTTGTGGTGGCAGTCGATGGTGTCGGCCGAGGTGAAGTCCAGGCCGGTGGCGGCTCGCAGCGCGCCCAGCACGGCCTCGGTCATCAGCGACCGGTTGGCCCGGGCGTAGTCCTGGGCCCACAGCATGTCGGCTACGTAGGCGTCGAACCCGTCGTCGCCCTCGACCAGGTAGGCCAGGTCGTGGTCTTCCAGTTCCCGGCCCGCCTTCCGGCAGGTCTTCTGCGCAGCCTTGATGTGCATCTTGGCCAGGGAGTTGCCCACGCCCCGCGATCCGGAGTGCAGCACCACCCAAACGCCGTCGTCGGCGTCCAGGCTCATCTCGACGAAATGGTTTCCGCCACCCAGGGTGCCGAGCTGGGCGCCCATCTTGGCCTTGACCTTGTTGTGGACAGCCGCCTTGTTGGGGAGCTGACGATTTCGCAGCCAATGGCGCGCCTCCGTGGTGGCCTCTGGGTGGGCGTTGAACCCCGCGGGCACCGCGGCGGCAACGGCGTCTAGTGCGCCGTTGAGGTTGTCAGGCAGCTGCGACGCGGTGTGCGAAGTGCGGACCGCGGTCATTCCGCATCCCAAGTCCACCCCCACCGCGGCGGGGATGATGGCCGCTTCGGTGGGGATCACCGATCCGATGGTGGCCCCCATGCCCACATGAGCATCGGCCATCAGCGCCACCGACCCCGACACCGCCGGGCTGCGGGCTGTCCGCTGAGCCTGCACCAAGGTTTCCGCTTCCGCGTCGAACGCCCAGTTCACCACCGAACGTCCCGCCCCCGCTTCCACCGTCACCGGCCCATGCCCGCTCATCGCCCCATTGTCCAGGATCTTGGTTGCCTTTCCCAGTGATTTATTTGCCGCTGATCAGGCGGTGAGCTGGGCGGCTAGGCGGTTGGCGGCGGCTACTAGGGCGAGGCCGTGGTCGTGGGCTATGTCGGGGTCGGGGTAGCGGTAGGCGGGGCCGTGGACGTGGAGGGCGGCCAACGGGAAGCCGTCTTCGCCCAACACGGGGGCGGCTACCGCGTTGATGCCCTCGGCGAATTCCTCGTAGCCCCAGGCGTAGCCCAGGCTGCGGGCTTGGGTCAGGCGCTCCCGAAGGATGTCGGGATCGAGGTTGGTCCACGGGGTGCACTGCTCCAGTGGATGGGCCAGATAGGCCTCCTGCTCGTCGGAGGGCAGGTGGGCCAGCATGACCACCCCGGAGGACACGGAGTGGAGCGGGGCGTACTCGCCGGTCCAGTCCCGCAACTGCACATCAGACGACGACTCGGTGTGGTCGAGGTAGTAGATCCGGCCGTCGTCGATGATCGACAGTCCGGCCACCTCTCCCAGCGACTCGGCTAACTCCAGCAGATGGGGCCGGGCGGCGGCGATGAGACTGCGGCCTGCGGGGACCGCGCCGGCGATGTCGATCAAGCCATCACCGATCCGGTAGACCCCGCCAGCCTCGACCTGCTCCACTGCGCCCTCGGCCTCCAGCGCAGCCAGCAGCCGGGCCACCGTGCTCTTGGGCAGCTCCACCCGCTCGGCCAGATCGGTCACCCCCAACGGCCCTTGGGCCAGCGTGCGCAGCAGCAGAAACGCCCGTTTAACCGACTGCACCGCCATTCCCGCAGGATACCGAGCCTTCGAGACTGTTCCGCAATGCGGAACGCTGATTCCCAGGCTTTTCTTGCTAGTCGCGGGCCCGAGTCTCGATGTCTGCGTCGAGCCTGTGGTAGTCGGAGGCGTCGGCGGCGTATATCACCAACTCAGTCGACAGACCAGTAGGCGGGTCGAGGGTGCCGGCCCAGATCCCTATGGTGCTCAGCTTGTCTTGCCGTTCTCCCGGCGGCACGGCCACCACCTTCCAGAACAGCGAGCTTCCGCACTCCCGGCAGAAGCCATAGGCCACATCGGGCCATTCCTCGGGGTGATACCAGGCCAGCGTGTCGTCGGATAACAGGCGGAGATCGTCGCGGCGGCAGCCCGTGGCCGCAGTGAAGTGCCCCGTCCACCGCCGACACCGGTCGCAATGGCAATTCCACACATCCCGAGCCGGCCCGTCGATCACATACCTAACACCCCCGCACATACACCGCCCGCTCAATGTGTCACCCATGCATGGCAAACTCTATTCGTCTTTGAGGCTGGAGGGGGATGCCCTATATGGATGGCATGACAAACCGCGAGCTCTGCCGGGCGCTAGTGAAGGCCGAGTCAGAGAGCGAAGCGATCCGGGTCTTGAGGGAGGCAGGGCTGTGGGACGACCAGGATTGCTGGACTCCGCTTGGTGGCATCGACAACAACTACGGCACGATCATCAACCAGCAGGCGTCAGCGGAAGCGGCACTGGCCGAGAAGATAACCAATAGCATCGACGCGAGGCTGATGGCCGAGTGTCGCCGCAACGGACTTGACCCAGAGGCACCGCTAATGAGAAACGGCGTGCCGATGCCATCAAGCCCGGCCGAAGCTGCCGCGGCGTTCGGATGTGGGTGGAAGCAGACCAGCGAGGGCACTGACAGTCTGACGTCCCATGCCCAGAAGATTGCTGTAGTGGTGACCGGCGGAAAGAGGCCGAATTCTGCCTGCGTCTCGGTCATCGACCAAGGCGAGGGACAGACACCGGACAGCTTCCCCGAAACCTTCTGCTCGATCTACCGAAGCAACAAGAACAGGGTCAAGTTCGTGCAGGGCCGTTACAACATGGGCGGCACAGGCACCCTCCGATTTTGCGGCGATCACGGAATGCAACTGATTGTCTCCCGGCGCGATCCGGCATTCCGGGAAGACCCGGCTTGGGGTTTCACCGTGTTCCGTAAACTCCCGCCTGCCAAGGACGAGCGCAACCCCTATTGGGCTTATCTGGTCGCTCCCCAGCTTGGCCGGGATGGAACGCCGGCGGGCCAGGTACTCAGATTCGCAGCAGACAGGGTGAAGCTACTGCCGAAGGGCGCGCCAGATGGCGGCACGCAGAAGCCGTGGATCGCGCCAGCCGAGCACGGCACATTGGTCAAGCTCTATGACTTCATCAAGATTGGAAGCGCTACCGATACGCGCCCTTCCGGACAGTCATTGTCCCTCACTGCTCGACTGGAAGTTGAGTTGACAGATCCAGCCCTGCCGTTCCGAGTGCATGAGTGCCGCTACCAGGATTCAAGGGGAGACACCAGCCGCAACTGCGTGGGCTTAGTCAACCGCTTCACTTCTGGACGCAGCCTCCAATCACTTGAAGAGAGCTTTCCGTTCACTGCCAAGCTGACCAGTCCTTCAAGCGTCAAGCCCTCAGGCCAGCAATTCAGCGTCGCCATCTATGCTTTCAAGCAGGGTGAAGACGGACGGGCACGCGGCGGAGAACGTCGTCGGGCCGAGCACGCGGTGGCTTTCACCGTCAACGGCCAGCTTCACGCTGGGTGGCACTCTCGGTTTTTCAAAAGAAAAGGCGTAGATCTTTCACTCTTGGCCGACGATCTACTGGTGGTGGTCGACTGCTCGGTCTTGTCGGACGAGGGGATCAGACAACTCTTTACGGGCGGGCGTGACAGGATGATCGACGACTCACCACTCAGGTCATGGCTTGAGAAAGAGTTGGAAGAGGTGCTTAGCACCGACCAGCGGCTCCGAAGCCTCCATCACACTCGACTTGATGCTAGGCGAAAGAGTGAGCGCGGCAAGCGCGCCAAGGCCGCCGCTGAGATCGTTCAGAAGTTGTTGGCTGCCAACAAGTCGTTGGCCGAATATCTGGCCGGGGGTGTGCTTCCCTCGGGCCAGGGACCGGTTGGGCCAGGGCCGTTGAGCGAGCCCAGAGAATTCATTGGAAATGACCCGCCGACGTTTTTCAAGCTGAGGGGCAAAGACAGACTGAAGGCCCAGGTCAGCAAGTCCTGCTCTGTTGCGTTCACAACTGACGCGGTGAACGGGTACTTCGATCAAGGGCAGCACCTTCTCACCTTGGACAAGCAGCCAATCCCTTTGATTCGCGAGTCCCTGCACGATGGTCGGGCCAGCATCCGGTTTGAAATGCCCGAGAGTGCAGTTGCCGGAGACCACATATCCGCTCGACTGGAGTCCTCAGGGCCTGGACTGCTCGCTCCGTTCGTCAACGAGTTCACCGTGGTTGCTATTGACCAGAGGGAAACGGAGCCTGGCCCAGAGGTCACCCCAGACCCTCCAGCCGGCTTTGACTTGCCTGACGCTCAAGAAGTGCGAAAACGCGATTGGAAACGACAGGGATTCACAGAATGGACAGGTGCCCGTCTCATCCCAGATGCAGACCCGTCTCAGAACTTGTGGCAGTGGAATTATGACCACCCGTTCCTAGTAGAAGTCCGGAATCGCCCGGAGGCTAGGGAGAAGCCGGAGGTCCAAGAGGTGCTGAATGAGCGGTTCAAAAACTCGATGCTTGTCGTTGGCCTCTCCGCTCTAAGCGCACATGCGTCTGCGAAAGACGAGACAAAGAAGTCCGAAAACGGAGAATCTGCGGCGCTGCTTGATCCTGCCGACTGGGTTGCCGTCGCAACCGACGCTCTTGCCCCCGTCGTGTTTCCAGTCATCGAGTTCAGCGAGGCGATCACCGAGGTTCACCTGGAAGCTGGTGACTAGCCAGATTTCTCAGTCTGCGCGGGCAGCACGCCCATCCAGCAGACCACCCCGATGTCTTCTTCGGTGATCTCGGGGGGTGGGGCGGAGAGGTCGATGTAGCGCAGGCCGTAGAACTCCACTAAGTCGATGATCTGCTGGGCTGCCTCGGTTGGGGTTGTGGCCTCGCGGTCGAGTTCGCGTCTGATTTTGCCGAGGGCTTGTCGAATTTGGCTGCCTCGTTCTATTTCTAGGGCTTCATAGGCGGTGCGGGCGGCGGGGAGGGAGGAAACGTCAGGGTGGTCCAGCACTTCGCGGGCCCACTGCTGGGTTGGCCCTAGGGAGCGTCCCGTGAGGTGGCGGGCGGCGTCGTTGTGCTCTTGGATGATCGAATCAGCCGCGGCCGACCATGCTGCTTCCAAGTCGATGGGCGGGCCGCTGACTCCGGGTGCCTGACCGGGGTTGATTCGGCGCAAGAGAACGGGTGGTGCCGAGGCGATGTCCCCTTCGGCAGATATGTAGCGCCAGTGCCTTTCGCCGTCGCGAGTTCGGCAGGCGAAAAAAACGCCCGGCGGTCCGACTGATGGGACATTGGGTCCTTGAGCGAAGGCTGCGCCCACGCCCCAGGGCAGCTCTTGCACCCTGTTCAGTTCGCCTTCGGAGCTGGCTCGGCGCAGTTCGGCTCTCAGCAACTCCGCGCTAAGTGCCTGCGGTACGTCTGCTGCGTCTGGTTCATCAATCAGCGAGACATCGCCATCGGCCAAGCGACGGGCATACGACTGGATCTCCTCGTCGACATCTCCCTCCATCACCTCGATCTCCATCCCGTAGGGGCGGGCGGCCACGATCTTGCGGCGGATGGCAGCCTCGAGTCGAAGAAGCCTCTCCAAGTCGCCCTGCTCAGGCAGCATGGTGACGAGCGACACTTCCCGATGAGGGCTCTTCAGCCGAACCACGCGGCCATACCGCTGCACCACTCGTTGCGGGTTCCAGGGCATGTCGTAGCTGATCACGGCCGCGGCCTGCTGAAGGTTCTGCCCCTCGGAGAGGACGTCGTTGCCCAGCATCAGATCGACTTCGCCGTTGGCTGGCTCGTAGCCGGGACGAACCACCGTCTCGGGGCAGAAGCGAGCCAGCAGGTCGGTGCGCTCGTCAGGGTGGGTGTCGGCGCCAATCACCGTCACCCGTTCGCGTCCGTCTACTGGATCGGGCAGTTGTTCATCGAGATAACGCACGGTGTCGGCGAACGCGGAGAAGACCACGACCTTCTGTGAAGGGACTTCCTCTAGCAATCGTCGAAGCAAGGTGAGCTTGGGATCGCCAGCGGCTTTGAGAGAGCGCAACGCTACCGCAGCTGCCTCTAGGCTGACGCGGTCGGCGGCCACATCATTGCGGTACTCGGGCCTGAATCTGCCTATCGGCTCGGTTTCAGTCTCGTCCAGAACTTCAGACACCCACTCGCTCAACCCAGTCTCGTCGAGTTCGAGCGCAGCCGCTTCCCGCAGTGCATTCCCGCTAAGCACCCGCCCCTGATCCCAAGCGTCAAGGAACACATTGTGGGCGGCGATCATGCGGTCGAGGGTGAGTAGACAAGCGTGCCAGCATGACTCGAACCGCTTGAGAACCGCGGATTGCAGTAGCGCGCTAAGGACTGCCTCCTGTCCAGCCTCCTGGTCGCCGAGCCGATAGGAACTGGGCCTGTAGCGGGCCATGGTCAGGTGCTCGATGTGGGAGGTAATGGTCTGGACGAGGCCCGGGTAGGCCGCATCCAGGTCATAACGCTCGGTGGACAGAACTGGGGTGGGGAATGACACAGGGGTCCCGTCAGGGAAAGTCTCGTCGCCGTAGTGCTGTTCGATGAAGCGGCGGTCTCGTCGGACGCTCACCCTGTCGGCCAGAGAGAACAGCACGTCGGGATTGAGGTTCTCGGGATCGCGCTCATTGGCCCCGGCCCGCAGGAACAGCCGGCGCAGTGACGGGATGCCATGGGAGGCAAACGCCCGGTCGTGGTGGGCAAAGGCCATGACTAGGTGGTAGAGGTCCCACAGTCCGTTGTTGATGGGGGTGGCGGTGAGCAGAGCTAAGTCCTTTTGCTGGCCGCCCAGGAGCCGCGTCGCGGCCCGGTACCAGGTGGTGTCAGGAGTGCGAAGTGCGTGCCCCTCGTCCATCACCACTAGCCGGTAGACGTCTTTGTCGCTGTGCAGGTGGCGGCGGGCGTTGGCGGTGCCTGCCCTCACCAACTGTTCATCGGCGGCAAGCTGGTGGTAGCTAACCACTTGGGCGGGAAGCCGAGTTTGTCCCAATCGCTCCTGCCAATAGCTCACGAGTTGGGCAGCTGCCACCACTAGGGCGTGGGTGCCCCGGCGCAGGGTGTATTCCTCGATGAGGGCGAGGCCGATCTCGGTCTTGCCCGTGCCCACGCCGTCGGCGTAGATCACCCCGTGATGTTCCTTGATGATCTGTAGCGCCCGATGAAACCCGTCGCGCTGGAAGGCGGTCAGCTCCACGGCAGTGGGCGTCGGCCCTTCGGGCTGGTCGTCGTCGAGACCCAGCAGCTCCAACAACGCCCGCAAGTAGATGTCGCGGGGGTCGAGCAGTCCGACTTCGGGGAAGAGCAAGCCCCGCAAATCGGCTTTGAATTCTTGGGCCTCGTTCCACAGCCGGTCGAACCAGGCCACGGCTTGCTTGGCCACCGGGGGGTCGTACTGCACCAGCCCCAACTCCAGGTTGGCGAACAGGCCGCCACCGGTGAGGTTGGCCGATGTGACCAGCGCGGCCCGGGCATCGTCTTGGTTGCCAAACAGATAGGCCTTGCCGTGGAGAAAACGGTCGGTGTAACGCCGCACCTCTACCTCGGGCCGCTCAAGCCAGACGTCGAGGTCAACCAGCTTGGCCGCAGCTCGGCTGGGCGGAAATCGGGCTAGGTCGCGGTCGGCCCGCAGCCCTTCGAGGGCAAGTTCGAACCGAGAGACCGGCACTTGAACGCCCAGGCCAGGGGCAGGTGCCACCCCCAGCAACAGTCGAACGGTGCGCCCGTCAGCCACCGCAGTAGCCAAGTGGTGCAGGCCCCCCAGATTCACATAGCCGGTGGCAATGGAGAATCCGTGGTGGGCGGCAAAGTCGTCGAGCAGATAAGAGAGCGCGTCAGCGTGGCGGTTGCCGTCGGCCAAGTTGTCGAGCAGGTAGGGACGCTCGGGCATCAGCTCAGCTCGAGGAAGCGGCGGATCAGAGCTTCTCGATAAGCAGGAGGAACCGCATCGTTGGTGAAGTCTTCCAACATAGTTTCCAGGTCGGCCACGGTGAGCTGCCAAGCTCGGGCTATTCGGGCATCGATGTCCACCTTGAGCTGCAGTTGCTTATTTCTAGTCAATTGACCGCACGTTACCCCAGTTGAGATAGCGAATTCGTTGAAGCTGTCATCAACCGCTGACAGACGTGCAGCACCTTGCGCGACCTGAATATAGTTTTCTTCATCGAGATTGGGAACGGTAAGAGCTTCGAGGAGAAAATGGTTAATGTTTGCCTCGACAAGGCGACGAACTTGCCAATCAAATGGCAAACTATTTATAATTCCCAGGCAGGTTGATTGGTCAATAGCGCTGCCTTCTACAAATACCAGATACGGGGCACTGTCAGCTAGAAATACCCCTTTTGGTACGATACATGCTCGAACAGTGCGGCGATCATCGGATCTCGATACTCGTCGAAATGCGACCCTGGCACGATCTAATTCAGACAATACTGCTTTCAATCTGTCACGAACATCTGTGAGTTTGCTGATCGAGGATTATTCGCCAGGTAGAGTTTTCTTGACTCTTCTCCAAACTTCATCATTCGTTGGACAAATTCTGGCTTTGGATCCATGCGGGCTATACTGATCAAAACTGGTACCCTTCCAAAGCGGCCTTCCACTGTTAGCCTCTTTCCATAGGTGCTTATCTGTATCTTCATCAAGTTCACGGACTGGAAAACATAGCCACAGTTCATTGGGCCCCAAAGGAAACGGTGAACCAGCTCTCAATTTATCAAAGAGTGTTTTCTCGGAATCGGAACGCAACTGGGGAGTTATTTGCCCTTGTGGAAGGAAGAGAGGGTCAATTGTTGTGCCTGCAGAGTTCTTCTGTCGCTCCCATTCGTCGGAAGAGGTTGCCATTCCCGACACTACGATGCGATGATCGGTTTCGGGAATATGGTGCTCAGCTACAATCAGAGCAATACCGTATCTTGGTTCAGCATCAAAAATCCAACGCCCATGATTCCGCAATGTATCAATTCGTCTTGTTGCCATAACCCCGTATAGCCATTTGCGGAAACCCTCAGATCCCTCATTAACCAGCGAAGTGCGAGGTAGGACTACACCAAAATATCCACTTTTGCGAACTAGACTCTTGTAACGTTGGCAGAAATACTTATACAGGTCTGGATCGCCTGACATTCCTTCGTACTCTCCGAACTTCAATGCTTTACGCTCGGTTTCTAATCGATCCTTTTCTTGGCTGAGCTGGGACTGCAATTCTGGTCGCTCTCTAACTAGTTCTGAGATCATTGAGGAGCGTTCTCGTGCCGACAGTCCCACGAGTCCGGGACGGTACATCGCATAATAATTTACATCTTTGATTCTCACCTTTTTCCAAGGAGGATTACCTACAACAACATCGAAACCTGGATTATCTCGGAAAAAGACACGTGGAAATGATGTCGGCCAGTGCAAAAATGCGTGCGTGCTACCGAGATCGGAGGCATTCTGCACCAAATTCTGCCTGCTGTGGCTATTGGCACCGGCGATCACCTCCGGGCCATGAGTCTCGGCGTGGCTACGTGCGCCAGCCAGCCCAAACCCCTCAGCGGTCCAGAGGTCGAAGAGCCGTTGCAAGCCCTTGGTGGCATGACGGGCTTCCAGATCGGCGACCCTGCTGGCCTTAACCTCTGAAGGAGTGATGTCGTCGATGTCAGCCAGCCTGGCGACAGCTTCAGCCCCCTTCTCCAGGGCGGTTTGCAGTGAGTCGGCTTGAAAGGTTCCTTCTCGGATTACAATGTCAGGGTTGGCCACCCCGATCAGGGAGTTGCCCACCACCACGTTTCGGTCCAAGTAGGCCAGCGACAGCCCGGGTACGAACGACGCCAGCCACAGCGACAGGGTGGCGATTTCCGCGCCCATGGGACTGCGATCAACACCGAACACGCAGTGCTTGAGCACTAGTCGGCGCAGCAGGGCCACATCGGTAACTGCCGAGCCCATCAGGGTGCTGTCGCGGAGCCGGTTCAGCACTTCTCGCACCGCAGGGAGCGGGTGAGTGGCCAGAAAGGCCACCGTCTGATCGGCCAGTTCCTCGGTGACTTGCACCAAGAAATGGGCACTGCCGCAGGCCGGATCCAACACCGCGAAATCAAACAGATCGCGGGCTGCCTGCTCCGGGTCGGTGTTGATCTGCCGGCGTACCCGTTCTAGATGCTTCTGAAAGGCGGGACGCACTGTGTGGCGCACCAGGTGTTCAACCAACGAGACCGGGGTGTAGTAGACGCCCCCTGCCTTGCGGCCTCCCTCGTTAGTCAGCCACAGAAGCGACCCGGCGGCAACCCCGGATTGATCCCCGTTTTCACCGTGGTCCACTGATTGGCTGCCAGTCTGTGGTTGGTCTTGGTCGGGTACATAGCGGTCTGCCTTCGCGTCGTAGCGCAACGGCCGGTCAGCCACCGACAGCCGTAGACTTAGCAGGGCTTCATAGATGTGGCCCAAGTGGCCGACCTCCAACGACGAGTAGTCGATGCCGCGCCCGGTGGCAGTGTCACGGCCCACGGCCAACAGCACTCGGGCGAAGTAAGGGTCGGCCAGCTCCAAGCGCTCCAACAGTTCGGCTCCCTCGAAATCGGTCGCCGCGAAAAGGGCTCCGTTATACGCGGGCACCCCCCAGGCTGGGTTGCCGTCGCGCAAGGCACCCACCAGGATCATGAAGCTCTTCCACAGGGCCGTTGATTCCAGGCTCAAACGGCTCTTGGTCTTGTGGGCTTCGGCCACCAGTTCAGTGAGCGAGCGGCGCCGGTAAGTCTCGTTGTCTACGGGCAGAAAGTGTGAGCTCTCGGCGTAGAGCACAAAAAGCAGCCGGAATAGCAGCGTTAATGCTGCCCTCTCCAATTCCAGTCGCTGCTGGTCACCACTGGCATCGAGGCCGCTCTGGCGGGTCCAGTGATCGAGGCCCTCGGCCAAAGCGGGCAAGGCCTCTTGACGAATAGTGTGGTCGAGCCGCTTGCGCAGCTCGCTGCCGAACGCTTGGGCCTCAGCTTGGAGCTCGGCCAAGCCGCCTTCGGCCAAATGGCTGGGCGATAGCAGCGCCAGAAAGGGCCGGTTCTCCTCGCCGAGGAGGTCGGCGTCTAGGTCGAGCCACTCACCGGTGGTGGCGGATGGGCCGCAGTCGAACAGCCGGTATTGGTTGCGACACACCATGATGCCGTAGCGGACGCCGTGTTGGTGACAATCGGAGGCCAAAAGCCCCTCAGCGGGACGGCCCATGTCGTCGACACGGACAAAATACTCAGGCTCGGCCCAGGGGTGGATCATGGCCACCGGCCGGCCGTTGAATCGGGCCAGGTAGCCCCGTTGGGGGAGCATCTCAATTTCGTAACCCATTCCGTCGAGCAGCGTCTGCCAGTGGCCGATGATCGACAGATCATTTGTGATCTCACTAGCGGCTGGCCAGCGTTCGGAGTGATCGCGGAACCGAGCCTCCAGCGTGTGATGAGTGAGTAGGCCGTGGACCACCTTGCCTCGGCCAGCCAGCCGGACGACCTCACCGGCCAAGTGACGGACTGCGTCGAGGCTGTGCATTGAGGCGGTGTCCTCGATGGCCTCGGACAGCTTGGCGCAGTCCACCGAGCGGATGGGCTCGTTGAAGGTACGGGGGCCGAGGGTGCGGACGCTGTCGGGATGATCAGGGTCGTCGATCACCAGCAGATAGCGGAAGTCCATCTTGTCGGCGTGCTCTCGCCAGCGGGCCCGCAAGCTGCGCTCTTCCGGCTTCTCGGCGATGGCCACCTCAATCTTGTTGACCCGCACCGACCGTCTGATGCCGGACCGGTTGGGCATTTCGCGAGCAATTCCCAGGCCCATCAACCGGTTAAGTAGATCGTCGGCGTTCACCGACCTCAACTGTACGCGGCGTCGGTCGGAGACTGCGGTGTTTGCCGCCATGGTTCCCCACTCAGGAAGATAGATGTGTGGGGGAAGTCAAATATACTGTAATAATCTGAAATGATGTTATCAAGAAGGCGGTTCACCCTATTGCCACAGGCCGGTCAGACCTGCGCTTCGAACCCACGAGCCGGCGGCTTGGGCCTCTACACTACAAGTTAACTTGCTATACTATGTCTCCGATTATTGCTCCTAGTGCCGGGCGGCATGGGATTGGAGAAGACAGCATGATCCACGTGCGCCCGCCCGAAGTATCTTGGATGAGGTAATGCCGCGAACAACGCAAGAAATACTGGATCAGGCTGAAGAACTGGCTACACGGTTCGAGCAGCACGAGCCCGTTGAGGCCAACCTAGAAGACGCCACGGCGCTCAGGACGGTTCACGCCGCATTTCAAGCACGGGCCGATGCCGAGCGGCAGCTTTCCGAAGCGGTGGCCGGCGCAAGGCAGGACGGGCATTCTTGGGCTGCCATTGGCACCATGCTGGGTACTTCAGGCGAAGCTGCTCGCCAACGCTACAGTCGCTCGGTCAACGTCGGGGTGTAGTCGCCCCGGCTCGTTGGCGATCTTGGATTCGCGGCGGGTGACGTAGTCGCGCAGATCGGAGTCGCTGGCGTCGTCGAGGGAGAGCCAGTTAAATATGCTGAAACCACATCAAGTGCGGCATTCGAGGCCAAAACACAGCTTCCGGTAGCTTGTGATATATATGATTTGTATACTCTTGCCATGGCTAAGACGACTATCAGGGTTGATGTCGAGACGCGGGATCGGCTTGCTGAGATGGGGCGTGATACGGGCGCGACCATAGGAGAGACGGTGCAAGAAGCGGCTGAGGCGCTCTGGAGGATGCGGTTCGCACGCGATTCGATGGAGCATCTTGAGGCCCTGCGCCAGAATCCCAAAGAGTGGGCCGACTATCTGGCTGAGGCTGACTCAACTTATGTGGATGATGGCATTGGTTGACGATTTGTGGATGGTGGATTTTGGCGATCCCTACCCGGGGGAGCCGGCATCGTTCCGGCCCGCCATCGAGGTGGGGCCATCGCCGATCTTCTCCTTTTGGTCTATCCCAGAAAACGAATTCCCGTTCCTTTTCGTTATTCCGCTCACCTCCTCTGCCCGCGGCCTGCCGTTCCACATTGAGATTGAGCCAACTCCCGAAACTGGGCTTGTTGACATCAGCTATGCACAGTGCGAATTGATGCGCTCGATCGCCAGACGCAGATTGGTGCATCGCCTGGGGGTTATATCCGAACAGGAGAGCCGTCAGGTATCAGCCGTCCTCAAGGCTCTGCTAGGCCACTGAGACAACCTGCCGCGCAGGTGCCCTACGGGATGTGCCACCACTTCAGGAGGACTCGTGAGCCGCTCACTGCGGCCTACTGGCGATCTCGGCCTTGCGGCGGGCGATGAAATCTTGCAGTTCGGCGTCCATGATGAGCTTCTCGTAGCCCAGTGTCAGGCCCCCCTCCAGCCACCTTGCGGTGTGGAGGTCGCCGGACGGCTAGAAGTCGGGACGTGTTCCACAGTTAGTGCGCACTTTTTTGTTTTCGGCATACGGTCCTTGATACTCTTTGTCGCCGACACGAACCCGTGACCAGTACCGCAATTTATAGTTATAAGTTCCCCCTGAGCCACAATCTATGTATGCAGGGTATGCCTGGTCCGAGCGTGTGCGGAAAATGCCAATATTCAATGGTCCATATGTACGGTAACCTGACCAGCTAGAACGGTAAAATCTCCAATCCATTGCATGACTAGAAACGCCAGAGCACGTCACCCAACGTACACCTCGCAGCCATGCGACTTCGCGGACGACTCGAATTTCGTTGTTATGCAGATTGCAGCTCCAGGATGCAGCGGCAACAGTTTCAGTACCCGCCGGATTGTTCACGGCGTACAAGACTGTGTCACTTCTGATGGGAACGTTGTTGATGCCCCCGAAGACTATGGTGACGTTACCGCTGGTATCTCGCTCAACTCGCCACGGAACATCTGAGTCGGCAGATAAGTCATCAACATCCTCAAGAGAAGTTCCCGCGAGAACGTCATCAACGGTTGTTTCAAGAGGTTCAGTCGTTGTTGGCTCGTCGCGAGCATTAGCCGGCAGTGCGAGAAACGCAAATGCCGTTGCTGCAACAATTAGAAGGCAAATTTTCTTTTTCATGAGATGTTCTCCTTGCAACCAATAGTTAATTTGTGGGCTCTATAGCTTGAATGTGTGAAGTCAACATGTGGTCGATCTGGGCAGATTTGAGAATGAATTAGCTGACCTCCAATGTCCTTTCTCGAATCATTTTCCATATCTGCAAGGGTACGTTTGACGGTGATGCCTGGCAACCAAAACTGGTGTCAAAACATGTCAAGTTTTTGTCATGTTTTGACACTTGACAATCCTGGAGTAAGGGTGTAGAGGGTTGACATCGCTGACAGGTGTCGCAGACTGGCTGTGACCACATGGAACGGGACGACATGACTGGGTTCTCGACAGCGGAATATTCCAATTCTTCCGAGTTGTGCCGGGAGGACGCGAAGCTTAGGACAGGGATGTACGCTGGCAGACGTTCCGAGGGGGAGACTGGGCGAATTATGCGTGATAGTGAACTGCCGATCGTGGATCCATTTCCCGAAGAGGATCTTGTGCCATCTCCAGGAGGGTGGCGATATCCTGAATCGGAACGTCCCGGTTGGGACTGGGTGCCGCCAGGAGGCGCTTTCCCGCTTCTGGATCGCATGCCATTATGGCTCCGATTGATGTATCGGCTGCCTTTGGTGGACCGCAAAGCTCATGTGCATATGTGGTTTCGAGGTGGCTTTCTTGTGCTGCCCCCCGGCCATTCGTGGTTGCAGGAGATGTAAGGGATTAATCAGGAAGGCTCGTCGGTTAGTTCGGCCTTGCGGCGGGCGATGAAATCTTGCAGTTCGGCGTTTATGGCGTCGTCTATGGGGGGCGGCTGGTAGTCGGCTAGCAGCTCCTTCCAGCGGGTGTTGGCCCGCTGCGCCGCGGTGAGGGCGCCCTCTTCGGACCATTGCTCGTAGCTGTTGTTGTCGGCCACCTCGGAGCGCCAGAAGGCGGTCTCGAAGTTGGCCAGGGTGTGGGCGTTGCCCAAGAAGTGGTCGCCGTGGGTGTTTGTGCGGAACGCCTCCATGGCCTGGCCGTTGTCGGTCAAGTCGACGCCGCGGGCGTGAACCTCCATGGCGCCGAGCTGGTCGGCGTCCATGATGAGCTTCTCGTAGCCCAAAGTCAGGCCCCCCTCCAGCCACCCGGCGGCGTGGAGCACGAAGTTGACCCCGGCTTGCACGGTGGGCAAAAGCGTGTGGGCCGACTCGTAGGCCGCCTGGGCGTCGGGGGCCTTGGACGCGGTGAGCTGGCCGCCGGAGCGGAACGGCACCCCGCAGCGCCGGGCCAGCGCCGCCATGACGTAGATGGCCTGGCCGGCCTCGGGGGTGCCGAACGTAGGGGCGCCGGTGGCCATCGACATCGACGAGGCGAAGGTGCCGAAGACGACGGGCGAGCCGGGTCGCACCAGTTGCAGGTAGGCCATGCCCGATAGCGCCTCGGCCAGAGCCTGGGCGGCCAGGCCGCCCACCGTCACCGGCGACATGGCTCCGGCCAGAATGAACGGGCTGATGATGCTGGCCTGGTTGGCCCGGGCGTAGGTGGTGGCCGCGCCCAGCATGGTGGCGTCCCAGCGCATGGGGGAGGAGGCGTTGATCAGCGAGGTCATCACCGTGCGGTCGGCCAGGTCGCCGCCGAAGCCGATGCGGGCTAGCTCCACCGAGTCGGCCGCCCGCTCGGCGCTGGTCACCGAGCCCATGAAGGGCTTGTCGCTGTAGCGCAGGTGGGCGTACACCATGTCGAGGTGGCGCACCTCCACTGGCACGTCCACCGGCTCGCACACCGTGCCCCCGCTGTGGTGCAGGTGGGGGAGCTGGTAGGCCAGCTTCACCACGTTCTCGAAGTCGGCCAGGGTGGCGTAGCGCCGGCCCTGGTCCAAGTCGGTGACGAACGGCGAGCCGTAGTTGGGGACGAACACGGTGGTGTTGCCGCCGATGCTCACACTGCGCTCGGGGTTGCGGGCGTGCTGGGTGTAGGCAGCGGGGGCGTTCTCGGCCACGATCTGGCGGCACATCCCCCTGGGGAACCGCACCAGCTCGCCGTCGACATCGGCGCCCGCGTTTCGCCACAGGTCCAGGGCGTCGGGATAGTCCTGGAAGGCGATGCCCACCTCGGCCAGGATGGTCTCGGCGTTCTCCTCGATCTGGACGAGGCCGGCCTCGTCGATGATCTCCACCGGCGGCAGGCGCCGCTGAAGCGCGGGGGCGGCCAACACCTGGCTGGCTGCTCGGGCTGCTTGGCGACCGGCCCGTCCGCCGCCGCGTCTGCCTTGTCGCTCGCTCATCGTTGCTCCTGAGATGCATGCTGGCGGCGGACTGGTCTGCGCCGCTTGGGTCCGGCAGTCTCGCTATCGGCTGTGGATCGCGAGGGCAAATCCACCGCCTCGGCCAAGTGGGGAGTGGGGGCGGTCTCATGGGGCAGCGACATGGCGGCCACGAACAGCTCCTGGAAGCGGGCCTCAGTGGCCGTCTCGATCTTGACCACTTCCCGGGCGGCTCGCTCGGTCTCGGCTCGCTGTGATCCCGATACCAGCATCCGGGCCGCGCCCGCTCCCGAGGCGTTGCCCACCCCTTTGACCCCTTCCACCGGCCCGTCGGGCACCAAGCCCAGCACCATGGCGTGAACCGGGCTGATGTGGGCGCCGAACGCCCCGGCCAACCTCACGTCGGCCACCTCGGCGATCCCGGCGTGCTCCAATAGCAGGTCTATGCCGGCCCGCAGCGCGGCCTTGGCTAACTGAACCGCTCGCACATCGTTTTGGGTCACCAACAGCGGTACCGGCTGAATCTGAAGCACATAAGAAAACGTCCGGCCGTCGGCGATGATGCGGGGGCAGCGATCGGCCAACTCGCCACCGATGACCCCACGGTGGTCGATGATCCCGACCAAAAACATCTCCGCAATCACCTCGATGATTCCCGAACCGCACAGCCCGGATACCTCCAAAGAGCCCAACGCATCGTAAAAGCCGGGGTCGTCGGACCACAGATCGCAGCCGATCACCTTGAAGCGGGGCTCCAGCGTGGAGGGGTCGATCCGCACCCCTTCGATTGCCCCGGCGGTGGCCCGCTGTCCGCAGCTGATCTGGGCGCCTTCGAATGCGGGCCCAGTGGGGCTCGATGCCGCCCACACCTTCTGGCCGTCGCCCAACACGATCTCGGCGTTGGTGCCCACATCAACCAGAAGCTGCGGCCGAGACGACCGGTGCGGCCCCTCGGCCAGCATGGCGGCCGCCGCGTCGGCCCCCACGTGGCCGGCGATGCACGGCCCCATATAGAGGGAGGCACCGGGCAACTCCACGTCGATGTCGGCTGCGTTGGCCCACACCCCATCGCGCACTGCCAGTGTGAACGGGGCTGCGCCCAGCGGGGTGGGGTCGATGCCCAGCACCAGATGGTGCATGATCGGGTTTCCCACCACCACGAGATCGCAGACATCGGCCCGGTCGATGCCCGCAGCGTCACAGAGCTCGCCGATCACTTTGTCGATGGCCGATCGCACCGCGGCGGTCAACTCAGCGGTGCCGCCGGGGTTCAACATGGCGTAGGAAACCCGGCTCATGAGGTCCTCGCCGAAGCGGATCTGAGGGTTCATGCGCCCCGCGGTGGCAGCCACCTCCCCGGTGGCCAGATCCAGCAGGTAGCCGGCCACGGTGGTCGAGCCCACATCCACCGCCACGCCGAATTCCGCATCGGAATACCCCGGTCGCACCGTGAGCACGCTTCGCTCCACCACCTCGCCGTCCTCGCTTGGCCCGTCGTATTGCCGCCGGGTGTGGACCACGGCGGTGACCGCCCCGTTCCCCTCGGCGATCGCCGAAGACAATGCGGGCAGTGCGGAAGCAGGAACTTCTACGTCGGACAGGTCCCAGTCATCGGCCAAAGCGCCGACCAGTCGTTCGGCATCGGAGATCTCGTCGCCCAGCTCCGCGGTGGTCAGCTCCAGGTAGTGGAGGGTCACCACCGGGTCAACGGTGATCTCACCCAGGTCGACGGCCTTTCGCACCACCGGGCTGTGGACCTGGCTCTGGGGTGGTACGTCGATCACCACGTCGCCCAGAACCGCGGCCTGACAGCTCAGACGATGGCCTGCTTCCAGCGGGCGCCGACCTCGGTAGTCGAGCTCGGTGGGGCCGGGCGACGACAGGGCTTCGTCAGAGCTGGTCAGCCCCCACTTGGCGAACTGCCCGTTGCCGGGGGCCACCTGGCAGCGGCCGCACAGCCCTCGGCCTCCACACACCGAGTCGATGTCCACCCCGGCGGTGCGGGCGGCGTCTAGCACCGTCGATCCCTCCGGGGCGGCCGACTCGATGCCGCTGGGGGTGAACACCACTCGGTGTTCTGGGCTCATACAGCCGCCCGACGGCGTCCCCCTCGACGGCGGGCAGCCCCCTCCCCGGCGGCGGTCGGGTCCCGGTTCTCGGCTATCCACGCCATGCAGTCCTTGTCGTGGCTGGCCAGCACGTCGGCGGCCATCACCGCCTGCTTCACCTCGGCGTGCAGAGGATTCATGATGGCCGAGGTCATCCCCGCACCGATGGCCATGGCCAAGAAGGTGCCGGTGATCGCATGGCGGTTGGGGAGCCCGAAGCTCACATTGCTGGCCCCGCAGGTGGTGTTCACCCCGAGTTCGGTACGAATGCGCCGGACGAGGCGGAACACCTGCTGGCCGGCGGTTCCCATAGCCCCTATGGGCATGACCAAAGGATCGACCACGACGTCGGAGCGGGGGATGCCGTGGTCGGCGGCCCGTTCCACGATCTTGCGAGCCACCTCGAAGCGGACGTCGGGATCCTCGCTGATACCGGTCTCGTCGTTGGAGATGGCCACCACCGCGGCGCCGTGGCGGGCCACCAGCGGCAGCACCCGCTCCAAAACCTCGTCCTCCCCGGTAACCGAGTTGATCAGGGGCTTGCCGTCGTACACCGAGATGCCCGCTTCCAGCGCCTCGATGATGGAAGAGTCGATGGACAGGGGCACGTCGGTCACCGACTGCACCAGCTTGATGGCCCGGGCCAACAGCGCGGGCTCGTCGGCCAGCGGGATGCCAGCGTTGACGTCCAGCATGTGGGCGCCGGCGGCCACCTGGGCCAAGGCGTCGGCTTCCACCCGGCTGAAGTCGCCGGCCTTCATCTCCTCGGTCAGCAGCTTGCGCCCCGTGGGGTTGATCCGCTCGCCGATCATGACGAAGGGTCGGCCGAACCCGATCACCACCTCCTTGGTCGCCGAGCTGATAACGGTTTCGGTCACGGTGTCGCCTCCTGGGGACTTACGGTTGCATTGTCCGGATCCCAGCCGCCGGTGGCGACAAACTCCTTGAGCCGCTCCCGGGGGAATGCGGCCTCGAGTTCCTCAGCTGCCCGCATTGCGGCGCCTTCGGGATCGTCGGGATCGCCTGGTATCAGTTTCCGGCGCCACTCGCCGACGTATTGTGAAGCCTGGGTCTTGCCGGCCACCATGGCGGCTTCGTCAATGGCCCGTTGGAAGCGGCGGGGGAGGATGCGCTGGATCTTTGAGGATCCCGAGCCAGCGTTAACCTGAGCGGGGATGTCCCGCCAACAGATCACCACTAGGTTGCCGTTACTCCCCCGCCGCCGACTCACGCGGCTCGCTCCCGGATCTCTACCAGCGCATCGACCAAACCTCCATAGCCGGTTGCCACCTTCTCGAACCGCAGCCCCAAGCGGTCGGCCGCTTTTTTGGCCAACCGGTCCAGTTCGGGGTCGGGCTCCTGTGAGAGGTACACCAGCCGGGTGTAGTTCTTGAAATAGATCTCTTGCAGCTCGGGGTGGTCCGAGATGCCCAGCCCCTCCATAATCAGGCGCTCGAAGTGCCGCACCAGATAGTCGGTTAGATAAAGCGTGCCCAACTCCTGTTCTTGAAGCTGGGCGAAGGCCCCCGCCCCGGCATAGAGCTCATAGCAGTGGGGACCGGGCAGGCGCTCCACCCCTTCTTCTTGGCACACCTTGTCGAGCAGGCCCCCGGTGCCGCAGTCGGCGTAGCCCACCAGGATGGAGCGGTAGCGGCCGCGGGCGGCCCGCACCCGATCCCGCACGGCTTCGGGGATCAGCTCGGGCCGGTTGTGCAGCTTGGCCGGCAGGCACTCCAGGTCGATGCCGCGGCCGTTGTCCCCCTGATCGAATGCCGTGATCAGGTGGCGGAGCTCCTTGGCCAGTGCCCCGCAGGCCACGACCAGCACCCTGTCGGGGCGATCCATGGTCAGACCGCGGCTCGGCGGGCCGCTATCAGCTCTTTGGCGGTCTCGGCGGCCACCGCCGCGTCGCGGCAGTAGGCATCGGCGCCGATGGCCTCGCCGAACTCCTCGTTGAGGGGGGCGCCGCCCACCAGAACGATGAATTCCTCCCGCAGGCTCTTGTCCACCAGCGTGTCGATGACCACCTTCATGTAAGGCATGGTGGTGGTGAGCAGGGCCGACATGCCCAAGATGTCGGGCTGGTGCTCGTCGAGCGCGGCGATGAACTCCTCCACATCGGTGTTGATCCCCAGATCGGTCACCTCGAACCCGGCGCCCTCCAGCATCATGGCCACCAGGTTCTTGCCGATGTCGTGGATGTCGCCCTTGACGGTGCCGATCACCACGCTGCCGATGGGCTCGGCCCCGGTCTCGGCCAGAAGCGGGCGCAAGATGGCCATGCCCGCCTTCATGGCGTTGGCGGCCAGCAGAACCTCGGGCACGAACAAGATGCCGTCGCGGAAGTCGATGCCCACGATGCGCATCCCCTCCACCAGGGCCACGTCCAGCACCTTGTCGGCCGGCCAACCCCGGTCGAGCAAGATTCTGGTGCCCTCGTCAATCTCTTCAGCGAGGCCGTCGTAAAGATCGTCGTGCATCTGCGCACATAGGTCTTCGTCGTTCAGACTCGACAGATCGATGTCGTCGATCTCGGGCGTGTCAGTCATTCGACACACTCCTTCTGTGGTGCTGGACCCAGGGCGGGTTCCATACTGTGGACCAGTACCGCAATGCGGAACAGTGTCACTGTAGCACGAAGAAATGACGTTTGCCTGAGTTGTACCCCCCCTGGGACTTGAACCCAGAACCTGCGGATTAAGAGTCCGTCGCTCTGCCAAATTGAGCTAGAGGGGCTTGTTGGGCGGACCGAGGGGATTTGAACCCCCGACCTCCGGGACCACAACCCGGCGCTCTAACCTAACTGAGCTACGGCCCGCATGGCCTGGTCAGTCTAGAGCGAGAGTCGGAAGACGGGGAAACCGTTTGGCGTCGGGCCAGAAGCGGCGATCAGCCCAGCCAGTCGATGATCGCCTCGGCCAGCGCAGGGCCCTGATCTTCTTGGATGAAGTGACTGGCCGGGCGGAACTGGGCATGGGGCTGACCCTCGGCCCCGGGGATGCGCTCTGTGAAAGCAGCCTGACCGCCGCCGAGGACGGGATCGTCGGGAGCCCACAGGGTGAGCACTGGCTTGGACCAGCGCTCCAGCACTTTCCAGGCCGCCCGGTTGGCGGGAACGGCGGGGTCATCGGGAGAGATCGGCACCAGCATCGGGAAGTGGCGGGCTCCGGCCATGAACTGCTCATCGGGGAACGGCGCCCGATAGGCGTCCTGGGCGGCCTCGCTCAGCTCGGTGGCGGTGGCGTTGTCCACCAGCCGGCCGCAGTCGAGGAATTCCACGTCCTGGCTGAACTGGAGCCAGAACTCGAAGCCCGCTCCTGGCGACTGACCCTCGGGCAGCCCGGTGTTGGCCAGGATCAGCCGGTCGACAAGATCGGGGTTCTCAGCCGCCACCCTCAAGCCGATGAGCCCGCCCCAGTCTTGGCCGAACAGGTGCAGCGGCCCGGCACCCCGCTCGGCAGCAGTGGCGGCCAAGAACTGCCTCATCCACTCAACGTGGTTCGCATAGGTGTAGGGCGCTCGCTCGATGGGCTTGTCCGAGCGCCCGAACCCGATCAGGTCGGGAACCACCACTCGGTACCCGGCCGCCACCAACGGCGGGATCATCTTGCGGTACAAGTACCCCCAAGTCGGCTCGCCATGCAGCAGCAGAAACGTGGCCGTGTCGTCGTCTACCTCCTCCGGCTCCACCATCACATAGGCAACCCGCAACCCATCAATGTCGACATAGCTCGGCTCATTCGGATAGTCGCTCAGCCCGCCAAACCGCTCCTCCGGAGTGCGCACAAACTCCACCCCGCCTGATGTGGTGAGTACCTCCATACCGCCGACGCTACAGGGAACGGCCTTCGTGCCCGGCACCCGCGTCTTTGTCTTCTGACGGACGGTTCCTGGCTGGCTACAGGTCCGTTCCTGGCGATACAACGGGCACACCGTTGTGAACCGCGGCCTCGGCCAGCCGCGTGTCATAGGTGACGATGCCTTCCAGGTCGTGGCCTAGGTCAAGGGCCGTGGCGAGGTGGATGGCGTCCAAGGAACGCAACGCGGGTGGGTCCAGCAGGCCTGCCTGTTCGAAGACGCGCTCACCCAACCTCATCAGATGCACGGAGTCAAGCACTTCTCTCGCCACTTGAACGTGGGCTGGCGTCAGCTTTCGGGCGGCACGGAGAAGCTCCGTTTGCGCAAGATCTCCCGCCACCAGTTCTCGATCCTTCTGGGATCTCCAAGATTGGAGCGCCTGCGTCTCCGGTTCCGCTGAAACCAGCTTTACGAGGGCAGATGTGTCGACATAGATCGCCACCTCAGTAGCGCTCTTCCTCGCGCATCTCAGCGAGCACTTCAGACAGGCTCGGGCCCTCGATGGGGTCGGGCAGATCAGCGATGTCTCTGGTGGCCGCTGCCACCAGACCGGCGTCGGTTAGCTCCTGCAGGCGCGACTTCGGTATCGGCGTCATCAGAGCCACCGGGCGTCCCCGGCTGGTGATTGTTACGATCTCACCCGCGGCTGCCTTGGCCACCACCGCTGACGCATTCTGCTTGAGCGCACGAATGCCCACTTCACTCATGTGCTTCATTGTAGCACATAGGTCTCTCGGCGAAGCTAGGAAAGAGTCTGCCCGCACTTGTTGAACGACCAGCAGGCGGCAGGCCTGAGAGGAAAAGCATTTGTCAGATCACTTAAGCAAACCTTCGCGACGAGCAGAAAGCTACAACCACCCATGCCGCTTCTTCCGTCAGGGATTCCCCGGTAGATTGGCAATCGCCACGGAAGGGGTACACCACCAACCTGCGTGAAGCAGTGAAGATGTGTGCGGGGCGGGAGGTTCAAACAGCGCCCCTTCGAACACCCCGAAGCGGCAAAACCTCGCGCCAACCCCCGTACTGGCTTGATACTTTTGTTTCGCGCCGTCAAACGCGCTGGCACGCCCCTGTAGCTCAGTCAGGACAGAGCAGGTGACTTCTAATCATCAGGCCGCAGGTTCGAATCCTGCCGGGGGCGCTTTTTGATGTTGTCGGCAACCGGCGGGGCGAGCGCAACCCTTAGCCCGCGGCGTAACCCTCCGGGAAGACGCCCACGTGGAGGTGATCGTGGTGAACCTCGTCGGTGAAGTTGTGCGCAACCGCGCCGTCGAACAGCCACGGGCTTCCGAACTCCCTGATGTCGGACCGCGACACCAGCCACTCGGATAGCGCATAGATCGATGACGTCTCGTCGTGCGAGTCGATTACCAGCTCCGAGTCGATTTCGTGGATGTCGACCGCCCGGCCCACCGTGTGATTGCTTACCCTGTCCGTTCCGAACACGTTGTGCGGGTGTCCCGTTTTCACCACGATGACGGAGTAGGGGGCTCGCTCGGCGATGTCGAGCATCGCCTCGAGCAGCGCATTATCGGTGTACCCGGAGTAGATGTCCCAGATCGCCGTATCGGGGAGATCGATTCGGGGATCGTCGACCACCGAGGCGGCGAGGGGCGACAGGTTCGCAGGCCGAGCGACCGGCTGGCCCCCGGCCGAAGCGAGCTCCTCGAACTCCCATGAGCCCGAAGCGCCCCTGACAAGGCGCACGTCCATCGTCCGGGTCTCGACCCGCTCGGCATCCGCTGCGCCCTCTGCACCCAGCTCCTGGTGGACAACGACCATTATCGAGATCCGGTCGTCACGGTGACCGCCGAGTTGGGCGTACTCGATCATGCCCCGTGACCACATCCCAGGGTGATGCACGGTCGCCGCCTCCCTTGCGAGCGCGTCGGCGCGAGCAGGATCGGCTGTCACGCCCGCCGCCAATTCAATCACCGACGAGTCCGGGCGGTAGTTCGTGATCTGGTAGGCCACCTCGGCACCGAGTCGCTTGGCGTCGGCCTGCACCTCATTGGACGAAGGCTCGAACTGGTCCGGGAATGGAGTAGGCACAACTGGCGCCGCAGACACCTCCTCTACCGGTTCGATCGTCGCTGTGACCTCGTCGGCGGGAGGAACCCCGCTTTCTGTGACCTCGACGTCCTCGCCGATGTCAGCGACGTCCGTCTCGTCCGGTGCCGGCACGTCGACCCCAACGTCATCTTCGACGGGAGTGGCGGGACCATCACTGGCGACGGGAGTGGCAGGAGCATCATCGTCTGCCTTGATCACCCTTTCGTACAAGAACAGGACGGAGCTCGCGAAGAAC
>JGI24793J26633_1000343_pt1 | contig 31779 bp, 24 predicted proteins | sample MesohylFT_FD_26633 | JGI IMG/M metagenome (IMG submission 26633) | reverse complement strand
TAGATAAAGATGCATGATCAACCACAACTGACACAAACGATGATAATTCGGCGTGTGTTTGCACAAAACCCTTAAGGTGTAGGCCCATACGCTCTCTATTTTCTTGAATCAAACTCAGATGTTCCCACAACGTTTTGAGATCGCCTCCTAACCTCTTAACAGATTCCAGATAGCTCTTAAGACTTTCAATCCAATATCTTTCACAAAGAATCGAGTTATGAGGATGTTTTGTCGCAAAATTTGCAATCAAATAAGAGATATGTTTTGTCTGCTGTGCCTGCAAGTCATCCCACGTTTTAGAGTATTGAGCACAATTCAAGCCTTGTGCAGCATCAAACGCAACGCACTTATCCTTTTGAGATTTGCCTTTTTCTTCTTCGAGAACTGTCCAATATTCCTTAACTAAGAACCTCGCTATTTCAACCAAGTGATCGTAGTCACAGAATGCTCTATCATAACACCTCAAAAAGATCTCCAATGCAAAAACCTCTTGTGGTTTTGTAGATATACCCTCAGCCACATCTCTTACAACCTCTTGTGGTTTTGCATATAAAGACACACCCGCAGCCACATCTCTTACAACCTTTGATAATGCGTCGTGTATTTGCACACAACCCTTAAGATGTTCCCACATAGGATCTTCTATTTTTACTGCACAGGCACTTTGTGCCTGTGACGCAATTAGCGCGCATAGTATCATAATGTGTTGTATTATTTTCATAGTCCACCATCAATAATTATAGTATGGTCGCATTGTAGCTCTTTTCTCTTCTATAAAAATCCTTTTTCCTTAACAAATATTTCTATTTTTACAATCTAACAATGCAATCATCATTGAATCAAAGAATGATCATCTTAATACCTTAAAAAAAGATGCTTATCCTTTACTTTTTTTCACCAACACGCACACCATCGCGCACATTCCTCACCAGCTCTTGTCCTTTGGCACAAACCGATAAGCCTTTCTCTATCAATTTTTTTTGATGAGTTGCATATGTGATATAATCTTGAACGTCCATAACAAAATCAACACTCTTTATTACAGCCATATCCTTAGGAGACAAATCAGATCTACCCAAAAATTTTTGTAGTTTAGCGAGTTCTATCATCTGCCTTATGTACAAACAACGATAATTTGTGAGGCAGCACTTCCAAATGTCCAAAACGCATACCAATTGATCAAATCTAGAAATTCTAGGCACAGACACAACCGCTTTGCAGATTTTCAAAAGTGTTTGTAAAACCGGAAACCACTTGTTATGGCATGACTGACAGAAAACCTCTTCTTTGTCCTTGTCATTCCCATGTGTGTCACACCGATCAAGATAAAAAGTTTTAGAATCTTCTGGAACATAAGCAGAAAAGCGTTGCAATAAATCTCCTTCTTCGATCAATCCAGTAGCAGTTTTTATTTCTTTTGCAAACAAACAAGTGTGTAATTTTTGTACGAATTTGTTGCAACAATGTCGCAAAGCTACATACTTTTTATCCATGTCATCGTCATCGTTCCAAATTACTTTCTCATCACACTGGGTATCGTGAGGTAATGGAGGTAATTTACCTTGCACCCAAAGTTGCTGCGGGTTTAATGCATCATCCAAATGACGTAATAGCTCTTGTGTTTTCAGAACACGCTTAAAGCATAATAGCACTTCACTGTCTGAAGCACTTCCTGATGGCATCTCGTCTGCACTTTGTAACGGCAACACAGTCATCAAAAATAGTATAATTAGTGTTTTCATTTGGATTTATTATACTGTTGGAAAAAACCTTTTGTCAAATATTCTGTGGTCGTGAAGAGGAAAAACATCTGTTGGTACATATTTAGAAATCGTAGGGAGCCAAAGCATCCCGAACAGCCACCCTGTTTAGTTAGCAAGAAATACCCATATTAATATCTTAGAAACGTTAGGAAGAACTTACTTTTCTTTGTCACTACAGCGCAAACGCTCCAGTTCTGCTATCAGTAAAAGAAAGGGCGGCTTTCAAAGCTGCGAGAACTTTATCCAAGCAGAAGCACATCAGAACATCTCTCTCTTGTGCATATGAAAAATAACCTTCAACACCAGCACTGATTTCACTCAAAGAGGTTTGCTTACTACCCTCGAGAGTTGTTTTCAAATGAAATAGTTGTTTCGCCTGCTCATGTCGCAAACCTACATCATATTTGAATCTTGCTGTGTAATAATGTTGTGCATTCGCAAAATCATCTTGACGCACACAAGACTTAGACTCTTTTTCGTGAGCGCCAACAAACGGTTTATCAAAGGTGTAAAACGCAGGCATAAACTCGTCTCTTGAGTTACACAAGGTATTGTATGCAATATCGATCTCATCAGATATCTGGATCAGTGCTTCTTTAACACCCATATACTGAAGGACCCTAGGGTTATTCGGGTCTAATCCTTTAACAGCCTCTGGAGGGAGAAGAATGTTTGTAAAAAAAGAAGTTATGCATGCCACCAGTTCATCTTCCACATCGATTATGTCTTTGTGCATTTGCAGAAAACTCCTAATCGTTGGAGAAATCTTTTGGCTCACTTCCTCTTCTAATGGAAAATGGTTTCTGCATCCACCTTGAGCCTGTAATGCCATCAGCACACTTATGATCATTATACTTTTCATCGTTAGTCCTTACTGAATTTGTTTAGCACATTATCAACAATGATTCATCAAGTAATTTCATGAATGCATATCCATCACCAAAAATCTCTCATCTCAGGAACACAACAAAACACAATAAAGAGAGGACATTCTCTCCTTTTTACCGACTATCTAAACCCGCTTTTCTTATTCTTCTCTCAGAATTTATTGATCTGCTCTGAGATGTTCGTCGGCATAACAAATCTGATATGTTTTCAATTTTTTCACGAGCAAATTTAGAATAAATTCTGTCTTTCGTAGATTTGACGCATAGTTAAAACGATTACGCCTCAGCTCCTTAAAAAAATCTACATCAACTAACAATACATCCAGCAAGCCGTTTAAATCAATGATGCGTTCTTGCTGATGTGATTTCAAACCCTGATATTCTATCAAGTATGTTTCCAAACCTCTCCAAACGTCGTGAGGAATCCTATACTCTTGAACCTCTCCCTTACCTTCTTCGTGATCCGTCAGATTTTTATCCCATATCTGTATTTTGAAGGCTGTTGACTCTAATTTCAACAAATTTTCTTGCAATAATGCTTGGTCTTCGACAACACGCTTTGAAGCCAATAGGCCTTCTAGTTTACTCCTAGACAAAACATCTAGCCAACAACAGACTCGCACCCCCCAATCTTTAATTTTTCTTTGCGTTTGCGCAAAATTATGCAAAACCACAACCATACGATCAGTCTTTTCTTGCATCAGAGCCAGGTTTGCCGATAACTTTTTGAGATGATTTCCTAACCTATTGACAGATTGTAGATAGCGTTCAAGCTCGACAGTATAAACAGTTGAATAAAGACGCACTCTTTTTGAAAAAAAGTTCACTAAATCAGTAGCGTGTTTTCTCTGCTTTTCTTGCAAGGTTGCAAACTCTGCTTCGAAGTATGGCATAGCATTGAGGCCTTGCGCTGCATCAGGGACAACGTAGCCACACTCTTGAGAGGAGCTGTGTTCTTCGTCAATAGTCCACAATTTCTGAACCAGTGAATGCACTACTACCACTCGTTTTGTGCAGGAAGACAATTCGCTCTCACAAGACTGCCTGAATATTTGAGCACAACCTTTTATTTTATCATATTCATACAAATAAGCATAGTTAACCACAACTGATAGAAATCCTGATAATACGGCGTGTGTTTGCACAAAATCCTTAAGATCTTTGAACATCTTGAGATCTTCGGTTTTTAATGCGCTTTGTGCCTGTGATGCAATTAGCGCACATAGTATCATTATAAGTTTCATTATTTTCAGCTTTCACCATCAAGTATCATTAATTTTAGCATATAAAAAACACAAACTATCTCAAAAATGATTAATCAAGCAAATTTGCGGCAATATCGATGGTCTATCTTTGGTTTGTGAGCAGATCTTCTGGTGTCACTCATCGTCAATATAACGTGATATCGCGCATTCTCACCACCAACACAATTACTGTGTTTGTTCCAACATCCACATCAGAGAGTTTTGTATTTGACGGATCGTTTTCCCAACCCTATTTTGAGCGCATGGCAATGTTTCTAAGTCAAATGATTCTTTCGTTTCATGAGCACACAAACCTTGAAAACGACCTTAGCGTATTTGGTGAACCCACACAAAAAAATCGCTTACTCTCAGAGCTTACCCTTCTTGCTTCTACTTATAAGAAAAATAATATTCAGTGCTTTTTTACACCCATCATGGTCACAGCAAACACCAAAAATAAGGTTAGCATCCAGGGTGAGCATAGGTTTTTTGTAAAAGACAAATTTTTACAAAAAAACCTATTACGGTCACCCTGTCTTTTTAAATCATACACGGAAAATGCTTGCTTTCTCACATCACTCTGCAAAATACTACAAATATAGCACCTACTTAAAATAATCCTTTCACAGACTTAGCTCTCCTCTTGTTCGCTTTGTATTGTGCGTTTGCCTGATTGCGCAGGCCTGCATTAGAAAATCGCGACGGTCTTCCACCTAATGCCTTCAAGTAATGAGGTGCTGGTCTGGCGGGTACCTCTATATAGTCAGCTAATTTATGTTTTCTAGCGGGTATCTCCATATATTCAGTTACTTTAGGCTCTTCCTCAGGTTCCGTGTTTCCTTCAATTTTAGAGGCCTGTTTAGAGGCCTGCGCCCCAACGTCTTCCTGAGAGGAAATAATAAGCATTAAGAATTCCGCGCGAAAATTGTTATCTGACCCCTCTGATGGCCCCCGCCCAAATAGATCACCAAACATAATTGGCAATCGTGCTGTTTTCCTCTCAACATCCTGGTTGCCTTTTGGTGGCCACTCCACTTGCAAGCGTGCACAAATCAAAACTCCTGAAATCATCATAGCCATCATTATTTTTTTTATTTGCACTTTTTTACTCCTATACTGTGCATTATGCCAGAACCATAAAGCATAATCACTGATGTCATTTTTACATCAAACGCACAAAATGCAAAGAGCATCATGATAATCTACAAAGATGACTCTTCTGTTTTTATTCTTTTTGATACAGCATTTTAGGCAGACTGTATCTTTTCCATATCTGCAGATTTTATCCACACAAGAGTCCATTTACCGCTGCAGAATTAATACCCAAAACGACCGCATAGTGCGGTTTTAAATCTACAAGTTGATATTGCTTTGTTCAGGCGCACAAAACATCCGACAGCATCATTAAGATAACCATTATTATTGTGCATTTTACTGCCCAAAAACCTTGCCAAGATACACTAATGCAGCATCGTTTGTACGACCAATCCGTTATATCATCTCTGGTCACAAAAAGAATATGTTAGCATGCGGTGATTTTTTGTAAAAAGCCTGACAGAAAAAGCATTGCGAATGATCACCGTTTTTATAATAAGGTATACTCCTTCCGATGTCGTAAAAAATGGGAGAGCCTTGTCGTTTTTGTAGCACGAAAGCTATCTTGCACCTGCTCCTTCTTTTGCACTACAGAACGACCGCTTTCTTTCACCCGCTCCAGTGCGTCCAGAAAATACACAAAGTATTGGTTCATATGCCCTTTTTTCTGAGTTGCATAGAAGCAATAAAACTCAATGGTCACAAATCTAGAACTCGTGACCACAGATAAAGCGTAAGGAGAAAATGGACCTTTGTTAAAAAAATCTTCCAAAACTTTGAACTCTACGCACTGCTTTTCTTGCACAAACTGGTACTCTTTGAAGCATTCCTTAAAAGTTGAAAAAACGTCTATCAAACCCTTAAAATCAGGCGCTTTACACACTTGGGGAAGCAAGCAACACAAATTTTCAAAAGCGTTTCTCAAACCCTGAAAACAATCTTGAACACATAATGAAATATCTACTTCATCCTTGCCAAACCCATGTTGACCACGCCGATCAAGACGAAAAGGGTTAAAATATTTTTTATCAGATTGATGCCAGAATTTAGCTCTTTCGTCTTCTTCTCCTTCCAATTCTTTCAATCCTTGATTCCGGCATTTATCTCTTTTTTCTGCTTTTTCTTGCAACATTTGATGCCAGAATTTAGTTTTTTCGTCTTCTTCTCCGTCCAATTCTTTCAATTCTTGGTACCATAACTTAGCTATTTTGTCTTCTTTTTCGCGAAATATATGCAAAGAGGTTTGTAATTTTTTTGCTTCTTTTTCCAGATCTTTTAGCCAATCTACAACAGTCATACCACCCTGCCGACTTACTGGATCACCATACTGGATACCTTGAGGTACAAATTCATTTAGTACCCAATACGCCCTCTGATTTAATACACGCTCCAAATGACGTAATAATGCTTGGCGTTGCAAAACACCCTCAAAGCATACTTGAAGTTTTCTATCTTGCTCTGACATACTACTTTCTTGCGGATTTTCTGCACTTTGCAACCGCAACACAGCCATCAAACATAACATCATTATCATATTACTTTACCCTTATAAATATGGTGAGCATAGCATACATTAACTTTTTCACCAATACTTTTGGCATTTGGTTATAAATTCATTTAGTGCCCAAAACGTCTGCAGAAGCGAGGCACCAAAGCATCTCAAACAACTTCCGTTTTTAATAAGAAATTTTCATCTGAGTCTCTTAAAAAAATGGAATGCTTATCCTTAACTTTTTGTCACTATAGCAGGCACGCCATCGCGCACCTTCCTCGCCTTACACTGCTCTTCTTTACAAGTCGACAATCTTTCATCTATCCATATTTTTTTACCATCTGCATATGTGGCACAATCTTGAACGGTCGCAAAAAAATCATCACTCTTTATCACAGTCATATTGTCAGAAGACAAATCAGATCTTGTAAAAAATTTTTGTAGCTTCGCGCAGTCTCTCTGCTGACGTTGGCACAAATATCTATACTCTTTGAGGCAGTGCTGAAAAATGTCCCAAACGCATATCAAATGATCAAATCTAGCATGGGGAAGCGTAGACGCACACTCTTTGCTGTTTGCCAAAAGGCGAAGCGCAGACGCAAGCTCTTTGCTTTTTTTCAAAAGTGTTGTGAAAACCGGATAGCAATATTGACAAAACTCTTCTTTGACCTGATCAATCTTATGTGTACACCAATCAAGAGAAAAAGTTTCAAAATCGTTTGGAACATACGCGCACAAGCGTTTAAACAGAGCTCCTTCTTTGAGCAATCCATCAGAAGTTTTTATTTCTTTCGCACACAAATGAGTGGCTAACTCTTTTACATATTTGCTGAAACTGTTTAGCAAAGCTAGATACTGGACATCTTGATGCAAAGAAGTGGGTAAATCTTTTAAATGTTTGTCGAGATTGTTTAGCAAATCTACACACTTGACCTCTTGCTGCAAATGAGTGGACAACGTTTTTACATGTGTGGCGAGAGCTTTCCACACATCTACATACTGGCCCTCTTGCTGCAGAATTTCCTCTTGCGCCCAACGTACCTGCCGGTTTAATACATCCTCCAAACGGAAGAATGCATTATGTTGTTGCACAACACCCTCAAAGCATAATATCAACTCACTGTCTGCGGCACTTTCTGATTGCATCGCATCTGCACTTTGTAACCGCAGCACAGTCATTAAAAATAGTATCATTATTGTTTTCATATTCGTCTATCATAATGTTAAAAAAAACCTTTTTTCAAATGTTCTGTGGTCGTGAAGAGGCAAACCATCTCTTGTTACATATCAGAAATCGTGAAGCGCCAAAGAATCCCAAACAATCACCGTGTTTAATAAGCAATACCAACCCTGATCTCAAAAAATGGTAGGAATGGACTTACTTTTTGTGTCACTACAGCGAAAAATCTACCGCGCCTCATAGGCAAGTTCCCCAGTGCTGCTCGACTTCCCCAGTTCTGCTCTACAAAGCAACAAACTTTTCTCTAGCCATACTTTTTTATAAGATGCAGATTCGAGACAACCTTGAAGGGCAGAATACAAACCAGGCTGCCTCAGCAAAGCCCTACTGTTAGGAGAAAAATCAGATCTGCAAAAACAATCTTTTAGTTTCTGGAGGTCTACCTGCTGAATCTTGTGCAACTTCTCATAGTCTATAAAAAGTGTCTCGAAACTTTCCCAAACGCCGATCAAATCCTCAAGGTTCGAATATTTACTCTCTGGAGACACAACCGCTTTGAATCCTTCCAAATCGTCACTACATAATGCAGCAACCTCTTCTTTGTCCTGGCCAACTCCATGTTTATAACGCTGATCAAAAGAAGACTGATCCGAAACTTGAGAATCATATGCTTTGCGCAAGCGCTCAAACACTTCTTCTTCTTTGATCAATCCATAAAGACTGCGTACTGCTTTCAATGCAGACAACTGCGTGATAAAATCTTTTACATGTTTGTTGAGATTGTTGAGCAAACCTACATACTGTTTATCACCACACTTGATACCTTGCGGAACAAATTCACTCTGAACCCAAAACGCCCTCTGGTTTAATAAATCATCGCAATGGCGGAATGACTCATGGTTTTGCATCAAACTCTTCAAGCATAATAGCAACTCACTGTCTGCGGCAATTCCTGATTGCATCTCGTCTGCACTTTGTAACCGGCACACAGTCATCAAAAATAGTACTATTATTGTTTTCATGTTATTTCATCATACTGTTTACCCCCCCCATTTTGTCAAATGTTCTGTAGAAATGATCATCATGTTTATTAGTAATAATCACCTCAATATCGAAAAATAGGTGGAAAAGTTGTCTATCACTTAATGCGGGTAAAGTTAAGATTTACGATTATTTTTGTCAACAAGAATTGGATAAGTCACGGATTAAGATAAGCTGCCATTTATCAATCCTAAACCATTCTGCACACAGAAGTAGGGTACCAAAGCAGCCAAAATAAATCATGCCTCCAACACCTGCCATGTTTACAAGAAACTTTTGTCAATATTATATGGTCGTAAAAAGGCAAACATCTCTTGGTACATATTAGAAATCTAGGGCACCAACACATCCCGAACAGCCACCCTTGATATCTTAAAATGTTGGAAAGAACTGACTTTTTTTCACTACAGCGCGCAAACTCTCCAGTTCTGCTCTACAGATATTCAAACATCTTCTGTCCCATGTGCGTTTACAAGTTCTAGAAAAGTCATATAAGTTAAGATGCGTACAGAAACCGCCCAGATCACTAAGAGGAACATTAAGCACAGCCTCTGATAGTGCCTTTATGTTGCACGTCTGCAGCATGTGCAAGTGACTATACTCTACAAAAATCTCCTTGAAATTTTCCCACACGCCTATTAAATCTTCAACTGTAGGATGTTTATTCACTGGCAAAACAACCACTTTGAAGCATTCTAAAACGTTTCTTACAAACTGAAAACGATCGTCTCTGCATAATGGAACAACCTCTTTCTTGTCCTTACCAACCCCATGTTTATAACGCTGATCAAAAGAAGATTTGTCTGAATCGTATTCATCATATATTCTGATCAAGCATTGAAACTCTTTTTCTTCTGCAATCAATACACTCATATGGTGTACTTTTTTCAAGTTAGACAACTCAGTGATAAAACATTTTACATGTTTGTCGAGATTGTTTAGCAAGGCTACATGCTGTTCATCGCCACACGTGACACCGTGAGGCACAAATTCACTTTGAATCCAATACGCCTTCTGTTTTAATACAGACTCCAAATGGCATAACGACTCATGTGTGTGTAAAAAACTCTGAAAGCATAATACAAATGTACTGTCTTCAGAACTTCCTGATGGCATCTCTTCTGCACTTTGTAACAGCAACACAGTCATTAAAAGTAGCATAATCATTGTTTTCATTGTTTTTATTCCTTCATTACTGTAATGTTAAAAAAACTTTTGTCAAATTATATGGTCGTGAAGAGGCAAACATCTCTTGGTACATATTAGAAATCTAGGGCACCAACACATCCCGAACAGCCACACTTGATATCTTAAAATGTTGGAAAGAACTTACTTTTTTTCACTACAGCGTGCAAACTCTCCAGTTCTGCTCTACAGATCCTCAAACCTCTGTCTTTCCATGTGTGTTTACAGCTTCTAGCAAAGTCATATAAGGTAAGAGTCCTACAAAAACCAAATTCCTTCAGCAGACTCTGATTCTGAACACGAAGAGAATCATCAAGCACAGAATCTGATAGTTCCTTTATGTTGCACGTCTGCAGCATGTGCAAGTGACTATACTCTACAAAAATCTCCTTGCAATTTTCCCACACGCCTATTAAATCTTCAACTGTAGGATGTTTATTCACTGGCAAAAAAACCACTTTGAAGCGTTCTAAAACGTTTCTTACAAACTGAAAACGATCGTCTCTGCATAATGGAACAACCTCTTTCTTGTCCTTACCAACCCCATGTTTATAACGCTGATCAGAAGATTTACCTGAATCGTATCGATTATATATTCTGCTCAAGTATTGAAACTCTTCTTCTTCTTCAATCAATCCATCCAAACTGTGTACTTCTTTCAATTCAGACAACTCAGTGACCAAACATTTTACATGTGCGTCGAGATTGTTTAGCAAAGCTACATGCTGTTTATCACCACACGTGACACCGTCAGGCACAAATTCACTGCGAATCCAATGCGCCTTCTGTTTGAATACAGACTCCAAATGGCGTAACGACTCATGTGTGTGTAAAAAACGCTGAAAGCATAATAGAAACTCACTATCTGCTGAACTTTCTGATAATAATAGAGACTCCAAATAGCGTAACGACTCTTTTTTTTGCCTAACCCTCTTAATGGCTAATAACAATTGATTGTCTGCGGCACCTCTGTCTTCAGCGCTTCCCGATTGCATCTCTTCTGCACTTTGTAACAACAACACAGTCATTAAAAATAGTATGATCATTGTGTTAATCCCTTCATGACTGTAAGGTTAAAAAAAACTTTTGTCAATTCATATGGTCGTGAAAAGGCAAACATCTCTTAGTACATTAGAAATCGTAGGACGCCTAACGCTCTTCATAAGGCTTATCTATATCTAAATCTTTTTGATAAAAAGTCTTCTCGAATTTCAAATATTTTTTAAAGTTATGGCGAGATATTTTCATCCTCTCTTCTCGCTCCTCTACATGGTTCTTATACTTGAGAAGGGTTTGGAAGATGATATTAAACTCTGCCGGATCACGAATCAGCCAAAATAAATCATACCCCAATGCCTACCATGTTTACAAGAAACGTCCATCCTGATATCGTGAACAATGGGAGCGACTTTTCTGAATGTCCACAAACCTTATTCCCTTGCATTGCGATTGGATTCAAGAACTTTCTAAAACCATTCAACTCAGCAAGACTCGTGTAGCGTTTGTTTCTTCCTACAACGAAGAAGTGTTACTCTCAAGAGCGCTCAGCACAAAACGTATAGTGTGCCGCATTGGCGTTATTAATCACCTAGATCCCGAGCAAATCATTGCTCTTTGCGGATGCACAGACAGTATTATCCAACAATTACAGATGTCACAAGGACACGTACAATCCTTTCTGATTAACGCCATCACACAATACTACCAAAAACATTACCAAGAACGCATCGCCATGCGCGACGCTATTCGTTATGCCCAATCGTTTATAACACTTCATAACGCCAGAACAACGGATAGTTTTTTTGAAGATATCACACCAAAGCCAGGTGCACGCTATCATGCAGAAAAAGATTTGTATCAATGGCTAGCCTCTCAGTTAGCGAACAGATTTGACAGCAAGGCGTTGCAAAACTCTTTACGATCGCACCTTTTAAAACATATATCCAAAGATGAGAGTATTGTTATAGGCGTTAGCCAACCTCTTGATGATAGCGCATCACAGTATGTGCGCACATTTTGTGCAGCACATCCACTCACCCATCTCCTGGTACAAGGAGAACAAGGAAGTTGCAATGAGCAAGACCTATTTTTTTACACATACGCGTTAGGCATTCAAGAAAAAAGCACCCCTTCCCTTACACAAAAATCTATAAAAGCTTACAGCTGCACAACCCCACAGCATGAAATAGAACATATTGCAGCATTACTGCTCAACCAAGAAGATGAGATTCTGGTTACCTCGCCTGATCTTTTGTTTTTGCGCAATCTCATGGCGCAACTGCGCGCACAAGGAACAACGTATTGGAATGGTTTGGGAGATTTTTTTTGGGATACTCAAGATGGACAATGGATTCTTGCTTGTGGAGAGTTTTTACACAACACTGTGACACCCACAACGTTGCACCAGCTGCTCTCATGGATGTGGGAAGAGAACCCTAAGCGCTTATGGAATTTTGACAAAAAGCACTTAAGAAAAGGTCTTTTTTTCTTTGAGAGCCTCATAGAATCCTTGAGTGACGGTGATGATCGCTCTGATTTGCAGAACCTTGCACTTTTAAAAAAGTGCTATGAGGACAACCCTTCCTTGAAAATCATGCACGCACTGGTAGAGCAAAGGCCGTTTCAAAGAAGCGATGCTTTCTCCATGTGGAGCAAACACAAAGAGGCATTTTCTGACATTCACATAACAAGCGTATCAAGCCTCAAAGCGCTATGCGGCGGCACACTCATGCACAAACGCCAGCAACAAAAAATATTGGTGATTCACATGAACGACGTGCGCCTCTACACACTGCCTGTGATGGTGGTGGGTTTGCACGATCAAGGAAAAAAAGATGATCTTTCACCTCCCCCAGATCACCCTTGTATACGATACAAAATGAGCAACATGCCAGATATCCTAAATTTTTTAGGATGTATGAGCCGCCCTCATATAAACTGCTTTTGGCATAAAACAGATGGTACAGGAGGAGCAAAACGGGTAAGCGTTTTATGGCAACATGCCCTCCAAAAAAGCACCTGTACGGTGGAAAACATTCCAGAAAAGCCCGGATTTGTTTCCATACCTACGCGCACAAAAGGAGCTAAAGTTTCCAGCTCTCACGTGCCCACTCCTTGCAGCGTTACCGATATTGCTTTACTGCTTGATAGCCCTTACGACTTTTATTTAAAAAAGGTCTTAAATCTCACACCCCTCAACCCCTTAGGCGACCCTTCCCTACAGAAAGATACGGGGATTTTTATACACAGTGTACTCGAGCAAAAAGGAGAAATGGCTGATATTATGCGTTACGCAGCCAAGCAATATCACACTATGTTTGGGAGGTCGACTGGCGATTTATTATGGTACAAAATCGCCTACAGCATCATGCTTCTGCGCCAAGAAATTTCTTCAAGTGCCCAGTTTTGGGTGGAGAAATCCGGTATACTTAATCTCACGATCAATAATAAAGTGTGCACCATTCGCTTACGAGCCGATCGGTGCGACTATACGGGCAAAGAACTTATTATCTCTGATTTTAAAACCGGGTCACGCGCGCGTCTTAATCAGCTGGCGCGTGATGTTCCCGTAGGATGGCAGCTTGTGTGTGAAGGCATTGCAGCCTGCGACAATACTCTGATTAAAGATTTAAAATTCTCATTAGTATCTCTAGCCATTTTGCACACACAAGGACGGTCAGTGTATATTAAGAAAGTCAAATTTTCTAAAGAAAACTTAGAAAATTTACGCTCAATACTCCAAGATAAAATGCGCCCATTTTTTGCACACCCTACCACCACCTTTGATTTAGAAGAAAGCGCACGAAGTTTTTACTCTGACTGGTTGCTATCATGACGCTTGATAACACACAAAAAAAACTCATAGACCCATCACGATCATTTTGGGTAAATGCCTCTGCTGGATCAGGAAAAACACGTGTATTGGTTGAGCGCATTATTAATCTTTTGCACAAGGGAGTGCCTGCAGAAAGCATCGTCATGCTAACCTTCACAAACGCAGCCGCGCAAGAAGTGCAAGGAAGGATTTTGCAAAGCATAGCGGATCGCATACAAAAACCCAATGATTCTTGGGATCAATTACGATCAAAACTCTTAACCAATGGATCTATTAACGCATCCACTATTCACAGCTTTTGCCAAGGCCTATGGAAGAATTTTTCTGTTGAGTCAGGATGGGGATTAAGCTGCAACCTTGCTTCAGATGAAGAACAACGAGCAATGATGCATACAGCTTTTGAACAATCTTTTAGCAATTTACCAACATGGATGAAAAAAATATGCGTTCAGCAATGCGCACCCTTAACCCTCAAAGAAATTGTCACAAAACTTATATCTGTAAAACGCCTTTATAACCTCACCTACAAAAAGCATATACCCCTATCAGGAAGCCCTCTTGAAGATATTATGCGGGATATTCCTCACGCCATTCAAAAATTAGCTCAGTTTTCTTCGGCAAAAACAAAGCGTGCTGCGCACATTAGAGATGTGGCCAAAACAACCAATATTCATCGCTTTTCCAGGAAAGATATTTTACGGTATATTGGCCTTTTTATAAACAAAAATGGCACAATAAAAAGCCAACTTGTCCCAAAAGAGCTGAGTGCTTTTTCTGAATTTTTGAACGAAGAGGCAGAACGCGTTTATGCGTGTGTGATGCAATGGAAAGCCCTCGAAGAAAATAAAGTTAGTATAGCGGTATCCACACTAGCTCAGGATGTATTGCACGCTTACGAAACTTTAAAAAATCGCCAGAAACGAGCCGATTATCACAACATGATTGAAGTTGCAGAAGAACTGCTTTCCAAAGAGGATGTGCGCTTACATTGCGCAGAAAACATTCAGCATCTTTTGGTGGATGAAGCGCAAGATACCAGCGTAGCTCAATGGAAAGTGATTCTTTCTCTTGTAGGAGCACTTTGCGAACAATGGGAAGAAAAAAGTGTTTTTGTTGTGGGCGATCACCAGCAATCCATTTACAGCTTTCAAGGAGTACGCACGTCCATAACAAAAGATGTACAAGAATCGTTAATCGCATGCATACCCAACATGGATATCATCATGATGGATCACTGCTATCGATGTACACAAGGCGTTCTAGAGGTTGTGAACAAAGTAGGATCCAATGATGATTTGCAGTGGCTACCGCATGTGGGGGTCCGAAAACAAAAAGGCCATATTGACTTACATTTTTTAGAAAAAGGATCCACCCCCGAAGAACGAGCTTCTGCGATTGCTCATAAAATTGCTAATTTTTTAAGCCAAGGATATCTCTTGGACAATCAACTCCATGTGCAGCCATCGGACATTATGATTCTTTCACGCCAGCGAGACGAAACCTTTCGCTTACTTCCCCAAACATTGGCGGCGCAAGGTATTTTATGTGCAGGTGTGGACACCGCTCGCGCCTTAACGCACCCTCTCATTCAAAGCATTCTTTTGCTCATGGATTTTTGCATTTTGCCCTCAGACGATACCATATGCGCATCCATTTTGCGCAGTCCATGGATGCAATGGGATCAACAAAAACTTCAGGATCGTTTGTTCAAGAAACCTGCAGACATCAGTCTGTGGGAATGGCTCAAGACAACCTACCCTCAAGACCAAGAAACGTTATTTTTTGAGGCGTTATTGCTGTGGGGTCGTGAGGGTATCAGCTCCTTCGTACGGTGGGTTTTTTCTTACAAACATAATATTATTCATGGCTGGTTTGGCGCGTTAGGAAAAGATGGATTTTTGCAGCTATGCCAAGAGTATGAACTCGCCTACAACGCTCATATGGAAGGGTTTTCGACATGGTTGCGCCACAACAATCCTCTGATCAAAAACACGCAAAATCACGGAGTGCGATTAATGAGCGTGCACGGCGCAAAAGGACTGGAATCTCCTGTCGTGTTTCTGATAGATGCAGACAGGGCTTATAAAAATGAAAGAGAGCGCTGGACTGTATCAGAAAACGGGTGTGTAACAGTAGCGTCAGAAGGTCCATTCTGGGAAACTGAACGCTTTAATCACACTAACCACCATGCAGAGCTCAATAGGCTACTTTATGTTGCGTTAACACGCGCAGAAGATGCTCTTATTATTATAGGTGAAGAGGAAACAGAAGAAACATGGATCAAGCGTATTCAGGAGTGCGGCGCATCTTTACCATCCTTTAGCCAGTCACCATCAACATGGGAGCAAGCACAGTGGAAAGAACAGCCTGCCATCAACCTTATATTGCCCAAAATAATCTCTCGAGGCGAGGCTCCCTTGGAAGATCGTGTTGTACAAAAAGGACGCCTTTATCACACCTTGCTATTAATGGCATTAAGCCAAAACGCCACCCCTGAAAAAGTACTTTATTGGGCCAACCATATCGCTCCAAAACCTATACGAAACGAAGTGGTAGAGCTAATAAAGCTATGCTTGCAATCAGAAGCCTTTGCATATCTTGCGCGCTACAAAGAGCGTTATTTGGAACATACCAGCGAAGCTTTGATTGATGGGGAGTGGATTTCTGGACGATGCGATTTTATTGGCATACAAGATGAAAAGGTGTGCGTGGTGGATTTTAAAACAAGCGCAGAACAAAAAACACTTCCTCAACATATACAAAATCAGCTTACTAGATATCAATTAATTCAGAAGCATTTTCATGCAGACAAAACGGTAAAAACAGGTATATTTTATGTACAATCGTATACGTTAGTATGGGTTCAGTCATAACAATTCCAACCATTTGAAAGCAGAAATCGCGACCTGATCACCATTAATATGCGTGCTTGAATTTCTTTATGCACCACTCACCTTCTCTTTTTGGCAGTATGGCACAGTACTGCAACTTTTTAATATTTGCGCAGCGACAATCTCTGATTCTACGTCAGCACAAAAATGATAAATTTATAAATATGTGCTTCAATCATTTCAATAAAAAAGGGAGTGATTGCACTCCCTTTTTGGAACGTGTAGTTCAGAGGTCTAGCCATTCATCATATATAGCGATTCTTCGCTGAACATGCTCTCATCATGATACCCCCTTGTCCCATGAAGACAAAATGTCTTTACAGTATTGCTTTATGCGAGAGAAGGCAGAATGTGGCTTCTCCATATTCAGAGCATCATAAAATGCTATCACATACTCATGCACCAAAGCGCATCTCTCCTTTGCTACTACCTCAAACCTTGTAATCTCTACAAAGAGATTCTGCCACTTATCAGAAGTCTCAGCGCTCAATTTTGTCAACTCTTCGTGCACCTCAGTGAGAGTTGCTAATTCCTTCAACCTTGTAATTTCTGCAAAGAGATTCTGCCACTTATCAGGATTCTCATCTCTCAATTGTGTCAATTTTTTTTTCACCTCAGTGAGAGGGGTCTGTTGCTCTGCGTCAAAAGAATAATAACGATAGACGCAGCAATCCAAATTTTCCAGAGCATCCGATAAAGTAGCAGGTTCAGTGTGTTGAGCATCATCATTTTTTTTGACACTTACCGGTTCCCACTCTTTCGCAAACAAGGTCGTTAGACGCAAGTGCTGCGCTTGCACTCTCTGGCAGCATTCGGACCACTGACTTTGAAAGTTATCTACCAACACACTGATCTCTTCTGCTTTCCAATGCTTTTTTGCGATCATATCCTTTCTCAAAAAATCTATACTTTCAAATAATCCAGATTGTAAGAAAGGGATTTTATTATTCCTGCGCACAAAACATTGAAAATTTTTGTGAACACATGCGAGACACTCCTTGTTGTGTAATTCCCTCTCGCTTGCTCTTTGATCTGCGAGACACTCCTTGTTGTGTAATTCCCTCTCGCTTGCTCTTTGATCGTGGCACACAATCATCGCACATACTATCATTATAAATGTAATTATTTTCATCGTTTATTTTCTCCATATGCAAAGCAGTCATGACAAATTATCACCACCTCTTACATAAACTTAACACTTAATTTACAAATACAAACTTAAAAAGCGCAAGAAAGGTTCGCACACATCCATAACAAAAAGTGTTACAAGATTATTAACCGAATACTACATACCCAGTTGGATATCATGCTATCGATGTACACAAAGTGTTCTAGAGGTTATGAGCAGCGTTTGCCTCCACCAGTGCTTCTATATCATTAAAAGATCTAGCTTTTTTCAAAGCTGCGTGCACTTGAAGCAGGCAGCGTGTCATCAGAGCACCTCTCTTTTGTGCATAGCCCAAATAATCCTCAACACTAGAACTGAGTACACTCAAAGAGGCGCTCCTAATACCCTTGAGAGTTTCTTTAAAATGATTGAGTTGTTTCCCCTGCTGATCTCGCAAATATCTATCATTTTGGAATCTTTTTAAACAAGCTTTGTGATATTCGAAATCACTCGGAAAATCCTCTCGACACACACAAGACTCAGGCTCTTTTGCGTGAGCGCCAATAAACGGTTTATCAAAGGTGTAAAACGCGGTCACAAGCTCTTCTCTTGAGTTACACAATAACTGGTAGGACTCCCTGATATCATCAGATTTCTTGCGCATTTCTTGTTTAGCAGCCATATACTGACGGCGCCTAGAGTGATTCGGGTCTAATGTTTCAACAGCCTCTGGAGGGAGAAGATCGTTTGTCAAAGAAGTCATGAATTCCACCAGTTCATCCTCCATATCACTTATGTTTTTGTGCATTGTTAGAAAAATCCTAATCGTTGAAGAAATATTTTTGCTCACTTCATCTTCTAATGGCAAATGATTTGTTTCTGCACCTTGAGCCTGTAATGCCATCATCACACATATGATCATTATATTTTTCATCGTTAGTCCTTACTGAATTCAACAGTCTTTGATGCATTCTCTCACATTTCTTTTAGAAAAAAATACCTGATCAAATGATAGTGTCAAGAAATTTAAAAAATGACAGCTTTTTTGTCAGTTCAGTGGTTATCCATAACAACAGCTCTCTTACACATTTGGAATACAACAAAAAACTATAAATAGACAGTATGCTCTCCTGTTCTTGACACTAAGTATAATACACCAACATCTTTTCTTCCTCTTCGCTTATTCTATTTTTTCATGCCTCTTCATTCTCCAACTTTTTTATCTATAAAGAACTCCTCTTCAGCTTAAGATATCTCTACACGCAAAGATTTTTTAGAAAAAATTTTCTCAAATCATAGAGAGGTTTGCTCTGCTTTTTTGGCATATCAACGGATGCTTAATGCCAGAGCGATGCATCCACAAACACCTGTAATACTCAAGCTTCATAAGCAAAATCGCTATCTTTGCACAAAGGTTGCGGTTTTTCCATCAATGATCGTAATTCTGTCACTATGAATTGTAGCGGAGTTCCTAGATAGAGTAGATGCTTGCGATACTTGCGTATATTTTCATACTGTTTACAAAACAAATCCGCATCAACGAATGGTTCGGAAAGACATTGTATAAAATCATTGATGTTTTTCCTCTGATTGGTTTTTAAACTCTCAAAGTCTGTCACGTATTGATCAAAATCGCACTTAACAGGGACTGCAACACTTCCACACCCTTGAGAATCTCCCTTTTTTGCTTCATGAACAACACTCTGGGCTAATTCAGTTATTTTTAAAGCTTCTGCGCTTAAGTCACGCAATGTTTCTTGAAACAATGCTCGCCAAGTTGATCCATCAGGTCTCATCAAGACTCTTTCTTCTTTTTGTGTATGCATAAGCACAACATCCACAGATTCAGACACTCTCAACCCAAAATATCTCAATTCTTCTTGCGTTTTCACAAAACCCTCCAAGACTGTTGGCATTTCACACATGCACTTGCCTTCTCTTGCCGACCGCTCTCTCTTCTCTCTTTGTATGTCAGCCAGATTATCCGATAACGATTTGACACAACCTTCTAAAGTGTCTAAATATTTACAATACATTTGAAGATTTTGAATCTGATGATGATAAAAAACCTGAGCGTTTAATGTATTTAATTCTTTAGCAATCAAATCTTGTAAATTAATAGCGTTTTTCCTCTGCGTTGCCTTCAAGTCCTCCCACTCTTTGAAGTGTGGCTCAAAATTTAAGCCCAAACCATAAGGTGGATCGTAACTATAATTTTGAGAAGCACCGCGTTTTTGGGAAACCTTACGACGCGTCTTGACGAAAAAACTCACTTCGGAAACTATTTTTCCTAATGGCCACAATTTTTGAAAAAAAGAATCGCTAAAATTTGTTACTTGAGCAGTCACTTTGTCGTCTGAATATAAATTCAAACGGCGCATTACGACTGACGCAAACTCTGAGAGTCCTGCGTGTGTGCTCACAAAACGCGTCAAAGCTTTGCACATCATATCTTCTGGCTCTGCGCTTCGAGCCTGAAGCATAATCATCGCACATATGATCATTATATTTTTCATCGTTAGTCCTTACTGAATTCAAAATTTATTGATGTATTATAGCACATTTCTTTTAAAGAAATACCTGACAAAATGATAGTGTCAAGAAATGTAAAAAATGACAACTTTTTTGTCAGTTCAGTGATTATCCATAACAACAGCTCTCTTGCACATTTGGAATACAGCAAAAAACCATAAATAGACGGTATACCCTCCTACACCAACCTTTTTTCGGCACTACAGTATGGTGGCAAAATGTTTGCTTTTTCAGATCGACAATCTTTGCGTCTACATCAGCAAAAAAATCCTTGGTTAAAGAAAATGGTGCAAGTTGTATCTGGAATTTTTCTATCAAATTTTCGCTTTCTTGTGCATATGATAAATAGTCACAAACCTGAGTAAAGGCAGTGGTGAAGGCGCGTCCGTGCAGAGTCTTCGGCATATCAATTGGTCTGAAATTAGTAATGGTTTCTATCTGACATTGGCGCACCTTTCGCATCCTAATAAACCAGTTACTCAAATTTTGCAGAACATCTCTCAAACTGGTCCATTGCAAATCTTTCAAATGATCGCCCTCAATGTAAGCTCTCTGCCTAGAGGTGGCCTCTTGCACACCAGGCCATTGCTCAACGTATTGAGACAGATTGCCCAATGCAGCAAAATGTATGGCCCCTGCTGTAATGCTATCTTCTAAACAAATTCTGAAAGATTTTATAGTTTCACCAAGATTGTCAATGAGCTGCATATACTGCTCACATCTAGCATCCTGAACCTTGCATTTTGCAAAAAGCTCCGAAAATTCAAGTTTTTTTTTGTCTAAAAAATTCACATATTGAATAAATCTACGCCCCAAACTCTGTAATTCTTCATGCTCTTGCACAAAAATCATAAAAGAGGTGCCAAAATCCACGCTCTGGCATGAGGGGTGGCTCTCTCGCTCAAATTGCAAATTGTGCGCGATTGCGCTTTGCGCTTTTGACACAAGCATCGCACATAAGATCATTATATTCTTCATTATTTTCATCTTCCGGTATATTTTAAAGTATTTTGCCTCCATAAGATCATTATATTCTTCATTGTTTTCATCTGCCAGCATACTTTTTACGCTTTTTCCTCTATATTCATCTATGCACCTTGGATGCGCAACAAAAAGCATAAGTCTATACTAGATTGTTATGTTAATTGCATTCCTTTTTTGAGAGCAATTTGTGATGTGAGGCGCTTTATTCCTCTCAGGAATAAATATATGGTATGGTAAAATTAAGCGCAAAACAAAAAAATGCCTCAACATAGACAAAAGCATCCAATTGGCGCACAAGACTACATAGAGACGATTGTGTATCTTCTAGCTCCCGTTCATACTTTGCAACATTACCCTTCTGATCAGCAAGCACACCTCTACCAACTAACGATGATGGCACAAATTCTGATAAATTTCCGAGGTTTCTCTTCTGGAGTTCTACCTCTTGCTGATGTTTTTCACACATGCCTCTAAATAAGACCTATCGTCGTGAGGAATGACTTTATGCTCTTGAACCTCTCCCTTTTCTTCTTCGTGAACAATAAAAATTTTCCTCAACCCTTGTATTTTTAAAGCTATTGAGTCTACGAATAACAATTTTTCTCTAAATACTTCTAGCAAACCTCTGGCCCCATCACCCCGGAACATATCTTTTGCATGATGACACCGCACCATCTTCACCCAGACTCCCCTCTTAAGGCGTTCTCACGCCTGCGAAGGCCAATACGTTTGTTAGCTGCGCTTCTATACGCCCTACCGCTGCAAGATACTGGTCAAGACTATTAACGACATCTTGACGAATCACTTGGTTAATCATCAATAACTTTAAATTCTTAATACATGTTTTCTGAAGTTGTGCAAAACTTTGATACTCTTTGAAGAGTCTCTCAAGAATTAATCGTCCCTCTCTCTTTAAGGCGATATGAATATTTTCCACACCCTCTGTCTTAAGCTGATCAACAAGATTTGGCCAAGCGTTTATTGCCTCCAGACAAAAACCCCGGCTCTGAGGGATAAGATTTTGACCATTGAAGCATGGTAGGTGCTGAGAAAACGCCAATACTTGGCTCAATGCACTGCTTGCGATACGCAATTCTCTGAAAAAATCGCTCAGCCTGTTGGGTATTACGCCTGCACCCACCCCATCCTCGTCTTTATCTGCCTGCACATAATCCATGCCTGTTTGTGCACTCATTTCAAAAGCAACGAGTGCACCAGCACTAGAGCACAAAACATTCATACGTTGATAAATCTCACGATCTTGGACATCTTTCAAACCTAATGTCGAACTCTGCACACTGTTCAGAAATACAAGCAGAGCATATTTGTTCATAATAAATTCTCTATATATTGCATATGCGTGACAAAAGCTAATACTAAGCGGAAGGGCAGAGCACACGGAAGCACTAAACATATCAAAAACAGATCCATCAGAAATAAGTGTGGATAAATTTTCTAAGCATCGGATCTGCTTTTCTTTTAAAGGGCTATACGGCATGAATCCTTTCTGCAAATTTTGCAAAACATCTGGATCACTATCAACGCCGATACACACCTGCGACCTGTCCTTTGATTCGTGAGCGTCCGCGCACATTTCATCACGGAGGGACATTGCACAACGAAAAACAAAAACAGATAGATTGCCGACTTCAGTCAATGTTTGGAACTCTGTCTTCAAACCTTGTGGACCTTGAGTAATACCTGAGGCCATCATACGCATAAATTCCCCAAAAACCTGCTTGTCGTCCTTCCTTACTTTTGAGTATAAACCTACAAACTCACAACGATGTTGACGCAAAAAATNCTTTAACTCAAACTCACTCTTTTTTAGAAACAACATAGATCTCAATGCTGGATCATTTTTATCCAAATTCAGGCCTTCATCACTTTTTTCTGAAAATGCTTCTACAAGCGACATGGAGTAATACAACCTGTCCTCGTAAGTACATAATTGTTCATGTATGTCCACTACATCTCTCATGCATCTAAAAATGCTTTCTTCCCTTTCATTGAATAATGCAGCGCTCAAGTGCGGACCTTCGGCACTTCGTACCTGTAACATAGTCATCGCATATATTAGAATTATGTTTTTCATTATCACAGCACCATGTCAACCGGGCGCTCCAAAGGTATTTATGAGCTCCTTAGGAAGTCCAATAAGCTTGCTAGAGGCCGTTTTACACGCGCTACCGCCACAAGGTACTGATCAAGATGGGAAATGACCTTTGGAGATATAACTGCGTTGTGAGTCCTCAATGATATTAAAGTAGTAATGCATACTTTCTGATGTTTTTCAAAATCCTGATACCCTTGGAAGATTCTCTCAATAATGGATAGCCCTTGCCTCTTTACGTGGCACCAATCATTCACTATATCCTGCTCCTTAGTCTTATCCAGACGCTCAAAAAAATCTTGCCAATCTTCTATCTCCTCCTGACAAACAGGCGGGTGCTGATGAATAGGAGTTTGACCATTGCAGCATGGCAGGTGCTTCAAACACTCGAATACTAAGTCAAATTTCGTGCTTACGCTACTCAATTCTCTGCCTAAATAGTCCAAATAAAAATCTGCTGTCAACTGTAGCCACACACGATTTGATTTTGAGCACATTACATAACTCATGCCTTTTCTTACTTGCGATTCAAAATTGACGAGTGCATCACGCCCAGACAAAAAATTAGTAATACATTTAAAAATGTTTGCTTCCGTTTCACTGAATGCAGCACTTGATTGCGGACCTTCGGCACTTCGTACCTGTAAGATAGTCATCGCACATATTAGAAGTGTATTTTTGATAATTCTCATTGTTTTTTCCATGTTTTATCCACTTTAGCAACATTTGCATATTTGCGCAATATTAAACTAAAAATTGAGTGTTTTTAGATAAATCATTGTAGATAAGCATTATCAAACAAGGGTCAGCATGGACTGTATCTGCGACACAAACTCTTATTGCGATCAAGATCGTAGCAAGATTATGCACAGAACACACTGCTGCTTTGATATTTTTTGTAAAGCGGTGTCACAGACTGCCCAAGAAATGCCGCGATAGAGATTCCATTAAAAATCTATGATTTATTACCATAGATAGAGTCTTCTTGCTACTTTTTTTCTGACAAACCATCGCGGGAAAAACCTTTCAATTTTTCTTGTAGCAGGTGTTTTTGCGCATCTAAACCTACACAATACTAGTCAAGACTTTCCATGATTTTCTGCAAAGCAAGGGGATCGGTTGCACCAAACTTTTGTGGATCAGAAAGATCAAAACAGATAGGCTCTGCATACATGGCCGCACCCTCAACACTATTCAACTTTCGATCAAGTTGGCGCAATAGGCGAGTAGCTTGAACTTCTTTTGCTCCTTCGGTGAGCAATCAAGCTCTCTCCTAAATTGTTTAATGCTTCATGGGCTTGCATAAACTCCCTCAAATCGCTGTCGCAAACTTTTGCTCCGCGCACCTGGAACGCGATCAGTGTAGATATGAGAGCTATATGCTTTTGCATCATCATGGTTACTTTTTGAGATATCTTATCAATGGATAACACTTTTTGGCTCTTAATTCAATGAACTGACTGCGCATGATATGACCACACAACAGGATCAGCGTTGACTTTCTGGCACAACACACCTCTTTGTTTTCAAACATTTTATCAATTCATTCAACGAATAATCTTATATAACGCACATACACCGACTCCACACGAGCACACGCTGAGACTTTTGGCGCAGGACAATCAAATATGGTTGTACACTGAAGAACACTATTAAGAAAAACCGCACAATACCTTTAAATTGCAAAGCCAAGAGCGCTCTAGAGGCTCCTCGTCCTCAACCTGACCCTGATCTTTTTGCAGAGATTTGATCATACCAGATTGTTCAAAATCCTGCTCTTGCTGCAAAAAATATGAAAATGTATTTTCTAATTCTTGCATCAAAAGGACTCTGTTTTCCATATGTGTCAGATACATTACCGTAATAGCATTAGAATAATAATCAACTCTATCAGCAATCGCTCTAGCAATATCTTGGTCATGAATACAGTTTGTGCACACAGATCCATAATCAAAATTTTGATATGCTTGCAGATTTTTATGCTCTTTCACTTTGTCTACCAACGCCTTCAAAGCCTCTGCTACAGAATCAGGATCCTGATACATAAAAGCTTTAGGCTCTAGTTCTTGGAAAGTACCACGCTGTCTCCACACATCGCGATACAGGTTGGCAAATTTATCTGCAAAACGCCCTCCGGATTGACACAATGCCTTACATCGAGAGTGAAAAAGTTGATCTTGCTCATGCAGAGCCTCTCTCATATTTATATACTTTTGCACATCATCGCGTTCTACTAATGCTGAAGAAAGATGGCTGGTTTGTAATTTTTGATCCTTTAAGTAAGCCAAGTGGTACATAATGGCAATCTCGCAAGAATATAAGTCATAATCTCGCTGCACAAAAGTATGCAAAGATTGAAGCGGGCCAACCTGCTCATCTACCTTTAATACCTTTAATGGCATCTCACCTGCTTGCGCTGGTAACGCAAGCAGTGAACATACAAGTATGGTGTTGTTGATTATTTTCATTGCCCATCCTCACTATATCAACGGTTAATATACGAATCTTAGCACATTGATTGACTCATTTAAAAAAAAACACTAAAAATGTAGAAAAATCAAAACAGTATCCTCACTTTTACTTCATGATTGTCACATATTGACGATTTCATTTAGTGATACTGTCTTTGATCCCGCAACGCAACCATCTCACATATGGCCATTATGCTTTTCATTATTATGCATAAGGTCTAGCACACTTTTGTTACAATATTAAAAAATGAAAGCATTAAGGATTGAATCTGACTTTCCAAGTTGCAAAATGCTTGTTAATCCTTATATCAATCTGAAGATTTTCCTTCCTTTACCACACAACAAAAAAGGTATAAGCGCACAACACAGTATGGCAAATCTATCAGGACGACTAAGCAAGGGTTGGCCTAAATCAGATTGCTTGAAATCCTTCGCTTGTTTCAAAAACTTTGAAACATTAAATTGAAAGCCTTCTCATTAACTTGAAATCCTTCGCTTGTTTCAAAAACTTTGGAAAATTAAATTTTAATGCGTGCAAAAAGTCTATTCTCAAATAGTTACGGACTTTATCACCTTCACCTAAAACAGCATCATAGTCTGCGCCTTCAGTGTTTATCACCTCCTTCTGATTTTTTTGCAATATTGCATACTCCTCGGTTTGTTTTTGCAACCTCTGCAAAACACTTTCTAACTTATTAGAAGAAAAAACCTCATCATTAGCACGCCGGAGCTCTTCTGGCTGAACACAAAGTTTTGCACACCTGTCCACTACATCACGGCACTGAACGGCACGATAATAGGTTTGTTCTGTTATATCGTTCAGCATAGCTGTGTATTGTTTCACAGACTTCAGTCCCAAAAGTCTTGGAGGAATCTGTTTTGTTTTTTTGGTTGTTTCAGCCAAACACTCTAAGATGCCAAGAATCTCCATCTCACAAATGTATAAGTCATTCTCTCGTTGCATAAACGGAGAAAGCACGCTGACCGTACGAACTTGGCACAATTTTTGCAATGCCTTTAAGACTTCTTGCATCAATCTTTTTCTCTCATCTACACCTTCACAATACATGCGAAGCCTTACCATAGTGTTCTTAAAAACAAGGGGCACTGTTGTACCAAAAGTTTTAGTCATCAATGTGTGTAATGCAGCAAAGCTTTCCTTCTGCTTTTCTTCCAAACTCTGATAGGTTTTGAATCTTTGCTCTAAGTGGGTAAAAACATCGCTCACACAGTCACAAGAAAAAGAAGGTTGTAAACAAACGGCATGGCTATCATCACTCCAAGAATCAGTCCAATGTGCACCCACGAAGGTTGTTAGGATGCCAAATATGAAATTTATGTCATAAGCGTCCTTTTTATAAGAGTGAGCTAAAGTATTGAGATGCAAAACTACAGGATTTTCTGATTCTTGGAGCTTTGCAAGACCAGCTTCTTCGTTACATTGCAAAGGAAGAGCTCTATCCACTTCTGGGCACTCTTTAGCTAAAAAATTTAGATAGACATTTTGCGCCTCTAGCAAAGTAGCTATCTCTGCACCTACCTGCAAAACACTCGTAAGATATTTCTGAATGTCTGTGCTGGTTTGCATATCTAATTTTAGAGCAGAAAATGCCGCGCTATCTAATTCTATATGGTCTAATATTGGGAATCTATTAGCTGCACCTTGCGCTTGCAAAAAAATCATCATGCAGATTAGTATATTTTTTATTATTGTCATTTTCTTAAATATCCATTTTCACCATAACATTTTTTTTATACAAAACTCGCAAGTGTTTCTTCTGATTTTTGTACAAACTATTATACTCTTTCAAGATTTGAGTGTGCCTTTAAAGAAATTCTTGTTATCAAACTCTTTAAAGGCTTCCTCTCCTGCGTGATACAAATCATAGCAGTGTTGAGAAAATTTGTTTGAGTGGAGAAAGGCCATATCCTGCACCTTGTGTCTTATCTATTTGTCAAAACCAACTTGTAAAAGCAGGTTCGGTTACAAATCTATCTACAAATGCATACCAGCATTAGTTCATCAAATATTCGCTATTTCTTACAGATAACAAAATCATCAACACCGTGCGCAAAGGTATCAGTGAAGGCAATGATTATTGCTTTTTCTTGCAATACAAACCAACTAGCTCTAACATACCTAGGGTTTTCTTTTTCCATTATATTGTCGATCAAATGTCTGCAATTGATACACGAGAAATCTTAGACTCTCTCCTGGATCTCTTAGCTTATCCCTATAGTTGATCAAATTGCGACTCTGCTTATCACAGAAATCTTCAACAACTAACGGTGAGTACAGCGATGACCACAGCAATGGTGATAGCTCATCGCTGTGTGTCTCCTGCTGTTCTTGCAAACCCTGATATTCTTGAAAGTATGTCTCAAAATCACAATTATCATCGTGAGAAATAACTCTATGCTCTTGAATATCTCCCTTTTCTTCTTCGGTAGCAGGCAGATTTTGAGCTTCCTGTATTTCCAAAGCTATTGTCTCTAAGGTCAACAATTTTTCTTCAAATGATTGCAACGAAGCTTTTATCCGACCATCCATAAAGGGGCTTTTTGTTTTTTCTGTGTCACTAAGCACAACACTCACACGCTGACTCACTCTCAAAAATAAATATGAGAATTTTTTTTGCGTTTGCATAAAATTCTGCAAAACCAAAACCATACGATCACTCTCTTGTTGCGCCAACGCCAGATTGTCCGACAACTTTTGGAGACTATTGCCTAATTTAGCTAAATCTGAAATATAGTCTTCAAGATCTAGCGCATAACTCCAATGACTATCTACTTTCATTTTTTCAATTAAAGCAGCGACGTGTTCGCTCTGCTTGCGCTGCAATCTCTTCAACTCTTGGAAGTGTGGCTCAACATTGAATCCTTGAGCACCATCAAACGCAACGCATCTATACTCTTGAGAGTCGCCCTTTTTTGCTTCGTGAACAGTACAGCTCTTCTTAACTAATGACTGCACGTATTGAATTTTTTTGCTTAATGCAGATAATGCACAATCACAAGACGTCTCAAACGTTTCCGCAACGCAAACCACTCGTTTATTTTTAGATTTAGATAAAGATACACTCTTACCCACAACTGACATAAACTTTGAGAGTTCGGCGTGTGTTTGAAGAACAAACTGAGAATCCCGCAAAATCCCAAACTCAAGATCACTCTTTTGATCACTCTTTTGTTTCGCCAACGCCAGATCGCCCGACAACTGTTGTAAACTATCTCCTAACCTATCAACACCTTCAAGGTAGCCTTTCAAACTGCTGTCACACAACATTCCTCTATAAAGATCTCTTGTTGCACAAACAGTCCTTAAAGCATCGACGTGTTCGCTCTGCTTGCGCTGCAATCTCTTCCACTCTTGGAAGTGTGGCTCAATATTGAAGCCTTGCACACCATCAGGCACAACATATCTATACTCTGGAGAATCGCCCTTTTCTTCTTCGGGCACAACGCAATGCCTATCAACTAAGAACTGTACACCTTTAACTGTTGCTCTTAAGCAAGACAATTGACTCTCACAAGAATCCCTAAATGTTATTACACATCTTTGTAATTTGTCATCTTCAGATAAAGGTACTCTCGTAGTCACAACTGACATAAACTCTGAGAGTTCGACGTGTGTTTGCAGAAAACACTTAGAATCCTGCAAAAAACCAACCATACTCTCACTCTCTTGTTTCGCCAACGCCAGATCGTCCGACAACTTTTGTAAACTTTCTCCTAACCTATCAACACCGTCAAGGTAGCCTTGCAAATTTCTGACATACCACCCTCCTGCACCAAAATGTCTTGTGGCAAAAACATTCATTAAAGCAATGGCGTATTTGTTCTGCTGGCCCCTCAGTCTCTTCCACTCTTGAAAGTGGGGATCAATATTGAAGCCTTGCACACCATCAGGTACAACGTATCTATGCGCTTGAGAATCGCCCTTTTCTTCTGCGGGAACAGTACAATGCCTCTCAACTAATAACTGCATGCCTTTAACTGTTGCTCTTAATCTAGACAATTGACTCTCACAAGAATCCCTAAATGTTATTACACATCTTTGTAATTTGTCATCTGCAGATAAAGGTACTCTCTTATCCACAACTGACATAAACTCTGAGAGTTCGGCGTGTGTTTGCAGAAAATACTTAGAATCCTGCAAAAACCCAACCATAATCTCACTCTTTTGTTTCGCCAACGCCAGATCGTCCGACAACTGTTGGAAACTATCTCCTAACCTATCAACACCTGCAAGGTATCTTTCAAGCCATTCGGCACACAACGTACCTCCAACAAGCTCTGTTGAAAAGACATTCATTAAAGCAGTGACGTGTTCGCGCTGATTTCCCGCCACTCTCTTCCACTCTTGGAAGTGTGGATCAACATTGAAGCCTTGCTCACCATCAGGTGCAACGTATCTATACTCTTGAGAAGCGCTTTTTTCTTCTTCGTGCACAGTACAATGTACCCTAACAAATGACTCCACTGCTTCAACTATACTGTTGCATTCAGACAATTCACGTTCACAAGTATTCTTAAACATTTCCGCCGCCTGAGTCGCTTGTTTACTGTCAACCACAACTGATACACACTCTGAGAGCACGGCGTGTGTGCTCACAAAACCCTTAAGAGGTAGGAGCATAAGATCACTATTTTTCTTCGCCAAAACCAGATCGTCCAGCAACTTGTTGAGATGATTTCCTAACCTATCTAAACGTGCAAGATAGCATTTAAGGTTTACAGTATAAACACTCGATCTACAAATCCGCGACAGTGTCTCAAATTTTGCCACTTTTTCCACTAAACCAGTGATGTATTCTTTCTGATTTCTCGTCAATCTCTCCCACTCTTTGCGGTGTAGCTCAACATTGAAGCCTTGCGCACCATCAGGTGCAACGTATCTATACTCTTGAGAAGCGCTTTTTTCTGCTTCGTGAACAGTAAAATTCTTCTTAACGAATGACTGCACTTCTTCAACTGTACGATTTAATTCAGAGAATTCACGATCACAAGTCTTCTGAAATATTTCCGTATCCTGCATCACTTTTTTACTTGCAGATAAATAAACACTCTTAACCACAATTGGCATAAAATCTGAGAGTGCAGATTGTGTTTGCAAAACACACTTAAAATCCTGCCAAATCCCAACCTTAAGATCATTCTCTTTTTTCGCCACAGCCAGATCTGCAGACAACTTTTGGAAACTATCGCCTAACCTATCTAAACATGAAAGATAGCATTGAAGCTTTCCAGTATGCACCAACTGAGGCCCATAAGGCCACGACAGTGTCGCAAAATTTTCCATTAAACCAGTGATGTGTTCTTTCTGCTTGCTCTGCAATCTCTCCCACTCTTTGCGGTGTAGCTCAAAATTTAACCCTTGCGCACCATCAGGTGCAACGTATCTACACTCACCCTTGTCTTCTTCGTGAACATTCCAATTTTCCTTAACAAATGACTGCACGTCTCTAACTGTGCTTGTGAATATAGACAGTCCAAAATCAAAACGATTCTTAAACGTTTCCACAGCCTGAATCGCTGGTTGACTTTCAGATAAACGAACACTTTTAACCACAACTTTCACAAAATCTGAGAGTACGGCGTATGTGCTCACAAAACCATTAAGATGGGTGTCTATCACGGAATTTTCGATTTTCACTGCACTTTGTGCTTGTGACGCAATGAGCGCACATATTATCATTATATGTTGTATTATTTTCATCTTGCACCATCAATCATTATTATATTTTATCAATCAAAAAACATAAAATCAATCAAAAACAATTAGTTAAGCAATTTAAAAAGACAGAAAAACTTTTTGATGAGTGCGCACATCCATAACTACTGAAGCCTGGCACATCTCCGCTAACCCAATCGCTTGTTTATTTTAGATAAACGCACACTTTCAACTATCGCTGATACAAATCCTGATAATGTGGCGTGTGTTTGCACAAAACC
>JGI24793J26633_1000323_pt1 | contig 32703 bp, 26 predicted proteins | sample MesohylFT_FD_26633 | JGI IMG/M metagenome (IMG submission 26633) | reverse complement strand
AATCTGGTCAAGCCCTGTTAGATTCTGGACAATGAAATCTGTATCAGTCCGAAAGGCGAAGCGCTCGTCAAAATGATGGAGCCAGCGATCACCTATCGTGTTTTGAGGGAGGCCACTTGACAACACCAAAACCACTAGACAACCCGACCACAACAACTTAGTACGTTTTGCCACGACGAAGGTCCCTAAACGCTCAAAGAAGCTTGGGCGCTCGTTTTGTGATGTGTTATTCCGAAGAGGAAAAATCGAAAGGAGTGCCGGAAGAAGCGTTATGGAATAGACAAAGGTGAACAGCAGCCCAATCGCGGCAAGATTGCCTAGGACATGAAACGGCGGCGAGTTTGATGCATTGAGGCTGAGAAATCCGATCGCAGTCGTGGCCGACGTCAGAAACACAGGGTAGAAATTTTCGCGAAGCGATTCCGATATTGCTGTGCGACGCTCAACACCGCGACGAATGCTATCCAAGGTGATCGTTGCGATGTGAATTGCGTGAGCAACTCCGACAGCCATTACGATGATCGGAACACTGGCGCTGATTGGCGTGAGCATTGTTCCCGCCCAACCTGCGACCCCCATAGTGCTGGCAACAACGAACACGATCATGACGGCTATGGCAAGAGTAGCGTAAAGGGACCGTAGAACGACAGCTGCAATGGCAAGAATAACGACAAAAACGATCGGTATCAGAGCCTGAGATTCCTGACCGGCATCGTTAAAGGTTTGGTTAAGGATCACGTTGCCGGTCAGGTAGTAAGATATATCTGGATCGTTGGCCCTTGCCTTTTCCAACACAGTATGGAGATATGTCGTAATCTCTGCCCATGCCGGTTCCTCCGGCTCGGAGAGGGCAAAACTGATGATTAATCCAGCTACACGCCCGTCGCTGGAGACTAGCTGCCCTATAAGTTCAGGTTCGTTCAGGGCAATGTTCTTGACCCTGTCCAGTTCATCATCGCTATAGGATGCAGCCCCTTCTACCAAGGGGGCAACAGCGAGGTCGTCACCGTCTGCTTCACTGAAAAAATAGTTGGTGAGCGAATTGACTCTGATGGAATAAGGCGTTTGCCAAGCGATCTCAGTCAGATTCTCAATTGCACTCAGCGTCTGACGGCTGAATACTGTACCTTCTCTAGGAGCGATGGCAATCAGCGCAGACCTTGACGCCGAATATGTGTCCTGAAGCTTATCAAATTCCAAAAGGTGGGGATTGTCCTTGCCGAACAGCACTCGATAACTGGAGGATACGGTGAGTTGCGGTGCCCCTGCGACTAAAACGAGTGCGAGCGCAGTGGCGGCGCCGACAACGAGCCATCGATAACGCAGAATAAAGTCCCGATAATGATCTAGCAACTTAGCGAACATCGTTCAAATCTCTCAAAGCCAATGTATTCCCGGTCTGAACCACCATCGAAAACAGAGTTTGGGCCGGTGCTGAATTTCCTCATCACGGGGCTAATTTCACCAGAATTCCATTCATACAAACGAACACTCAGCGAACAAATTGTTAGAAGCCAACGGTTGGACCATTGATTGCAATGGGGAGTGCCAACTGTGACAAGAATTTTGTAATCTAGTTGTGCTTTGTAATGAGTAATAGGTTTTGGAGCGGATAAGAATCTCATATGGCGATTTCATTTTGCTTTTGTCTTTGTGCAGGCATTCCCAATAATTTCACTACCGTAATTGTTGTTTTGCTTATCAATCCATTTTCTTAAATCTATGTAGTTATTATAAATTAGTCAAAATAAATTTTTAGAGGCACCACAATTTAATACCATAATTTTACCGACCCTGCTTCCACTTTGAAATAATTTAAATCATCTTTCTTCCCTAGGCTGATGGAACGACAAGCAAGAAGATAAGCAAATTCCCAAGGGCTGATTGCCGGTATAAGGTAGCCAAACCGGATGATGTGTAGTACCGAGAAGATGATGCACATATCAACTTGAATTCACTTTACCCATCAATTTGACGATTTCGGAATATTTGGATTATGATTTAAAAGGTTAATCTACAATGTACCTTGCACTCTCCTTGAATTAACTCCTTTATAATCATCCTCTTTGTTATCTATACTTTGTGGTTCTGGCTAGACGGTGAATATGTCGCTTCTTTATTCATTTCATACACTTCACTGCCCTTCTTGGTCTTATCTAAAGGAAACCGATTGCGATGGTCAAGTATCTGAGGGTCGGCTCCCTTAAGTCGACATAGATTGATTATTTTGATTCAAAATTATGATTCTACCTATGAACACTACTAAATTTGTTGCAAATAAAGAATAAGTATAAGCATCACAATTAGCGATTGATCTTTTCACTTTTTGGAAATCGTTTAATCGTGACTAGTTTTATAGCGGAGGTATAATTGGATAAAATCGGTGTTCTTATATGCGGTCATGGTTCGCGTTCCAGTGAGGCAGTAAAGGAGTTTTCCAACGCTGCACTTCAAATTCCAAAATATCTCCCCAAAGACTGGACTCTGGAATATGGCTACCTAGAATTCGCCAATCCTGTCCTTCGGGATAGCTTGGATACGCTTAGGAAAAAAGGCTGCACAAAAATTCTTGCTACTCCGGGAATGCTTTTTGCCGCAATGCACGTCAAAAATGATATTCCATCTGTTCTCAACAGTTATTCACAAAAGCACTCCATTCCTATTCTGTTCGGTAAAGAACTTGGTATTGACCCGATGCTCCTTGAAGCGTCAGTCTCACGTATCAAATCGGTTATGGAACCAACCGACAACGAAGATCCAATCCCTCTTGCAGAAACCTGTCTTGTTGTCATCGGAAGAGGAGCATCCGACCCTGATGCGAATTCCAATGTCTCTAAGGTTGCACGACTTTTATGGGAAGGCATCGGTTTTGGATGGTGTGAAGTCGGATATTCAGGAGTTACTTTCCCTTTGGTTGAGCCTTGTCTTGAGCATGTAGCCAAACTTGGCTACAAGCGGGTTATTGTTTTTCCTTATTTCCTTTTTGGGGGGATTTTAATTGATAGAATCTATGGCTTTACTGATCTTATCGCGAGTAAATATCCTAATATTCAATTTCTGAAGGCCCCTTACCTTAACGACCATCCCAAGGTCGTTGAGCTCTTTGCCGAAAGAGTAAAAGGCGCCCTGACTGGTGATAATGCCATGAATTGCTCAATGTGCAAATACCGAACAAAAGTCGTTGGATTTGAGAATGAAATCGGAATGATTCAGGAAAGCCATCACCACCATGTTGAAGGTCAAGGAGCTTCAGCGCCAGGGTCAAACGTCGAAAGTTGCAAGCTATGTGATACTTTTTGTACGGGGGCTTGTCGGATTAATCAAGACAATCATGACCATGGTCACCACCATCACCACCACCATTATCCTCACAGCAATCACCCGCATGGGCCGGAAAGCGTTCGGAAGTACCTGAAGGAATAAATGTGATTTACGAAAAAAATCCCCAAAAGATTTATGAAAAGAGTTTTTGTATAATTCAGAATGAAGTTGATCTGAGTCGCTTTCCTCCTGGATTAAGAGATATCGCAATCAGAATTATTCATGCATGTGGAATGACAAATATAATTGAGGAATTAAGATATTCGGATTCTATACTTCAAGCGGGCCTGAGCGCACTGAATTCCAAACCAACAATATTCTGTGACACTTACATGACCGCTAATGGGATAATTCAATCCTTCCTTCCACCTTTTGCTCAAGTTGTGGTTTCCGTTGATTCACCCGAGGTCTACGCCCATGCAAAAAGTAGTGATACAACTCGCTCAGCGGCCTCAGTTGACTATTGGTATCCCAAAATTGAAGGAAGTATCGTGGTGATAGGGAATGCCCCTACCGCCCTATTCCGATTACTTGAACTCATTCCCAAACATAACAAAAAACCATCCTTGGTAATCGCTACACCAGTTGGCTTTGTCGGAGCTTCTGAGAGTAAATTAGAGCTAGCAAACAATGTCCTTGGACTAGACTTTATCACCGTATTGGGAAGGAGGGGAGGTTCGGCAATTGCAGCCGCTATTGTCAATGCTCTCAGCAGCATTAATCAGCAAAAACTTGAATTTGGTACAACTTAAAGCAGGCCAATTCCATGACTCGACCTTGGTTACATATTGTTGGAATTGGTGAAGCAGGCCTCAATAGCTTGAACACAGAAGCATTAAACATTCTTTATGAAGCTGATGCCATTGTAGGAGGAGAACGGCACCATCAATTAGTCCACGCTTTAGAGGGCGAAAAAATCGTATGGCCATCTCCTTTTTCAACCCTTAAGAATGAACTTGCGAAATTTCGCCCTAAGACAGTTGTGGTCCTGGTTACTGGTGATCCGCTCTGGTATTCAGCAGGCTCAAAGTTGGCCTTGGAATGGCCCGCTGAAGAAATCCAATTCTATCCTCAAATCTCAGCTTTTCAACTTGCGTGTGCACGCATGAAATGGAGCATTCCCGACGTAGAAACACTCACTATTCATGGCCGCCCTGCCTCTCACATCATTCCGTATCTGGCACCGAACAATAAACTTGTTCTTTTAACCACGGACAACACTTCTCCAAGCACTGTCGCTCATATTCTTAATGAGCGCGGCTACAACTCTAGTGAGCTGACAGTATTCGGTGCTATGGGAAGCGCTTGTGAAGTTGTCATTCAAGGCAGGGCAGGATCGTGGGAAAAAACTGAGGCGGCAAACACAATTCCACAATTTCATACCCTTTGTGTTCTGTGTAAACCCCAAACGGATCATGTCATTATCTCTAAAGGTCCAGGTCTCCCAGATCATGTTTTCCTGAATGATCGTAACTTTACTAAATGTGAAGTGCGCGCGATTACTGTTGCTGCCCTTGCTCCCTTTCGTATCAAAGTGCTTTGGGATTTGGGGTGTGGAAGCGGTACGGTTGGCATTGAATGGGCCCGATTATCTTTTGAAGGAAGCGTTTATGCGACAGAAAAAAATCAAACACGTTATGACATATCGTGCCAAAATGCCGAACGATTAGGAACCCCTAGGTTCAAGGTACACAANGGATTCAATAAAGACCTTATTAACCAGTTCCCCGACCCAGATTCAGTGTTTATTGGAGGGGGGTTAGATATNGATCTGGTCACGCAGTGTATTGACCGTCTTAAACCATATGGCCGGCTTGTAATAAATTCGGTTACGTTGGAATCACAAGTTCTTCTTGTGAACTTATACAAACAATTTGGTGGTGAACTCATTCAAATTGCGATTGCGCGTGTCAAACCCGTTGGTTCGTTCTTAGGATGGGACCAACATCAACCTGTCATTCAATGGAGGTTTGGAAAGTGACTGGAACACTCATTGGGGTAGGAGTTGGCCCAGGCGATCCAGAATTAGTTACCCTNAAGGCTCACCGAATCATCCAAGGAGCCAAAGTTATCGCTTATCCTTCAACGGAGGAAGGAGAGAGTTTTGCCCGTGAAATTGTTGCCGATTACGTCCCCAGCGGTGTCGTTGAGATACCAATCAAAATTCCTATGGTGGCCGAGAGATATCCAAGCCAAGTGATTTATAATGAGGCTTATACATGCATCAATCATCACCTGTCATTTGATCAAAATGTCATTGTCATATGTCAAGGAGACCCTTTTTTCTTTGGCTCGTTCATGTACCTTTTTTCAAAGTTTGTGAATAAGGTGCCCATAGAGGTCATTCCCGGAATTACTTCCCTTACCGCCTGCTCAGCCGTGTCGTTACGACCACTTTGTGCTCGCTCAGACACTGTAACGGTCATCCCTGGGAACCTTAACGATAATGAACTAGAGCAGGCACTCAAAGGTGAAGGTGCCTTCGCAATTATGAAGGTTGGCCGACACCTTGATCGCCTTAAATCAATCTTGGAAAGGTTAGGGTTGTTCAATAGATCGACCTATATCAGCCATGCAACCTTAGCAAACCAAGTTGTGGCACCACTTTCCAAGGCCCCAGAAATAGCACCTTATTTCTCAATGATACTGATTCCAAGTGAAGACAAATATGTCACCTACTAATCCAATTGTGGTTTGCTTCAGCGCGAGCGGGACAAAGATTGGAAAAAAACTTGTCAAGCAGTTTGGGGGTAAGTTACTGACTAAAAGTTTATCTCCCAATCAGACAATACCTGATCAGTTGCAAAGTGCTTTCTTGGGTCAAGTACCCATTATCGGCATTTGTGCCTCAGGTATACTTATTCGAATTTTGGCACCTTTGCTTGCTGATAAAATCCAAGAACCACCTGTCGTTTGTATTTCGGATGATGGTCAGTTTGTCATTCCATTACTTGGCGGGCACAATGGGGCTAACAGGCTTGCTGAAGAGATCAGTTCTTTACTGAAAAGCCAAGCCGTTTTTACTACGGGAAGTTATACATCTTTTGGATTGTCACTTGTTGAACCCCCAGATGATTGGAAATTGGACAACCCTGATCATTCCAAATCAGTAGCCTCAGCCATATTAAATGGGCGAAGAGTTGTGATTGAAGGATATTCCAAATGGATCAAGCCCTTGAGTCATTTTCCCAATGTAACGTTCCAATCTCAAGACATCGCAACCAATAAAATTGCAATCATTGCTGAAGGGTCACCATCTCTCAACTATTTCCAGAAAAACATAGCCATGGGGATTGGATGTGTCAGAGGTTGCTCAACAAGTGAATTGCTGAACCTGATTGAATCCAAACTGGTTGAGATTGATATATCCCTTAATAATATTGAAGGAATTTACTCTGTTGATATCAAATGCGATGAGCATGCTATCCATCAGGTTGCAAGAAAACTCAATCTTCCTGTCAGGTTTTTCTCCGCTAAAACTCTGGAAAAGTTGCGACCAAGACTGAAAAATCCTTCGGAAGTGGTTTACCGCGAGATTGGTTGCCATGGAGTGAGTGAAGCGGCTTGCCTTGCACGGGCCGGCGAGGACGGTAGGTTGATACTGCCCAAAAGCAAAACACAAAATGCAACCATTGCCCTAGCTCACATTGGCACTTACAGGACCTTGCCGGGGACTCCAAGGGGGAGATTGTCAGTAGTTGGTATCGGACCCGGGAAAATAACAATGCGTTCTCCAGAAGTCACTCAGGCGCTAACACTAGCCGATGAAGTAGTAGGATATAGAGGATATCTTGACCAACTTGAAGCCATACCATCTCATTCAGCCTTGGTCCCTTTTGAACTTGGCGAGGAAGAACAACGATGCCGTTACGCCTTGGAAGCTGCTGGTAAAGGTAAGCAGGTAGTGTTAGTGTGTTCTGGTGATAGTAGCATTTATGCCATGAATTCGCTCGTCTTGGAATTAATTGAAATTCCGCAAGATCAAGGAGGTGTNTCGGAACTGGCAAAAAAAATTGAACTCAGATTTTTACCTGGGATTTCAGCTTTTCAGGCCGCATCAGCAAAGGCCGGTGGTTTGATTGGACATGATTTTTGTGCTATTTCACTTTCCAATTTACTTACAGATACAGATACTATTCTTCGTCGTGTTAAAGCGGCGGCGCAGGGAGACTTTGTCATTGCGTTCTATAACCCCGCTTCCAAAAAGCGAAAGTGGCTTTTTGAAGAAGCAATTGAACTCATTCGGATTCACCGCTATTCTCATACACCTGTATTGATTGCTAAAGCTGTTTCAAGGCCCAATGAAAATATCACCATCAGATCCCTGAGTGAGGTCCAAGTTAATGACATTGATATGTTCACTATTGTGATCATTGGCAACAGCCAGAGTCGGATGTTCTGGAGTGGATCAATGCTTAATGGTATTAATGGTTATTGGGGCTATTCGCCACGGGGGTATGACCAAAAAAGAAATAACATAATCAAGGAGAGGGAGACCGAATAGTGACCGTGTATTTTATTGGTGCAGGCCCTGGGGATCCTGATCTGATTACTGTTAAAGGACAACGTCTCATAGCTTCGTGTCCCGTTTGTATTTATGCGGGATCATTAGTTCCCAAAGAGGTCGTGGACTGTGCTCCCAAAGATGCTTTGGTGATTGATTCAGCCCCCTTAACTCTTGATGAAATCATGACTCTAATATTCCAGGCCCATTATCAGAATAAGGATGTGGCTCGTGTTCACTCCGGCGACCCTTCACTCTATGGCGCGATTGCCGAACAAATTGGTCGTCTCCGGACACAAAGTATTGATTACGCAATTATACCCGGAGTCCCAGCCTTTGCGGCAGCGGCAGCAGCAATTGGACATGAACTAACCATACCTGAAATAGCTCAGACTGTCATAATTACCAGAACGGCTATGAAGTCGACTGATATGCCTGAAAGCGAAGACCTTGCCCTAATTGGAGCTTCTAAAGCAACACTAGCAATCCACCTTTCGATACGAAATTCGTTGGCAATCCAGAGAAAACTCATCCCCCATTATGGAGAAACATGCCCGACCGTAATTGCCTATCGGGTTGGTTGGCCTGATCAGCTGATTATTCGGACAAATCTCTTGAATATGAGGAATGAAATCAGAGCCGCCAAACTGACCCGAACGGCACTAATATTAGTTGGCTCGGCACTCGAATCTGAGCATGGCAAAGAAAGTTCCCTCTATGACGAAGCACACCAGCATATTCTTCGTCACAAGAAAGTAAGTGCTTAGAAATTTATGACTTAGCAATCAGGTCATACCGCATCATAAAGTTGAGAATTTCAAGCTTCACAAAATCAATTTATTGGCCTTGCTGTCTTTTTATAACTTTCTTAATCAATGGCTGACAAATCATGAACTTTTACGATCATGTCAGGACAAAATTAATCCTCCAGCAGGTACTTGGGAGACGCTCAAAGCTAATCTGATTTCGCTTACAGGATGTTTTTTCGAATAACCAAGTCAAGAAGTGCTCCTGACGGCTCCCATTCACCCATCGTTTTGTCGAAATCTATGCGAGGGGAAAAGTTTGGCAAAAAACGTGGCCTAATCTCAAACACCATGGAACCATTAGAAAAAACTAGCCACTCATGTACCAACTCATAAGGAATTGATGATGAACAGCTTCCAGCCACAACTCTTAATTGTACCGCGGACCTCTCATTTTGAATGTCAGCACCTTTCAACTTGATTGACGCTCAATAGCTTAATGTGTGCAGGAAACAGAAATTTTACTTTGATGGTAAGAATGGCCCACTCACTGCGAGATTAAACTCAACCTCTTCCTTTTTTTCCAATTACCATTAGGGTACATTGCCAGAATATCCAATATGGGCTGGTGCAACGAATAGTTGTTATCTCTGCTGTTTGTAGGTCTTGATGGGTTATCTCGGTTTCGAGTTACTATATGGGCCTGTTCGAATTGGTGAAGAGTTTAACGGCGAATTGCTTCACGGCTGTTTGGTTTGTAAAACTTACCGTATGCATTGCTATAAATTCCATAATTTTCACCGTCGGCAATAAAGGTGATGTGGTTTTGCTCCAACTATCTGATAGTCTTATCTTCGCAAGAGCAAGAAGAACCCATCCTGAACGGTTGTTATATTGTGTTTTAGGCAACCCCAATTCTTTTAAAATAATTTTTCCTTTTGTTTTTTTGAGAATCTTAAAGATTAATCCCTACCTCCTGTGGCTAAAGTCTAGAAATGGATTGACAATCAGATCTATTTCAAAAGTCTCATTCGTCATCAATTGTTGCACTTGTTTACCGATTTTATTTACATGTTCTCTAGTGGGAAATTTCATAATTCGAATTTCAGTAGCATTAACTTGCGTATTACCCGAAATGCATCTGAAATATTTATCCATAAAGGATGAATTAATAATTGCTGCAAGGCCAAATGCTTCTGTATTTGTCAGCTTCCCTCTTTTTACACCGATATAGTTTATTTTGTTACCAAAGGCAATCAGATGACAGTTATGGGTACTTTCAAGATAAACACCCGCAACCAAACGGCGCTTTTCATCTTTTGAAGAAAAACGCTTTAACAATACAAAAGTTCCATTTTCCAAAGTATGTTTTTCATGCCCCTTATTAAGCAAAAAAGAAACTTCTTTTTTATGGGTTCCTGTCCAAGTGGTCGTTAAGGGTGTTACATTGTGCGAACGATATAGAGGNATGGAATTAGATGTCCAAGTTTCCTTTGTAATGTACTGAAGTGCCCTATGCTCAACAACTCGACCCGTTGAAATAAAATATCCCGCGCCTTCAAAAGTTGTCGGTAAATTTTCAGCCTGCCGTAATATANTGGCATCATCGGCAGATTCAGGAATTCGTATCATTCGTTGATCATTGGAGAAATCAATTATGAGTTTGTATGGATATTGTTTTTGTTCTGCGTGACTTATGCTTCCGTCACAATCACTTGAACACACTGTGATGTTTTCTTGGATTTGCTCTTTTACAAATCGGCAAATGATGTTTTCTTGTAATACTGCTGAATCACTATTGTTGAAAACTTTGTCGCGGTGTTTGAAAATATGAATTAAATCTAATGCTGAATGGCTTAACAGGTATTCTCGGAACCCTTTGAAATAAAGTCCATTGGTAAAGCTTCGAGGTGTAATTGTCACCATCTGTCCGCCNACTTTGATACATGCCAGAACAACNGCCATGAACGAGGCATAAATGTTTGGGTCGCCATGATATAAGTCTGCAACGACTTTTGCATATGTCGATTGATTTAGACTGTATTTAAAGTAGGGAGGATTAATTGCGGCNACATCAAAGNCTTGAAGCCCTTTATCTTTGTCAGGTCGTGCANTTATGAAATCTTCACAACGAATTTCAAAACTAAAACTACCGTGCCGCATCTTGAAAGAGTCCTGAACAATTTTTAGGGTTTGTTCAAGATTAGGAATGGCTTCATTATCCAATTCAAAAAGAACCGCGTGAACAGTCTTACAACCAATGTCCAAGCACCGTAGCGCAGTCGAAGCAGTTAATATACCAGTACCTGCTCCAGCATCCAAAATACGAACAGTCTTACTNTTGGGCTTGGAGATTAAAGAAGCCATGTACTCGGAAGCAATCCAGCCGGTAAAATATTGCCCCAAAGTCTTGCGTACATCAGTAGGCTTTGAACAAAGAAAGTCACTTTGAAGACAAATTATGTCTTTCATAGGGGTACTTAATTGTAATTGTTCAGACATTTGTATTCAAAAAATATAGAAATCAATCATGACGGTCTTACTAGTATCACGCCTTCATTGAATTGATGGATAAAGGCGAGATATTAGGAAGAAATACTGCTCGTAATTAATTGGTGTTGACTGTTGACAGAATGACAGAGAATAATGCAAACAAACTACATCATTTCAATGGTTTTGTGATACTAGGAATTAAAAAGTAGGGCTTTCCTCAGTTGGCATAATACATACTTACACCCTTTTTCCCTAACAATAGCCCTGAATATTTGATTTTGTTCGCCAATCAAGGCTATTTGCCATTTATCAATTAAATAAGGCGGAAGGTGAGTATCACTCTGCTTCTGGGCGCTGGAATCTATGTCGAAACCGGTCGGCAAGGTCTTCATAACCGACCTCACCACTGGCGATACTGACAAACAAGTCCGTTATCTCATCGTCATTCATATCAACTTCCCAACCACTTTTTTCGGCCAACAAATCAACTAGGTAGAGTGCTGTTCGTTTATTCCCATCCACAAAACCGTGGTTGGTAATAATCCCGTGCGACAGGGCCGCCACCTTCTGCCAGATCCAGTGGTGGTAACCATGGTAGGGCCGAGCCAAAGCCGCCAGAATTATGTTCTTATTGAGAATACCTGGCATCCCACCATCCAGCAGAGCATACTGATGTCCCTCAATGGCATCCTGCCAGGTTACACGATAGGTCTTCACTTGTTGGCTAGGGCCACCAGTGCTTCACGTCGCTTGACATACGTTTTCTTGAATATTTGTTCCGAGGTCAAGGTTGAAGTCTTTACCTTGCGATGTTGTTTGGGCTTCGTGTCCACTGTCTTGGACAATGTTACATCGCCTTTCATCTCGTCCTGCTTAACCATTATCCATTCCTTTTAATCAACATAAACCGAACTTCGGTGTCTTATGATAACCATTAATTTCTTTTCTGTCAAAGTTAATATTTCAGCCACTTGCTTGCAGATTGACACCATCTTAAATAAATTTAATTCGGTGTAAAAATAACTTGATACCCAACAAAATAATGCCAACCANAAACATATTTGGAAACCAATATAACGTACTTTGGAAATGCTCAGTAAAATTTATAGGTGCTTTAAGGATTGGAATTTTCAAGGCATAAAATATCACCAGTCAATGCTGAATGTAAATATAGAAACACCAAGGATAACTATGCTAATAGTTTTTATAATCTTCTTGAGCATAAATTTCATTTCACACATTTCTATTTTTGTTGCAACAAATTGAGCCTTGTTTAAGCGCAAGGGCTAAACCCATTATTTCTCGACTTCAGACATTTTAGCATTTTTCAAAAAAATATTCCCCATTTATTGGTCATTTAAGTGCAGTTCAATTGCATTTTTGAATAGTAGTGTTTTTTTGGAGTCAGACCCTTATTTTACTGGAGTTTCAGCGATTACATGTCGGAAGTCAAGAAAGAAGAAGAGAACGGATTGGTCAAGCCTGACTGATTCCAGATTTCCATGAGTAGGGCCTTTGAGACACATAGAAAGTAAAGTTGGGCTAGACATTTTGTTAAATCAAACGTGAGAGATTGAGACCAGTATATAGAAGTGTTCTAGGAAACGTCGTTCACTAGAATGAGAAAATAACCACTCACTCATTCTCGTTGCGCTGGCAAATAATGTGTGAATAAGAACCACATACATTGTCTGCCGCCAAACCAGTGTCCGGAAGTTGATTGCCAAATGAATCGATAACTCCAAACAGTCTTTTGAATTCAGAGTTGATTTTGATCTGTTGCGAATAATGGAACTCGTGCCCCGAGAAGGAATATCCAGCAAAGGGAGTATCTTTCAACCCCTGAAGTAACCTGTAGCCCAAGTGAAGCTTGGGTGATTTCATAGAGGTTGTGTGGGGAAGTAAACCAAGCATTGGGTGTTGATGACCCTCCTTATCCTCAAGTATATTGCCGAGTACCATGAACCCTCCACATTCGCCATATATAAGGGCACCTCTGGATTGCGCCAACCTCATTTTATTCTTATAATTAGTATTGTTGGCAAGCAAATCTGGATATAATTCTGGATATCCCCCAGGCAAGAAAACTGCATCAGCATCTTCTTCAGGACCCTCATCCTTAAGGGGAGAGAAAAAATTAACTCTAGCACCGGCTGAATGCCACGCATCAAGCTGATGGGTATACATAAAGCAGAATGCTTGATCGTTAGCCACTGCAATGTTTTGTCCCAAAGGAATTAAGCTGGTGTTATTTGTAATGCTTTTTACGAGTTTTGGTGCGTCGGCTAGTTTTAATATTTGGTCAACATCAATTGATTCAGTCATTTGATTTGCTATGCCGCAAACCAGCTTTTCTATGTCTAAATTTTCTGAAGGAGTGACTAATCCCAAATGTCTTTCTGGAATAGCGAAGGATTGGGCTTTTGGTAGCCAGCCCAATAATTTAATGTTATGCTTATTGAGTTGATACGTGGCACCAAGAAGATGCTTGTTTGAGGCAATTTTATTTAGAATAACCCCAGCTAATCTAATTTGGGGGCGAGCCTGACTTAATCCCAATGGAGGAAGTAAGATTGATTGGGACTGTTGAGAAGCATTAATGATCATGACAATGGGGAGATCAAGAGCTTCAGCTAAATCAGCAACACTTCCCCTCCCCTCTTCTCCAGCTCCATCTAAAACCCCCATGGCTCCTTCAATTACTAAAATGGTTTCCTTTTTAGTGTGGCTGAGTGATAACCTCCTTGAAGCAACCTGACCAATTAATTCTTGACTCATAGCCCAACTATCAAGATTGACTGATGGGATACCGCAAGCAACCGTGTGGAACATTGGATCAATGTAGTCTGGGCCCGCTTTGGCAGGTAATACGTGAATGTTTTTCTGAGCTAACACACGCAATAGACCAAGAGTGAAAAGCGTTTTTCCTGACCCAGAACAAGGGGCCGAGATGATTATTCCCTTAATTGTGTTTCTCCATCAAAGTCAAGATATCTCCTTTCAGGAACTACTTGAATAATGAATACCCTTGGGATTTTTTAGAAGGGAATTGATGGCGGGAGTAATGATTCTGTGAAGATGAACATTCCAACCAATACAAATGATAGACGGAGCCTTCATTTCATATGTTTTTACATCTTCAACCACCTTACCTAAGGTGCTTTCTAAAAACCTCTGCTCCTCCAAAGTGGCATTGGATATCACAGCGATCGGTTCCTCTCGTTTTCGTCCATAAGTCAAAAGGCATTTGACAATCTTATCTAAGTTTTTAATTGCCATGTAAATTACAAGAACTTGAGAGCCTTTTGCTAATAACTCCCAGTTCAATGCCTGAGGGGCATCGCCAAATTGATCATGGCCTGTCATGAAAGTAACACTTTGATTAGTTTCTCTATACGTAAGAGGAATTCCGGCATAAGCCAATCCCCCTATTCCTGCCGAGATGCCCGGAGTAATTCGAATGGGAATTTGATCCCGTGCGAGGGCTAAAGCCTCATCACCACCTCTTCCGAAAACGAATGGGTCACCTCCCTTAAGTCTCACTATCCTGTTTCCTTTCTTGGCAAGTTCAATCAGGATGTGCGATATATCTTGCTGTGTAACTGATGGTTTGCCCCCCCTTTTACCCGCATAAATTTTTTCAGCTGCAGGATTGCATAACTCTAATAGCTTTGAATTAACAAGCGCATCATAGATAACGACATCCGCCCTGCTTATAGCAAACATGCCATGCATAGTGATTAAACCAGGGTCTCCAGGCCCAGCCCCCACCAGCCAAACAAGTCCTTTAGGGAAAGGTGGAATTTCGGTCCCCGTTGTTGTATAAAATCGGTCAATAAATGACATCGTTAACCTAGAGTTGCCCACCACTTAAAATTTTAGATTTTCTCATAAACACGAATTTCTCAGCGATTTCTTCCGATGAACTTCTATTGCGAAGTATATGGGGTTTTATTTCTTCAAAATAAAACCCTAATTTGTAATACTCATATCAATAAGTTAAGTTGAATAATAATTTCAAAACTAATTTATTGTGTTGACTTAACGTAACTCACTTGCTGCGGGTTTTAAAAATTTTCTCTCACATTTATAAATGACATTTGATCTCACCGGTCTCATAACGCTTCCCAATACTTCATGAACAAAACTAAACTTAGAAATGGTTATACAACGGGAGCTTGTGCAACTGCTACAAGTGTGGCGGCATTCAACGCCCTTATAAGCGGCCGGTGGGAAGATAAAATCACAATCCAATTACCGCGAGGAAACCAAGCAACGTTTGAACTATGTTATAAACATCTTGAGTCCAATTGGGCTCAAGCAGGAACAATCAAAGATGCTGGCGACGATCCCGATATCACCCATGGAGCAGAAGTGAGATCTAAAGTTTGGATTGATAATTCAATAAAAGGAATTCAGTTTCGTGGAGGTCAGGGAATTGGAATTATTACCAAGCCCGGTTTGCCATTACCAGTCGGTGAACCAGCTATCAATCCTGTTCCTCGGGAAATGATCAGGTCCTCAATTCAGACCGTGGCAAACGAACTTCAAGTTGATGCTAATGTTGTCGTGGAAATCTCTATCGCTAATGGATCCGAACTCGCCAAAAAGACATGGAATCCACGATTAGGTATTGAAGGCGGCTTATCAATCCTTGGTACAACGGGTATCGTAAAGCCCTTTTCATGTTCGGCTTGGATTGCCTCAATTCATATGGGAATNGATGTCGCCAAGACCAATGGGGCAAAGCATGTCTGTGCTTCGACTGGCTCAGTCTCTGAACTTTNGGCACAAAAACATTTTGGCTTGCCAGACTGGGCCATGCTGGATATGGGTGATTTTGTCGGGGGAACTCTCAAATATCTCCGTAAGCATCCAATTCCAAACTTAACAATCGCTGGTGGATTTGGCAAAATATCAAAACTAGCTAACGGAGCTGGTGACCTTCATTCCAAGCGTTCTCAGGTTGATTTTGAATTCTTGTATCAACTCGCTTTAAGTGATCAAAACCTCAACAATACAATGCCGTTGAACGATATTTTGAGTGCGAACACAGCAAACCAAGTTATCGAAATCTGTGGAGATAAAATCGCTCAACTCGTTGCGAAAAAAGCTCAATCAGTTGCCGCTACAATGCTGCAAAATGCACCAATCAATGTGAACATAATGATTGTCGACCGACAAGGACAAATTCGAGCTTCTACCCATAATGATGGTCTCAACAATTTTTGAATGAAACCCTTCATGAAGATACTTGTTCTAGCCGGCACAAGCAATGCAAGGCAATTATGTCAGCAATTGAATGAAATTCAAGGGTTGCATATTATTGCTTCATTAAGAGATGACCCGTACTATTCGGAATACCCTGTTCAACTTCGAACAGGAGGATTCGGAGGCATAGAAGGTATTGTCTCNTACATACGAATGAATGCCATTGATATCTTGATTGATGCTACGCATCCTTTTGCTTCCCAGATAAAACTAAATGCAATACAGGCCGCAAAAAAATTAGGTATTGAATTACTCGTCTTGAAGCGCCCTCTGTGGCAACCAACACCTGAATGCCAATGGATTAGTACTTCTACATTACTTGGTGCCTGCGAATTAATCCCAAAAGGATCAAGAGTGTTGGCGGCTATTGGTCACAAGAATTTATTTCACCACTTTCCAACAATCACGTCTCGACTCGCCACATCAAAGGTTTTTTTACGTACAATGTCACCGATTTTCGACCATTTACCATCACATTGGGAAGCCATTCATTACCGCCCACCTATATCGGTCAATTCCGAACTAAAGTTGTTTGATCAATACAGAATTTCCTGTTTGTTATGCCGCAATTCGGGAGGAGTTTCCGGTCATCACAAACTCACTGCTGCATCACAACTGGGACTACAGATATTTATGGTGAACCCACCAAAGATAAATTATGGGCATGAAACCAATATCAAATGTTTCAATTCTGTTGAGGAAATAATGAATGAGAGGTTTAAGTCAGGATNAGTTAACTTAATTTCCTTAAACTAAACGTTATATTCGTATCACTCAGATGAATAAAGTACAAGGCCGTGATTGATGAAAAAAATACCGACGACAATCATTACTGGTTTTCTAGGAGCAGGAAAAACAACCCTCGTTCGTCATCTCCTAGAACACTCCAACAATCAACGCCTTGCTCTGATCATTAATGAATTTGGTGAACTTGGCATTGATGGAGAACTTTTACAAACCTGCAATGAAAAGAATTGTCACGGGCAAAGTATTATTGAATTGACCAATGGTTGTATCTGCTGCACTGTTGCCGAAGAATTCACCCCAGCGATAGAAACTATTCTTAACCAAAATCCTCAACCGGACCACATTGTCATTGAAACCTCAGGTTTAGCTCTTCCACAACCTCTTGTCAGAGCCTTTAACTGGCCTGAGATTAAATCTCAGGTAACAGTTGATGGGGTCGTGGTCGTCGTTGATGGACCGGCTTTGTCCAATGGACAATTCGCAAGTGATCTCAAAGCCATAAAGCAGCAGAGAGCGAATGACGAAGAACTTAATCATGAAACTCCCCTCGCTGAACTTTTTGAAGACCAGTTGGCTTGCGGCGATTTAATCATACTCAATAAAACTGATCAGCTTACCAGCGACACAACCACGCAGTTAATACAGCAACTAGACCATGCCACCAGGGAGGGGGTTCGCGTATTAAAAGCTACAATGGGAGCCATTGAGCCCTCCGTGCTTTTAGGCCTTGATATGGCTACCGAGAACGATTTGTTGGTGCGCCAAGAAATTCATCATACCCATCATGATGAGAGTGTCCACCAAGTTCATGACCATGATGAATTTGAAAGTTGGGTTGTTGAATTACCTTCCTTCACCCACCTTGAACATCTCAAACAGGTTATCAAAAAAGCCATTGTTGATTTCAANATCCTACGCGTTAAAGGATTTAGTGCGATCAATGGAATCCCCCGCCAGTTAGTCCTTCAGGCTGTTGGTCCCAGAATTGATTGCTATTATGATCGACCCTTNAGACCCNATGAANAATTTTCCACTAAACTTGTTTTCATTTCTGAAGCGGGAGTGGATAAAATCAAACTCTCCCGGCAACTCAATGAGTCTGCGACCCAATGCACATTATAGCGACTCATTCAAAGCATATCCCAGATGGCAGTGAACCAGTTGACCTCAATCAAAACCCTGCAAGTGTTGTTTTTCTTTCAACCGCTGATACTGATCTTGCGATTTTATCACAAGCCGTTCAGAATCATCATTTTGAAGAGAATTTTTTACGTCTTGGTCAACTTTCTTGGCTCACCCATCCTTATTCGGTTGATTTGTTTCTTGAACAAACTGCGCTGCAATCTAAACTCGTTATATTAAGGGCTCTTGGCGGGTTATCCTATTGGCAATACTGCCTTGAGCAATTTTCAGTACAATTACAAGACGCCAATAAAACAATCGTCATTTTACCTGGAGACGATCAGCCTGACTTAGAATTGCTTGCATTATCAAATATTTCTAATCGCCATTGGGAAAACCTCTTCGGATACCTTGTTGAGGGGGGACTGACCAATGCCATCCATTTTTTGTCTTACACGCAACATATTCTTGGTCAAGAACCACGACCTCCCCTACCTATTCCAGAATTAAAAAACGGTATCTTCATCCCTGGTACGACACAACCAAATCTTACCCATTGGCAATCAAAGAGAAATAAAGAGCATCCTGTTGCGATCCTCGTATTTTATCGTGCGTTATATCTCAACGGTAATATTAAGCCCATTAAAGCCATGATTAAGGCCTTAAAGGATAGAGGGATAACCCCCCTAGCCATTTATCTCACTTCGCTTAAAGATAGTGTTTCAAGGGAGTATCTTGAAAAGATCATGACCGATGCTGAACCCGATATTGTTCTCAACTTTACCAGTTTTGCTCTGAGTACTACTTCTGGGACGTCTGATTGGAAACCGACCATCCTTGATGCCATCAATAAACCAGTATTGCAGGTATGNCTAGGGTCTAGTAATCAGGAGGCTTGGCAGGAAAATAGTTGGGGANTGCAATCGCGTGACATCGCCATGTCAGTTTCCCTTCCCGAGCTTGATGGTCGAATATTTACGCGGGCAATTGCGTTTAAAGAACAATCCCCAATCAACGCCGATACCCAATATGCAGTCACGCTCCATGAACCGGTTCAAGACCGGATAGAGTNTGTTGCCGACCTAACTCAAAACTGGATTAGGCTAGGCAGAAAGTCTAATCATCAGAAAAAAATTGGATTGATTTTTGCCAATTATCCCAATAAAGACGGCCGAATTGCCAACGGGGTGGGACTTGATACTCCTCAATCTGCGGTGAATATAATCAAGGTCCTTAAAAGTCATGGTTATAATATTGTCAATCCTCCTCTGTCCGCGCAAGACTTAATTGCACTCCTCCAATCGGGGCCAACAAATAATCTTGACAAGCTTTTACAGTCAGAAAAGAGGATTACCTTGGCGGCAAGCAACTATGTCAAGTTTTGGAAGTCATTACCCATAGTTGTACAAGAGGCAATTGAATCTCGATGGGGGAATTATCAGGATGATCCTTTCTTTGTTGACGATGCGTTTATCCTTACAGTCCATGAACTCGGCCACTTAGCCATTGGTATCCAGCCAGCAAGGGGATATAATATTGACCCCAAGCAAACTTACCATGATCCTAGTCTCGTTCCACCTCATAATTATCTCGCTTTTTACTTTTGGTTACGATTTGAATTTAAATCCGATGCACTCATACACTTGGGGAAACATGGAAACCTGGAATGGCTACCGGGAAAGGCTTTGGCTTTATCAGAAAATTGCTTTACCGATGCTATTCTTGGTCCCACACCACATTTTTATCCTTTCATTATTAATGATCCAGGCGAAGGAACACAGGCAAAAAGACGGACCCAAGCCGTGATCATTGACCATCTTACCCCACCAATGACCCGAGCCGAGTCCTATGGAGTTTATCACGAGCTAGAACAGTTGCTTGATGAATATTACGAAGCCCACGGTTTGGATAGAAAGAGAACGAAGTATCTTCAATCAAAAATTACTGAGACCCTCACTCAAACTCAATTGGCTGAGGATATCGGCATTAAATTGAATGAGGATCTTGATCAAAAACTCACCAAATTGGATTCTTATCTATGTGACCTCAAAGAACGCCAAATTCGTGATGGCTTACACATATTTGGACAATCNCCCGAGGGTCAACAAAAGCGAGATCTACTCGCTTCTCTCGTTCGCATACCCCGTCACGAGGGTAAGGGATTTAACGCCTCTTTCCTTAGAAGCTTAGCCAAGGATTTAAACTTATTGGAAGGTTTTGACCCACTTGATTGTGAACCTGCGAGCCAATGGATAGGGAAAAAACCAGCTCTTTTGCAATCAATGAGTGATAGTAACTGGCGAACCAATGGCGATACAGTCGAAAGACTCGAACTCCTATTTCTCAATATGCTGGACCAAAAAACTCCTCCGCGCCATTCCACCAAGGATGTTTGGAATTACACCATTAATACGCTCAAACCGCGTGTCGAGTCATGTGGCCGCTTGGAAATTGCGAGCTTAATAAAAGGCTTAAATAGCGAATTTGTTCCCCCGGGGCCTTCCGGTGCACCGACACGTGGCCGTGCCGATATTCTCCCAACTGGGCGTAACTTTTTTTCGGTTGACAGCCGTTCTTTACCCACCCGAACAGCTTGGCAATTGGGCTGGAAATCGGCTTCCTTACTCATTGACAAATTCGTTCAAGATAAAGGTGATTGGCCAAGACAACTCGGTTTAACGGCTTGGGGTACTTCCAACATGCGAACAGGTGGTGATGACATTGCTCAAGCCTTAGCATTAATGGGGGTAAAGCCAACTTGGGACGATAATAGTTCACGAGTCACTGGCTTTGAAATTCTTCCTCTTTCTCTCCTTGGCCGACCCCGAGTTGATGTGACTCTGCGCGTGTCAGGATTTTTTCGGGATGCATTTCCTTTTCAGGTTGATTTGGTCTCAGCGGCAGCCAAAAGCATCATGCAACTTGATGAACTCCCACATGACAATCCAGCCTCTGAAGCCTATAAACGCGATCTAGAAATACTTGGCGAAGTCAGAGCCGGATATCGGGTTTTTGGTTCAAAACCCGGGGCTTATGGAGCAGGTTTACAGGCTTTGCTTGACGAACAACTCTGGGACCAAAGAGCACAACTTGGCGAAGCCTATCTCGAGTGGGGAAGTTATCCTTTGGGGAGCGAATCGAATGGGCACCAAGATGTGGAGTCTTTTTCCCGTCGACTTGCTATAACACAAGCCGTTCTCCAAAATCAGGATAATCATGAACATGATATACTTGATAGCGATGACTATTATCAATTTGAAGGGGGAATGTCAGCTGCCATTGAATCGTTGGGAGGAAACGTGCCTATCATTTATCATAATGATCACTCACGCCCAGAACGTCCTGTAATCCGTACACTTGAAGATGAAATTGGACGGGTTGTGAGAGCACGAGCAGCCAATCCTAAATGGTTGNATGGGGTAAAAAANCACGGCTATAAAGGNGCGTTTGAAATTGCCGCAACAGTCGATTATCTATTTGCCTTTGCCGCAACTACAAATGCTGTAAAATCCCATCATTTTGATATAACCTTCGCTTCTTATATTGAAGACCTTTCAACATTAGAGTTTATCAAAGACAATAATCCTGACGCCTTAAACGAAATTCTTAACCGCTACCGCGAAGCTCTAGAGCGCAATCTATGGACTCCCNGNTCAAACTCTGCCCGCAACACACTATTTGAACTTTTGGAGAAGACCAATGACAGCTGATGACAATGATCGCCATAAGACTAAAATGGCCAAAAAGAAAGCCGCNCGCGACAAGATAATGTCGTCCAAAACCCAAGAAAAAGGATTAATNATCGTTCACACNGGTAAGGGGAAAGGCAAATCCTCAGCAGCCTTTGGTATGGTATTCAGGTGTATTGCCCATCNGATGCCCTGTGCNGTTGTACAATTTATCAAAGGGGGAATGAAAACAGGGGAGCGCGATTTGATCACTCAGCATTTTCCGGATCAATGTAAATTCTTTACTATGGGCGAAGGCTTTACATGGGAAACGCAAGACAAAGAACGAGATATTAAGATGGCTCAAGAAGCCTGGAAATTAGCAAAAAGTTTAATCCTTGATAACAATATACGGCTGATTTTGTTGGACGAAATTAATATTGCCCTGCGCTATGGATATCTGGATATTAATGAAGTCGTGATGTTTCTGGAAGATGAGAAACCGGAAGACTTACATGTTGTTTTAACGGGTCGAAATGCTCACGAAAAACTCATTGAAGCGGCCGACCTTGTCACTGAAATGACCCTCGTTAAGCATCCTTTTCGATCTGGCGTCAAAGCTCAGGCAGGGATTGAATTCTAATGGGGTGCATGCGATTCTGTTAAGGAAGAGCAGCCAATAATAGTCATTCCATATACGCAAGCAATGATTGACTTGTCATGGCGAAGGGAAAATTACAAACCTGTTCCCATGGCATGAAACGGTCTTAAATCCTAAAACGGGTGAGCAAGTAAATTATGGCCGCAAAAACAATTATGTTTCAGGGGACTGGCTCGGATGTCGGAAAATCCCTCATAGTCGCGGGAATAGGACGTTACTTGAATAATCAGGGATATCGAGTTGCGCCCTTCAAACCCCAGAATATGTCTAATAATTCATCCGTGACACTGGACGGTGGTGAAATTGGTCGAGCCCAAAATCTTCAAGCAATGGCATGTGGAATTAAACCCTCAATTCATATGAACCCCATACTGCTTAAGCCCGAGGCCAATCATAAATCGCAAATTATTGTACACGGTCAAATTCACAGTACGATTGAGAGTCAAGACTACCTTTCCCTAAAAAAGCATCTGCTTGAACCCGTATTGGAAAGCTTCAATCAATTGACCAGCTATTATGATATCGTTTTGGTTGAAGGTGCAGGTAGCCCAGCAGAAGTTAATCTTCGGCACAATGATATCGCCAATATGGGTTTTGCCCTCGCCTCAAATGTACCCGTTATCCTGATTGGGGATATTAACAGGGGGGGAGTGATAGCACAGATGGTTGGAACGCATGCCGTTCTTGACCACGATGATCAAGCGGCAATTAAAGGGTTCATAATTAATAAGTTTCGTGGAAATCCAAGGCTGTTTGATGAGGGTTTCAGTTTAATTGAACGCCTGACCCAATGGGAAGGGCTAGGTGTTATTCCCTGGCATGAGGCTACACGGACACTCCCAGCTGAAGACACACTCTCCTTATCGTCTATACCCACTAATCCTGAGTCCCATTTAAACATATGTTTTTTAGTTCTGGACCGTATCGCCAATTTTGATGATCTTGACCCTCTCAATCTGCACCCTGACGTATGTGTTAAACCCCTGTTTAGTGGCGAACCCATACCACCTGATACTGACTTAGTGATTGTTCCAGGAAGTAAGTCAACACGAAATGATTTAGAGTTAATCAACAATAATGGCTGGCGGCATGATTTGATTTCTCATTNCCGCCGCGGTNGGAGAATATTAGGTTTATGTGGTGGTTACCAAATTCTTGGACGGGTCATTCATGACCCAAACGGTTATGAGGGAACACCCGGCTCTATTGAGGGACTAGGATTACTTGATGTTGAAACAACGATGTTGGCAACTAAGAAACTTGTCAATGTTGAAGCGATTCATGCTGATTCAAACCACGCGTTTTATTCTTATGAAATCCATTTAGGTGAAACCAAAGGGCCAGACTGTGCAAGGCCTTTTGCCTTTAAAATCGGTTCGGGGAATAAAGACCCTGAAGGCGCGACATCTGCTGATAGACTTGTACAGGGAACCTATTTACATGGTTTATTTGTAGACGATGGATTTCGCACGAATTACTTGCAATCATTCACCTCTGATATTGAAGAGTACAATTATCTGCAATCAGTTAATTCAGCGCTGGACGAAATTTCCAATCATATTCAGGCCAGCATCAATATGAACCGCTTGTTTGAGATGATGCGGTAAAGGTCATTCTTGAACTCATAATTGATCTTGCCATACGTTTTACTTAGGCCACTGCTCTAGCAAGAGCACATTGCGACCACAACTCAGAAAGTGACGCAACCAAATAATCGACATCCGCTTCCGTATGAAGTGCCGTCGGGGTTATTCTAAGCCGCTCTTCGCCGCGGGCAACAGTTGGGTAATTGATGGGTTGAACATAAATTCCGAATTCTGCCATGAGCATGTCCGAAATCTGCTTACACTTAACCGGNTTTTTTACAATAACTGGAACAATGTGCCCTGGGTTGNCAAGGTGGGGAACNCCAACTTGGTCTAATCGNTCTCGCAACAATTTAACCATTCTCTTNTGCCGATNGCGCTCGCTCTGACTGANTTTCAAGTGNCTCACGGAAGCTANCGCACCNGCNACNATTGACGGGGGTAAAGACGTGGTAAAAATAAAGCCACTGGCGAATGAACGGATGAAATCAATACTTTCTTTTGAGCCGGCGATATAACCCCCAACGACACCATAAGCTTTACCGAGTGTTCCTTGTATAATCGAAACTTGATCGGCAATCCTATCGCGTTCGGAAATACCTCCACCTGACGGACCATAAACGCCAACTGCGTGAACTTCATCAAGATACGTTAATGCACAATGGTGTTTGGCCACCTCACAAATATCGCTGATGGGAGCGATATCGCCATCCATTGAATGGATTGATTCAAAAGCTACAATTTTGTGAGTTTCGGAACCAAACTCAGACAGTTTCCGATCAAGGTCCTCCACGTCGTTGCGTTTCCAAATTTTCTTGGGAACACGAGAATGTCTAATCCCCTCAATCATTGAGGCATGATTTTTTTCATCCGAGAAAATGACGGCATTGGGCAAACGTGATCCAAGCGTAGCTAAAGTTGACCAGTTTGCAACATAACCAGAAGNAAATACTAACGCGGCTTCCTTGCCATGGAGTTCAGCCAACTCTTGCTCAAGTAGAACATGGGTGTGGGTCGTTCCAGAAATATTGCGAGTCCCTCCGGCTCCTGCCCCGCTTTGTTGTAGCGCATCACTCATAGCCTGAATGACGGAAGGATTTTGCCCCATTCCAAGATAGTCATTGGAACACCAAACGGTCACATCTTGGGTGAGTTGATCATGGTGGCGGCGAGCAAGAGGAAAATGACCTCTATACCTTTCAAGGTCAGTAAAAATTCGATAATTTCCTTCAGCTTGCAATTTCTGAAGTTGCCGTGAAAATTCAGCATCGAATCGCGTATCAACTTCCACTTGATAATTCTCCTTAAACCAAAATTACCGACCCATTATAAAATGCCTGTATGTGTATATAGGAAGTAAAATGAGATTTTGATATCAATTAAAGCACAATCATTTGAATTTAGAAATAATTCTGTTAGTGCCTGTTAAAAATAGTATATTGGACCGACTCTCGCTAAAGGTGAACAAGAAGATTTATCTTTCTTTATAGGCAAAAATGTTGATAATATTGAAAAAATATAGTTCATCAGCAAGCAAAACCATTGTAAAATTTCAAATGCGGTAGCCCTGTTAAAATGCGTAATCAGGAAAATTAAATCCTCATTTGATTTGTGAAGTTCTGACAAAAGGTTCGTCATATGAGATTCATTCCTTGAGTCATCTTGACCAGTCGCATTTAACAGGTTGATTTACACTTAACAAAATGGCTGGTTTGGGTTAGGGATGTTGCGCTCCCTTACGATTCAGAGCAATTGAATAAATTGAGGTCGTGGCGGTGATAAATAATATTTGCTTGTCCCGACCACCAAAGCACACGTTTGATACAACTTCAGGAAGGTATATTTTTCCGAGAATCTCCAATTCCGAACTATAGCAGTACACTCCGTCACCGGCTGAGGTCCATAAATTTCCTTCGGTGTCCATTCGAAAACCATCTGGAACACCACAATCCAGAGTCCCTGATTGAATATAATCGGGATTTTTGGTGAATAGTTCTGCAACTTTAAACCGAAAAATACCCGTATGGTCAATCCCTTGATAGGGGCTTCCTGTAACCGAAATATACAAGAACTTTTCATCAGGGCTGAATGCCAGACCGTTCGGACAATCCAATTCTTTGAGCACGGGTAGGAGCTTCTTTGTGTTTGGTTCAAAGCAATAGACGTAACTTGGTAGTTCTGGCTTGGCCTTGAATCCTTCATAACTTGAATGGATGCCATAAATGGGATCTGTAAACCAAATTGTGCCATCCGATTTGACAATCACATCATTGGGGGAATTGAGCCNTTTTCCAGCAAAATTATCAGCAAGCACACTTATTGACCCATCATGCTCTGTCCGAGTCACACGGCGCTTGCCATGCTCGCAAGTAATGAGTCGGCCTTGCATATCCCGATAGTGACCATTGGAAAAGTTAGAAGGATAGCGAAAGCTCGAAATTCCAACTTCTGGGCTCCAGCGATAGACAATATTATTGGGTATGTCCGAGAATAATAAACACCCGGCATCGCCAAACCAAACGGGGCCTTCCGCCCAATCAAAACCCGTCGCCAGACGTTTTAGGGCAACATTTCCTAAGAGGAATGTTTCAAAGCGTTTGTCTATGATGGCATATTCTGGTTTGCTTCGAATGACTTGCGAACACGCATTGAGCCCCGGTATTGTATTGAATTGACTTGCCATCATTTTACGCTGAATAAGGGAATCTTAAACAATGAGGACGAGCTCCAAATTTCCTCAATATCATTCGTTTTCCTCTTCCTCTTCTTCGACTTCACTAAAGAACTCACTCGCATCGTCTGGTATTTCAACGGTAAATTCGGTGTATGACCCAGGTTCTGAATTCACTTCAATCGTTCCGCCATGCCCACGAATAATATCAATGGACATAGCCAAACCAAGCCCAGTGCCCTCATCGGTNGGCTTCGTCGTGAAGAATGGATTGAAAATCTTATCCCTGACATCATCGGGTATTCCATTGCCGTTATCACGAATACTGATGCAAATACGATCACCTTTTTTCTTCGTGCGCATGAGTAATTCTGGATCGTAATTCGATGGTGTCTCAGCTGAGCTTGTTTTCTCAAGTTCTAATCGCTTTTTGTGAGTGGCATAACAGGCATTGGTTACAATGTTAAGTATCACCCGTCCCAAATCCTGTGGGATGACGATGGCCTCACCCACTTGAGGGTCCAACTCGGAACGCATAAACAAACGAAATCCTTCCATAGTTGCCCGCGAACTGTGATAAGCCAATTTGGCATGTTCATCAACGAGAGAGTTAATGGATACTTTTTGAGCCTGAGCCTCACCGCGGCCCATGTTTAACATATCATGAACAATTCTGTCTGCTCGCGTGCCATGACCATGAATGCGCTCAAGATTTTCCTTCAGTATCCCAGCTATATCCTTAACTTCTTCAATTAATTCTTCCTTATCTTCAACATCGGTGTAAATGTCATCCAATTCGTCTAGAATCTCAAGCGAAGACTCAGAAAAATTTTTCACAAAATTGAGTGGATTCTTGATTTCGTGGGCAACACCAGCCGTTAACTCTCCTAAAGCAGCGAGTTTTTCCCGCATGACAATTTGATTTTGAGCCGTCTTCAATTCATCAAGAACCTTTTCAAGCTCCGTATTTTTGTCAACCAACTCGTCAGCAAGTTCTTCAACAAGGTTTAATCGTCTTGCCTCCAATGAATTCATACGAAAGACTTCAAGCGCCCGTGCCATGTAGGCAATTTCATCTTTACCCCTGACATGGACGACATTATCTAAATCTCCTCTGGCCATTGATTGCATTCGATTCGACAATTCTTGTAACCGATTAAGAATATGCCTTCCTACAAAAAGCCAAGCGATCAGAACAGCAATGACTATGCTTGATATTCCTAGGATCAAGAGAACATTTCGGGCACCACCAACAGTATCATTTGATTGCATGATTGCTTCTTGGGCTTGACTGTTCGTCTGCCTAACGATTTCCTCTACACGCCGAACGAGCTCCGTAGAAATCAAAATATTAACCCTCAGAAGTCTCTCCTGTTTACGGAGTAGGGCTAATTCCTCTTGGCGAATTTCAAACCCGTTACCTTCACTAAGNCCGAGCGAAAACAGTGTATCAAAAAGTAATTTAACTTTTTGGAATTCGTTATCTCCACCTAATTCTTCTAAGCTTCTTAATATGCCATCATATGTGGATTCAAACTGGTCTTTNAGACCATTCACCANCCCGGAATCGGTTAANACTGATACCGTNGCGAGTAATTGAATCGCAATGTTAATTTCTTTCTCAAGGTTGGATAAATGTCGATANCTATTGATTTCAAAGTCTGATCTGAATTGGTCCATTGGCGACTGAGGATCATCAAGATTCCGATATCCAGTCATGATATAAAAGAACTGATCATCAATGAGGGGCAACAGATCAATTCGAATCGTTTGCTCTAGGCGACTGAGCGATTCGTTAAAATTTTCCAGTTCAATATTCTTTTCAAGATATTGAGCGACTAACTGCTGAATGCTTTCAATATTATTCTCAAGGGCGATAAAATTTGTTTCTAATTCCAGCGCCAGAGTTTTAGAACTGCCAATCGCTTGCAATTGTTGTAAATTTTCTTTGAACTCATTGCGGTAGTTAGTGATCTCATTACTTACTTTTTCTAACTCTTCGGGGCTACTGGCAGCAGTAAGTCGGGGAGCGGCAGCCACAAGGGCAGCATTCGTTCGCGAGATGGCAAAAGCCAAGGTCATTTCAGGTAAGTTGACACTGTTAACGCGATCTTGGGTACTACTCACTCGTTCAAAGGATTGCCAAGATACACTCACGGCAACAATGGTGATTAACACAGAAATAGCAATCGCAAGGTAAAGCTGGATTGAAAGCTTTTGATAGGATTTGATTTTGATGTCCTCAATCATCAAATCACTCATTAATTATCATTGAGCGAGCGCACCGGAGTAAATCCGCTCCCGACTCTAAACTGAGTTAAATACACATCATCAAGGGCTTGATTATCAAATTCACCAAATATGAAATCAATATCTGCAACGGAAATTACATTGGTTTGGCGAAAGTTGTCTAAAAAACAGGTGCGGGTTAAATCATCCTCGCATGATTTAAAAGCCTCAACGACCAAACGCCCTGTAAGATATCCTTCAAAAGAGCCAAATCCATAATCTTTGCCGGGGTCAAATTGGAGCATGGCTTTCCGATACTCATTTGCAATTTCAAGGGATGTATCATTAAAGTCGGGAACGACTTGGGTCATGTAGACATCTTGATAAGATTGGTCGCCGAGTGCACTAGCCAAGGCGTTTGCACCAACAAAGGAAATAGTCATAAATACAGGATTAAAGTCAATTTTATTAGCCCACTTAATCGCTTCAGCCACTGGTTCATAAGACCCCACCACAATGACGGCATCAGGTTGTTTTATTTTGAGATCGTAAAGAGCAGTTTTTACTGCCGTTGTGTTTCGCAGATAGACACTTCGACCAACTAATTCCAAACCATATATTTTTAGTGCATTAAGCGTTCCATTATAGCCCACTCGACCGAATGAGTCATTTTGATATAGTACGGCAATAGAACTAATCCCCCTATCTTGAGTGAGCCGTTCAATCATGGAATTAATTTCCTGCTGGTAAGAGGCGCGCAAATTAACAACTGATTTAAACATTTCTCTATCGCGCAAAAAACCTGCACCGGAAAAGGGAGCAATGAATGGAATTCCTGACTCTTCAGCAATCGGGGCAGTTACCCTTGCTGTGGGAGTACCGACTGGCCCAATCAAGCCGAAAACTTGAGTTTCATTGATAAAATCCCTTGTGTTCTCTACGGCCTGATTAGGTTCGTAGAAGTCATCTTTAGCTTCAAGAACAAGTCTACGTCCGAAAACACCNCCTTTTTGGTTGGCTTCATCAAAGGCAACTTCTATTCCGGTTTTTAAATTCAAGCCAAGCTCAGAAGCTGGGCCACTAAAAACTGCTGACTGACCGAATAGAATCCTATTATCGTTGACNCCANNACTATTTTGAGCACCTAATGAGTTTGACAAGGCGAAAATTATTCCTGCCAAGAGGGCAAATAATTTGAATTTAAAGGGCAATATCATAACGCTCAGGTTCCACTAAATTAGGCTGAAATACCCCTTATCNTGAGCATTGGCTCTCTATGCTGTTCTAAAGTTTGCCTTGGCTATATCCGTCAAAACTGAGTATTACACAGGTAATGTCGTCTGTTTGCGCTTCTTCACCGGTAAACTCTTCAACCGATTGGATTATCTTCTGGGATAGCTCATCCACTCCCAAATTTGGATTTGCTGCGACAATTCNGGCAAGTCTGTCTTCACTATAAAGCTCCATTTTGTTGTTCATAGCCTCAGTAATTCCATCTGTATAAATGATAATTTTCTCNCCGGGATTCATTTTTATGGTATTACTCTGAAATTCAATTTGATTGAACATCCCGAGGGCAATACCGGAATTAGCACTNAAATATTCGGCNGTACCATTGGGCTTTTGTAACAGTAACGGGTTATGCCCACCAAGAGAATATTCAAACAGACCATTCTGGGGATCAAATATACCATAAATCATAGTAACAAACATCCCTGCTTCGTTATCTTCCATCAAAAGCTGATTAACTTCTTTGAGTACATCAGTCGGTTTTTCTTTACCGATTGCAGCACCCTTAAGAAGAGTCCGGCTGGACATCATGAACATAGCGGCCGGGACCCCTTTGTCNGAAACATCGGCTACTGAAATACCATATCGTTTNTTGCTTAAGGGGACAATATCAAAGAAATCNCCACCAACATTCCGAGCTGCTTTCATCATGGCCGTGATAGCAAAGTTGGANCCACGGGGGAATCGCTTTGGCAGAATCGATCGTTGCATTTGACTGGCAATTCCAAGTTCTCGACTAATAGCAGTTAAATTATCTCTCGCGGCAAGAGCTTCACGCCAAAGTTCAAGATGTCGAGCTGTTCGCTCAATTGTTGTTCGCAAATCAGCAAAATCAATGGGCTTGGTTACAAAGTCAAATGCTCCTCGGTTCATCGCTTGACGAATATTTTTCATATCGCCATAAGCTGAAACAATGACTGACCTAATATTGGGATTAACGCTCGGAATTTGCTCAAGTAAAGTCAATCCNTCCATTTCGGGCATATTGATGTCGGAGAGAACAATATCAATATCATCATCCATACTCAATTGNTCTAGTGCTTCCACACCGTTATTNGCAAAACTGAAATCATATACATTTTTTCTGATTTCTCTGCGCATCCTTTGTAGAACCAGAGGTTGTAAATCCGGTTCATCGTCAACGACTAGAATTTTGTGAGTGCGGCTCATTGAATTATCCACGCTNGTAAAGGGATTAAACTAACCAAATTAAGTGGTATGGCTACTTGCTTTATTANAATAGAGTTAATTGACATTGAGCTACATTCCTGCCCTCAATGGCAACTATGTATGATTAAATTTTGGAATGAACATGTTTAGTCAAGTATTTTAATTTTTCTTACTTCTAAGCAGCCTACTACATTCTTTGATTTATTGCAAAAGCAAATCTTTTGGGTACCTCATTTTTTTAGGGGACTATATTTGACGGAATTAACGAAAAGCATATAAAAACTCCAAAATCAGATTACTTATCATGACATACAATGCACCAGGTTGACCCGACCGCCAGGGAATAAACTCTGGTCCAAATCATGAAGTTATTTCCAGAGCGCGAGAAATGCTCGACACTGGTTTGAAACGGTCATCGGGAAGGATGGTCCGCCACTGCCTCCATTGTAAATCAACCCCAACGGCCGCCAACAAGGGTATTAAGCGACAATCAAGATGATAGGGTCTTAATATCTTTATTCGGTATAACAAAATTGTTGGCATGATGACTCTTACTATTTCAATTGAGAGTACGTATAAAGATCACCCAAAGGTGAATTTAAGTGTATCAGCGGGAATGATTTATGGGACGGCTCCTACCTTGGCAGGAGGATTACTTGTTTATAACTTAAGTATGGTCAGTTGTACTGTGATTATTTAAATAGTAATTGTCGTAGAACACGTCTATAATACCAAACGGTCAATTCATACCACGAATTTAAATCTATCGTTTAGAATCTAAAATTTATATTTTATCGACTCGGACAATAAAGTTTGAGTTTTGTCAATTAATCTTCCATTGATTTATAATTTAAGCCCCGGCTAGAAGAAGGAAATAATGACTTCATTCAATAATGGTGACCACCACGAAACTCAAATGCATATTCCCGAATTTACAATTAAAGGATTTCGCAGGTTATGTGAGCTAACTCTTCCTGAGCTTGGAAGAGTTAGCCTTATATCTGGAAAAAACAGGACCGGTAAGACCACAATTCTAGAAGCCCTAGAGATTTTTTCTTCACGCGGAGATGATCAGATTCTTTTTCAACTTCTACAATCTCGCGAGGAATTACTCCTTGCAATGGACGAAAATGGTGATGAGTTACAATATCCTGATTTTTTGTCCTTATTTCATAAAACTACCACGGATGAAGCCAGTTCAAATCCCACAATCATAAATATTGA
>JGI24793J26633_1000246_pt1 | contig 36846 bp, 38 predicted proteins | sample MesohylFT_FD_26633 | JGI IMG/M metagenome (IMG submission 26633) | reverse complement strand
ACAACTGGTGGCAGACCGAGACCGGCGGCCCCTGCCTGGGCACCACCGCCACCATGACCTCCCGTCCCGGCCGGGTCGGCAAGCCGCTGCCCGGCGCCGTCATGGACATCGTGGACCGGGAGGGCCAGCCCATCGAGGAACCGGACAAGGGCGGCTTCCTGGTCATCCGCCGTCCCTTCCCGCACTTCTCCCGCACGGTGTGGGGCGACCACGACCGTTTCGCCGACACCTGGAGCCAGATCCCCGGCGTGTATTCCTCCGGTGACGTGGCCCTGCGCGACGCCGACGGCTACTACATGGTGGTCGGCCGCGCCGACGACGTGCTCAACGTGGCCGGCCACCGCATCGGCTCCGCCGAGGTGGAGTCGGCGCTGGTGTCGCATCCGGAGGTCGCCGAGGCGGCGGTGATCGGCAAGCCCGACGAGTTGCGCGGCGAGGTGATCAAGGGCTTCGTCACGCTGCGCATGGGCAGCGAGGGCTCCGACCGCATGATCAACGACCTGCAGCTCCACGTTCGCCGGGAGCTGGGCCCCATCGCCGTCCCGTCGGAGATCGAGTTCACCCCCACGCTACCCAAGACCCGCTCCGGCAAGATCATGCGTCGCCTGCTCAAAGCGCAGGAGCTGGGACTGGACCCGGGGGACATAACGACGCTGGAGGAGTAGATATGGTCTGCCGGCGCGTCTTACAGGTACTATGAACGTTCGATGAACGGCAGGGAATTCGTGAGACGCGCCCGACGCTTCGCCAGGGCCAACGGGCTGGAATGGCACTTTGACCCGGCTTGGGGCAAAGGCAGCCATGGCAGGNTTTTCATAGGTGAACGGTTCACTACAGTACAGCACGGCGAAATCGCCATGAAGACGCTGGCAAATATGCTGAGAGACTTGGGAATCAACCGAAGGGAGTTTTGATCGTGAACTACCTGTATCCTTGCAACATTGAAGGCAATGAGGAAGATGGGGAAGGTTTTGCAGTCGCATTTCCCGATGTGTATGGAGCCAACACGGGCGGTTTTACGTTCAAGGAGTCCATCATCCTCGCCGAGGATTGCCTGGTTGTAGCCCTGAGTTGTTACATCGACCTCGGCAAAGAACTGCCCACACCCAGCCCTTTTCGAGAGGGGCAGGAACTGTTGACCGTCCAGCCTCTTATCGCCGCCCAACTCGACCTATACACCGCCATGCGCGAGCAGAACATCAGCCGTGCGGAACTGGCGGAACGGCTGGGCATCAGCAACGACGCCGTGGATAAACTGTTGAGCCTGGACTACTGCACGCCCATAGCCGAGGTTACCAAAGCCCTCCGCGCCGTCGGCTGCCAGTTGGCGGCGACGGAACAGGTGGCCTGACCATCGTTCGAGGTCAAAACGTCATGCTGTTGGATGAACTTGTCGGCGTAATTGAAGCGCTGAAGCAACGCATACGGACACATGGGGCGACGCTGCGGGCCAATGAGATCAGGACACGTGTGGCGCTCATTGACCCGCTGCTGGTGGCGCTGGGTTGGGATGTATCCGATCCGGCATTGGTTACGCCTGAGTACGCCGTGGGTGAAGGCAGAGCCGACTACGCTCTGCACGGGTCGGAGTCGATACCCGCGGCCATGGTGGAAGCCAAGCGGCTTGGGCACGCGCTCAACGACGATGAACGTATGCAGATGCTGAACTATGCGAATGCACGTGGGGTGCGATACGCCGCCGTTACCGATGGTGACGTGTGGGAGTTTTACGAAGTCTTCAAACAGGCGCCACTGGAAGATCGGCGGCTGTTGAGCTTGCGCGTTGCCAACACGCCGGCCCACGAACTGGCGTTGCGACTGTTGCTGCTTTGGCGGCCCAATTTGGCATCCGGGCAGCCGATGTCAGCGAATGAGCCAGTTCTAGTTCCGTTTATTGAGCCAGACAATGGGGAAGATGTGGCTCCGGTTTCATCGGACGCCACAAAGGCTCCGACAGAGGGATCTCCGACTGATCGCGGTCCCGCAAGACCCACAGCGTCACCGGCCACCAGCACATCGGAGTGGCTACCTTTAGCAAATTGGAATCCCTCCTCCGGAACGTCCGCCCCCCAACTGATACGATTTTCAGACGGATCGGAAAAGCCCGTGGGGCGATGGACACAATTATTGATGGCTGCGGGAGAATGGCTCCAATCAACTGGGAAGTTGGCGCCGGTCCCAAAACCAATACTTAACGGACGTACTGAAAAGGTGCTCGATGTCGACCCGTCTGGCTTCAGAGCACCGCGACGTATCTTAGACACCGATTTTCATTTGAACGCTCATGGGAATGCCCAAAATTTGCGGGATAAGACCCGAGCGCTGCTACGCGCCTGCGGTGAAGATCCCAGCAACGTGCGCGTCCGAGCGTGACGACGTTGGTGCAACCAGATCCAAAAGCGGGAAACGCACGAGTCGCAACTCGTTCTCGGCGTTGCGATCGTCTCGCACTGGTTCGGCAACGCGATAATTCACATCCGATGGCCCTTCAACTGCCATCGGTACCAAAATGAAAGGCGGCCGCTCCGTGGGCACGGTAGCGACCGCCTGAGCCAATCCCCGGGGATCGGGCCGTATTTCTGCGTTGGCTCTAGGCAGCAGCAGCGCCCACGGTCTCGATGATCAACCGGGTCACGGTGTAGGGGTCGCAGTTGGCGTTGGGACGCCGATCCTCGATGTAACCCATGCCGTCACGGGCAACCTGCCACGGAATCCGGACCGATGCGCCCCGGTCGGACACACCGTAGCGGTACTCGCGGTACGAGCACGTCTCGTGCAGGCCGGTCAGACGCTCTTCAATGCGGTCGCCGTAGTTGGCGATGTGCAGGTCGTGTCGGGTCTGGAGCGCTTCCGCCGCCGCGACGCAGGCCTCGTAGTTCTCCCGCATCCGGTTGGTGGAAAAATTGGTGTGGGCCCCGGCGCCGTTCCAGTCGCCCTTGACCGGCTTGGGGTCCAGCGTGGCGCTGATGCCTCGACGACCGTCCACGGTCAGCACGTCCTCGCCGATCCGGTACAGCAGCCAGCGGGCCAGCCACAGGTGGTCGCCCGCGGTCGGCGCTCCGACCGGTCCGATCTGGAACTCCCATTGGGCCGGCATGACCTCGCCGTTGATGCCGGCAAAAGCCAGGCCGGCGTACAAACAAGCGTCCATGTGCTGCTCCACCACTGGCCGGCCGAAAACCTCGTCGGAACCGACACCGCAGTAGTAGCCGCCCTGGGGCGCGGGGAAACCGTTGTCGGGCCAGCCCAACGGCTTTATGCCGTCGAAGAACGTGTACTCCTGCTCGATGCCGAACCAGAAGTCCAGTGAGGCGTATTTTTCGGCCGCGGCGGCGCAGCCGGCCCTGGTGTTGGACGGATGTGGCGACATGTCGGTGAGCAACACTTCGCACATCACCAGCTTGTGGTTGCCGCCTCGTATCGGGTCAGGAACCGACAGCACCGGGCTCAGTACGCAGTCCGAGTTTTCGCCGGGAGCCTGGTTGGTGCTGGAGCCGTCGAAACCCCAGACGGGGGGATCCTCGCCGTCCGGGACGATCTTCGCCTTTGACCGCAGCTTGGCGGTGGGCTGCTGCCCGTCGATCCAAATGTATTCCGCCTTGTAACTCATGAAACAGACCTCAACGTCCAGATTGTCCTATTATTGTACCCGAACTGCCCTCATTAAATCGCCTCGTCGCGACCCCTCACATGTAAAAAGTTTGTTACCACGCGGAGCGGAGCAGCGCGAATCTCGGCGCCGGCAGGGCTTGTGCGAAGTCCATCGCGACGGCAAATGTCAGAAGCGGGATTCGCCGGATTTTGAATTTTTACGATGTCCATACAACCCAAAAACCTGTAATCCTGGCAATGACTTCGCACAGACCGGCCCGGCTGGCGCACCGGCGCCTGAGGTTCGCCGCCGGTGGTACACTTGATTTCGGCGTCACTTGCGCGTAACGCTGATATTAGACTGCGATAACCCCAAACCCGGGAGAACGAAGACCGTATGTACTCGAAAATAATCGTTCCACTGGACGGATCGGACCTGGCGGAACAGGCCCTGCCCTATGCCGAGCTGGTGGCCGCCACGCTGTCAGCGCCCATTGAGCTCGTTCAGGCCTATGACGTCCTGCCGGGCAACATCCTGGGGTCGCGTTCTCCGCGTATTGCGGACCAGTTGCAGATGGGAGCGCGGGAACGGGCTGAGGCTTCCCTGGGGCCCACCCGACAGCGACTGGAGGCCGACGGTTTTGCCGTCAACATCGCCACCCAGCGCGGCCCCGCCGCCGACGTCATCGTCGCCCAGGCCGGCATCGACCCCGGCGCGTTGCTGGTGATGTGCACCCACGGGCGCGGCGGCATCTCCCGGTGGGTCATGGGCAGTGTCACCGACAAGGTACTGCACACCGTTCCCAACCCCATGCTGATCGTACGCGCCACGGTCACCGGCCCCGCTTCGCCCAGCTCGTCGCTGAAATCTGTCGTGGTTCCCCTGGACGGCTCGGCCCTTTCGGAACTGGCGATACCCCACGCGGTGAGCATGGCCGCTGCCCTGTCGGCCCGCATCACCGCGCTACAGATCACGCCGACGGCTGATTACTATCGTCGCCAGCTCACGGTGGTCACGCCGGAGATGGGCGCAATCCCCGACTTCGATCCCGGTTCACCCGAGGAAATGGCCGATGAGGACGCGGAAGGCGTGGCCGCTTACCTGGAGGACGTAACCAACCGCATGGCAATCGACCATGCCCACGGCGTCGACACTGCGCACGTCGTCGACGACAACATCGCCCAGAGCATCATTGACCAGGCGGCCGCCCAGCCGTCCCTGGTGGTGATGACCACTCACGGCCGCAGCGGAGTGGGCCGCATGGTGCTGGGCAGCGTCACCGACCGGGTCATCAGGCACTCCAACACGCCGGTGCTGGTAATCCGCTAGACCAGGCGACAACCCCCGGCGCCGAGGCCCGCAATTGCGGGCCTCATTTCGTATTGAGGGCCTCCTCCCGTCGCGTGTACCCAATCCGGGTAGACAAGGGTACTTTGCATGGATGGACATGGATGGACCGGATTGATTCCGTCCATGGCCGGCGAGGCTGAATTTACATCCGCACCTGCGGCTCCGACGCGATTCCCACTCCAATACGGATACGGTCGCATCCAGTCCATCCCGTGCATCCATGCGAAATTACCCATTGCGCGAACCGCGGCGGCGTGCTATCATATCCATGTAAGCAATAAAGATTATCTGACTGATGAATGTGCAGCGTTTCACAAATAAGGCAAAAGCGCTACGGCTACGTAGCCAAAAAGGAGGCAACGCCATGACACTGTGCAACAACATAATCGTTCCCCTGGACGGGTCGAAATTGTCGGCCCAGGCGCTCCCCGCAGCTAGGCTGATGGCCAATGCGACGCGCGCGCCGATCACGCTGGTACGGTCTTTCGACCGGGTGCCGGACTGGCACGTCGACGCCGACCACGGACGCTTCAGCGCCGCGATGTCCGCCGGCGAGCACGACCGCACCGTGGCCGATCTGGCGTGCATCAGGCGACGCATGGAGCATTGGGGCGTCGAGACTCCGATATTGCTCGAGGCCCACGAAGATCCGGCCCACGAGGCGATCATCCGCATGGCCAACCGCGACCCCAGCGCAATGGTTGTCATGTCCACTCACGGTCGCGGCGGGTTCTCCCGCATGCTGACCGGCAGCGTGACCGCCAAGGTGGTGAACGCGGTAAGGAACCCGACGCTGATCGTACGCTGCAACAAGACCGACTGCCCGGTGGTGCCCCAGTTCTTCGAGAACATCATCGTGCCGCTGGATGGGAGCGGGTTTGCCGAGCATGCCCTGGACTACGCCGGAGAACTGGCCACAACCTTTGGCACGCGGATCACCCTGTTCCGCTCCACGCCCGGCGCGGACTATTTCCGCACCCATTCCGACTGGGGACACTACGGTGGGGCGGGGTTCGGTTTCAACGAGCCCGAAAACATGGCCCGGGATCTGGCCCACTCCTCGGAAGACTACCTGTGGAAAAAGGCCGACGCGCTACGCGCCCGGTTCCCCCTGTTCGACGTGGAAGTGGTGAACTCCCGGGAAAACCCTGAGCATGGCATCGTCAACCTGGCAAACCGGCTGGACAACGGGCTGGTCGTGATGGCCACACGCGGCCGTCGCGCCGTGGGTCGGGCTCTGTTCGGCAGCGTGGGCGACCACGTGGTGCGGCATTCCACGACACCGACCCTCCTGGTGCGTGGGCCCCTGCACGCCAGGGAAGGAGCCTTCGGCGGCCATCAGCACGACCTCCATCGGGAGCTGGCCGCGGTGTAACCTCCGCACCGCGCGAGCGCGGATAGCGCGGGCCCAAGGCTGGCGCCAATCGCGAAGGGGCGGGCAAATTTGCCCGCCCCCAATCATTTAAGCGTAGGCGCGCTCGGGCAAGCACACTCGGGTCGCTGCCGGCGTCAGCGCGCGCCGGCGACGGGCCCGGTCGTCTACCACTTCTGGATCACGGGAAGGACTTCCTTGCCGAACAGGCCGATGTTCTTCATGGTGGCCTCGTGACCCATGCGGGACTCCTGGCCGTAAAACACCAGGTGCTCCATGCCCAGCCGCTTGTGCAGGAATTCCAGCTTCTCCAGCACCGTGTCCGGCGTGCCGCACACGATGTGGTAGTTCTCCTTGAGTTCCTCAAATGTCTGCAGGTTGAGGGGCTTGAGGCCGGAACGCCGGGCGGCGATGGCGGAGCCGGCAGCGGAACGATAGCCAACGGGCGCCATGTACTCTCGCGGACCACGGACGGTGGGTCCCATGCGCCAGATGAAATGCCTGGCCTGCTCGTCGGCCTCCTCCTGGGTGTCGCCGACATAGCAGCAAAGCAGGTAGCCGAAGTTGTCCGGCACAACCTCCCGACCGGCTTCCTCGGCAGCCACCCGGTACATTCCGAACAGTTCCTCGGTGACGTCCAGATCGGTGAGGAAGGCCACGTAGGTGTAGCCATGGCGACCGGACCACTCGGCGGTCTCCGGCGATGAGGTGCCCGGCACCCAGATGGGCGGATGGGGCTGCTGGATCGGCACCATCCAGGGGTTGACCACCCTGAAGTTGTAGTGCTTACCCTCCCAGCGGAAGGGGCCGGGAGTGGTCCAGGTCTTGATGATCAGGTCGTGGCATTCCTCAAAGCGTTCCCGGTTGGCCACCGGATTATTGTTGGTGGAAACGGTCTCAACGCCGGTCCCACGAACGAATCCCGAAATCATCCGCCCGCCGGAGATGACGTCGATCATCGCCAGCTCTTCGGCCAGCCGGACCGGGTTGTCGTGGATGGGCAGGATGTTGCCCAGCAGCAGGATCTTGGCCTGGTGGGTGATGCGCGCCAGCACCGCAGCCGACAGATTGGTGGCGGCGTTCATGCACGACGGCGTGTTGTGGTGCTCGTTGAGCATGATGCCGTCGAAGCCCAGCTCGTCGGCGTACACGCACTCGTCGAAGTAGCGCTTGAAGAGGCCGTTGGCCGTGTTGGGGTTGAACCACGTGTTGGGGAAGGTCAGGCGCAGCGACGGGTACTTGTCGCCCTCTTCGTCTGGGTACTCGTGGTAGGGGAACTCGGAGAAGTAGTAGCTCTTCACGGGACGGTGGCCTCCCTTGGCATGCGTGATGACTGGCCGATTATACCAGCCGCATTGCCGGCGCCCGTCCCGCCGATGTAATCGCCCCTGCCGGCAGCGCGCCGTCCCGGGGCCGTGATCCCGGTGCGCGTGTCTCGCGTGTTCTTCCGATCCGGTCCGCGAAGCGTCGTCGTTTTACCAAATGCTTCGGACAATGTTATCCCCGCCGTCGATCTCATCGACAGCGACGGGAGGTTCAGAAACACCCCCATGGGCCGTTTCCTGGGTGACCAGCAGCAGTACCAGCGCCACCACTGACACCAGTGAGATGGCGAAACTCAGCCGGGCGGGTTTCGTCATAGCCTTGATTATCGTCACAGCGATTGTCCTCGTGTATCCGCAGAATTGGCGAAGGGCGATATGGGGCGCTCCGCCGGTCTATTTCTGCGCGGCTGCTCATTATTTGGTTTATTTTTGAAAATGCAGCCACTGCAATCCACTTTAGCGCGCCAGTGTGAAATGGGCGTAAAAATCAGCCGGATTTTCGTGAACGTCTCGTGAAGATTTCGCGAGCAGGCCCGCGCCGGCGCTCACCGGTACCCGCCTTCGTAAATCGTCAGAAGCAGGATCCACGGGATTTTATGATTTGGCAGGATTGGGGGATCTCCATCGCAGGACGGTCCCAATCCTGCGAATCCCTGAATCTTGAAAATCCCGATTCTGACCATGCCCCGCCGCAAACCGGGCGTGCCTGAATGTGCCGGCCGTGCAGCGAAGCGCGCCGGATGGATCTCCCGCGGCCCAATCGCGAGCGTGGGTCCCGTACCGTTTGCAGCCCGGCGCAGGCTCAAGCCGCCGGCGGTTACAGCCGGTAGGCCCGTACCGCCGTGCCCTGGAACATTGCGGCTTTTTCTGCGTCCGAATAGGCGGCCGTTACCCGCTTGAAGGCATTCCACGCGGTGGTGTAGGAATAAGAAGCCTTGTCCACCGGGAAGTTGCTCTCGAACATGCAGCGCTCCGGACCAAATTGCTCGATGCAATAGTCCAGCCACGGCCGGATGGTTTCGGCCAGTTCCTCGGAATCCGGTGGGACGTCGCGCTGATGCCAGTCGTAGCCGCTGATCACGTTGCCGAACCCGCCCAGCTTGACCACCACGTTTTCGTGGACGGCAACCGCCGCGATGCCCCTCTGCCAGTCGGCGAAAACTTCTTCTCGTCTATCGGCGTAGGGCCCTACGCCCAACGGCCGGCCGACGTGATTCAGGATGATCGTGGCGTCGGGAAACGCGCCGGCCAGGTCGGCCAGTTCCGGTAGCTGCGGGTGAAATACCAGCGCGTCGAAGCTGAGGCCCATGCGCTGCAGCCGGTCGAACCCGGCGCGGAAACCTGCGTCGGCCAGCATCCCGGCCGTGGTGGACCGTCCCAACGACACTTCAGGACTGGCGTCCCATGAGCACGAGAACCGGATCCCCCGGAACCGGTTGTTGCTGGCGGCAAGGTGCGCTTCCAGCACCGGGGCCACCGCGTCGCCCAGCATCAGGTCAGCGTTGGAGACGATGCCAGCGGCAACTTCCGTAGGCCCGTACTGGCCGCTGGCGCTCTGGGCGGCCAAGCCCTGCACGAACTCGGTTTCGCCGATGGCCCGCATCTCCTCCGGTCCCCTGGCCCGGTACATGGAGTGGCACTCGATGAAGACCGTCTGCGCGATGTTGTGCCCGCCCCCCACATCTTGAGTCAGTTGGTCCAGCAGGTAACGGTCACCCTCCCGGTCCCAGAAGTGGTGGTGCGGGTCGCAGATGGGCAGCGCCGGATCGATGGCCTCTTCCGTGACCTGGCTCAACCAGGCTTCGCGTTGGGTGGACATATTGGCCCCTCCTTAGACGGGAAGCGGCTTCTCGGTGATGCTGTCCGGAAGCTCCACGCCGAAGGCGTTGACGTTGAAAGCCAGCATGGAGTAGCAGCCCATCAGCGTGGTGAGCTCGGTGGCGCCGTTCCGGCCAAAGTGCTGCATCACCGTGTCGAAGGCGCCCTGGCTGACCGTCCGCGTGCGGAAGAACTGCTGGCCGTATTCAACCACCGCCGCCTCGTCGGCCGCGGGGTCGGGCAGATCCTGCCGGTCCCGCAGGGCGTCGACGATCTCATCGCGCAGGCCAGCCTGGCGAGCCGGCGGCGCGTGGGCGTTCCAGATGAACTGGCAATTGTTCTCGCGGGCCGCCACCAGCATGGCCAGCTCCCGGATCCGCGGCGACAGCGAGGTGTCGGTGCGGAGGTACAAAGCGAGACCCAGCGCGCGCTGGGCAACCTCCGGAGCGTTGAGCATCACCGAGCCTGGCCCAGTGGCCGGCACCTCGCCCCGGTCGGCGACGAAGGCGTCGAATGCGGCGCGCTCGTTTTCGGGCACTGATTCTCGGGTCACTGTAGGGGTTCGGGCCATGATGTCCTCCCGTCGTGCGTTTCCTGATTATTCGGGCACAGTCTAACACCGTTCCCAGCTCTCCTACGGCGCGAAGCTCGACCGCGCCTGCGCACCCCAGCGGCCGTCGTTGTCGGTCATGATCCACAGCGAGCGGTGGGTGACGATGGCGGCGCCGGACGCATCCCGCCTGGTGAACTGGATCAGGACATGCACCTTGTGGGCGGAGCTGTGGATCACCTCGGTGGAGTCCAGGGTCGTGTGATGCCAGTCCGGGCCGGCCCGGGCGTAGAAGTCGCGCAGGTAGGTCGCCTCCAGTTCTTCGCGGTCGTGCCAGATGGCGACGCCTGCGCCGGAGATGCGCACGTGGGGCAGGTGCAGCAGGTCGTAGAGCGCCGCATCGTCGCGGGCGTTCAGCGCCGCCATGAAATCCTCGATGGCGGTCACCGCGGCGTGCGATGCCTCGTTCATTTGTCTCATGCTGTCGTCCTTCAGTGATTTGAGTGATTGACGGGAGATACGGCGTGATCGACGCACCGCCTCACGCGTACCCAACTTTGTATGTCACATCGATAGGCAGGATGGACAGGATTTGATTGATCGCTGGAAACACCGCGCACTCCGGATGGTGCCAAAAGCAGGGCGCGGAGCCAGGGTTGTCGGCATCCTATACATCCTGTTCATCGATGTAAATTTGCTCTCATCGTCGTCAAACTGGGTATGTCTAAAACGCACCACCGATTGTCGGCCCGTAGCGAATGTTGTACCATCGTTTGGCCTCAAATTCCCAATAGCCGGCACCTGGAGGATAGATTTATGGCCAGCACCGCACAACGTGAACGCGACATCGCCATCGTGGGCGTCGCCGAATCGGATGAGATGGGCAACGTGCCCAGCAAGTCTTCCCTCCAGCACCACGCTGAGGCAGCCTACAACGCGCTGGACGATGCGGGCCTCTCGATGTCCGACGTCAACGGGTTGATGACCGCCGGTTTCAGCACCCTGGCCACCGCCGAGTACTTCGGCGTCCAGCCTTCATTCACCGACAACACGTCGGTGGGCGGCTCTTCCTTCGTGATCCACGTCGCTCACGCCGCTGCCGCCATCCGCGCCGGCTACTGCGACACTGTCCTCATCACCCACGGACAGGCCGGCCGTTCCACCCGCGTGCCGGTTCCGGCGGACCGAAACCTCCCCGTGGCCCAGTACGAAACGCCCTACGGCATGATCGGGCAGCCCATCAACTACGCCATGGCCTGCACCCGCTACATGCACGAGTACGGCGAGGAACGCACCCGTCAGGCACTGGCCGAGATCGCCGTTTCCACCCGCAAGTGGGCCAACCTGAACCCGATGGCCTACATGCAAGACTCCCCGATGTCCTTCGACGACTACCACAACTCCCGCTGGGTGGCGTGGCCTTTCCACCTGTTCGACTGCTGCCTGGTAACCGACTCCGGCGCGGCAATCATCGTGACCACCGCCGAGAAGGCCGCCAACTGCAAGAAGGCGCCGGTTTGGGTGCTGGGCGCGGCCGAGGGCCACGACCACAACCTCATCAGCTTCATGCCCAACCACACGTCGACGTGGTCGAGGGAGACCGGGCCGCTGTCGCTGGAGCGCGCCGGCCTGACCCACGCCGACATCGACCACACCATGATCTACGACTCCTTCACCTACACCACCCTGGTGACCCTCGAGGGCCTGGGCTTCTGCGGTCCGGGTGAGGGTCCCGACTTCGTTGCCAACCAGCGCACCGCGCCGGGCGGCGAGTTCGCCCTGAATACCAACGGTGGCGGCCTCTCCTATTCCCACCCGGGCATGTACGGCAGCTTCCTGCTGGTGGAAGCCGTCCGCCAGTTGCGCGGCGAGTGCGGCGACCGCCAGGTGCATCGCAAGGGTTCCTCCGACCAGCCGGCGGCGACCAGCATGGTCAACGGCACCGGCGGTTCCCTGTCCTCCACCGGAACGGTGGTGCTGGCAACCGGCTAGGCGGCTCTGGGCGTCAGCGCCTGCATCAGGCAAGGTGGACCCGCTCAGGAGCATCGCCGAGCGCTATTGGGTCGTATACTATCTGGTGTACGTCGGCGGCGTAGCATTCGGCGCAGCGAGGTATCACCCGCTACGAGAGCAGGGCAAGGATGAGTTATTCGCACTGGTAGCGGTCTTTGCGCTGGCTGCGGGACTGGCCCTACTCGTAGCAATCATCGTGGAGGTGCTGGGTCGCATGGTGTTGTTAATTCCTGCTGCTATCAAGAAAATCAAAGAGCAAGAGCGCAAACGCGTTGCGGAGGCTTTGGCCAATGCTGGAGTCCGTTCAGCCGACTCCGGCGAAGCGCTTACACCGGCGGAGATCCGGAATATCCTACAGAGCGAATCGGAAGATCGCTCATAAGACACGGCTCTTGTTAGAGCCATTGAGCCTATCTCATAACTTGGACATATGGACATCGTAATTATCGGACTCCCCCAATCGGGCAAAACCACTCTCTTCGACGCGCTCACCCTGGGCAAGTCCGACGCCAGCGGCGCGTCGGGCAGCCCCACCGAAATGCACATCGGCATGGTCAAGGTACCGGACCGGCGTTTGGATCACCTGGGCGCCATCTACAATCCGCGCAAGATTGTGCCCGCGGAGATACGCTATACCGACCTGCCTGGTCCCGAGGGCATGGCGCGGTCGCAGGGGATCAGCGGGCGGTACCGCAACATCCTCCAATCCGCCACGGCGTTCCTCGTGGTCGTGCGCACTTTCCAGAACGACTCGGTCTCCCATCCCACTGGCGCGATCGACCCCGCCCGTGATCTTGAAGCGATGCTGGGCGAGCTGTCCTTCGCCGACCTGGAGGTGCTGGAGCGGGCATCCACACGCCTCGCCGACCAGGTGAACAAGACCAAGCCGGCGGAAAGGCCGACGGTGGTGCGCCAGAAGGAAACCGTGGACAAGGCCCGCGCCGGTTTGGAGAATGGCGTGCCGGTGCGCCGGCAGACATTCACGGACTCCGAGCGGGCGGTGCTGATCAACTACCAGCTGCTGACCGACAAGAACGTGATCGCCGTGTTCAACACGGACGAAGGCGCGGACGCCTTGTCCATTGCCGACCTGGATCTCGACCCCGGGCTCACCGCCGGTGTCGGTCAGGTCAGCATCAGCGCCCGAATAGAGGCCGAGCTGAGCACGATGGACCCCGAGGAAGCGGATGAGTTCCGCTCGGACCTGGGCCTCGGCGAGTCGGCCACGTCGCAGGTGATACGGGCCAGCTACGACACCCTGGGCCTCGTGTCGTTCCTGACCGTGGGCGATGACGAGGTGCGAGCCTGGAGCGTTCCCGGCGGCATGCCGGCAGTCAGCGCGGCCGGCGTGATCCATACCGACTTCACCCGCGGTTTCATTCGAGCGGAGGTCATCGCTTACGATGACTATCGCGCCTGTGGAAGCATGGTGCAGGGGCGCAAGGAAGGTCTGCTGCGCTCCGAGGGGAAGACCTACCCGGTCAAGGACGGGGACATAATCAACTTCCTGGTGAACACGTAGCCACCATGATCAGCATCCGCCAGTTTCGTGCCGCAGACGTCCTGGCCGTCCGCAACCTCTTTGCGCACGCCCAGGACGATGCTGCCGAGAGCTACACCCGCACGGAGGCTGACCGCGAGGGGTTCCACGAATACATCGACGGCGCCCTCAACCACGACCTGGCCCACGTCGAGGAGAGCTACCTTCGGCGCCGCGGCAGCAACTTCTGGATCGCCGAGTTGGACGGAGAGTTTGTCGGCTGCATCGGGGCCTACCGCCGGGATGATGAGGAAGCGGAAATCCGGCGTCTGGCGGTGGACCGTTCGGCGCGCCGGAAGGGCGTGGCGTCCCGGCTGATGGACGAGGCGGAGGAGTTCTGCCGCAATGCTGGCTACGCGCGGGCCATCGTCTGGACGGCCAACCACATGACCGCCGCCATCGCCTTCCTCCAGCACCGCGGCTACCACGAGCTGGAAGACCACGCTTTCCCGCACACCAGCCTGACGCTGTACCTGTACGCGCTGGAGTTGTGAAAAACATCTCACTATCGGCATTTGGGAAGGATCATTAACGGCGGCCGCTGGAGCATTTATCGTGCCCCTGACCTCACATATCGATGATCCTCAAAGTCCCATAGCTGCTTTCTTGAAGACGAGGTTCCCCAACACGCGCTCGGTGGTCAGTGAGTGCAATAAATCGCTGCGCGAAGACAAGACTATTAAGCCGACGGAGCCGATGGACGGGCACTTCGGCACGTTAGGGACGGCCATCGATTACAGATTGCGTTACTACTTTGCAGCAACGCGTTACCAGGAACTTGTCGCTTGGAAGGGAGCAATGCGGTTGATCGATGACGGGATTTGGAAGGGTATCTTGGAGTCCGTCGGCGGCTTGGATCTTCCAAAAAGAGTTGTCGCGGACTTTTTCCAGAACCTTGCCATTACGCTAGCCGAGTTGCAGCCGGCTGGTCGTAAGTTGAGTCATGACGATGAGCAACTGCTCAACCGCTATTGCATCGGACTGGCTCTTTTCGAGCAATGCTTTCGTGTTATGCCGCGGCCGTCGTCACCGCTATTTAGCACCAATATATCCTCGTATGAAGATATATTGTCCATCGCACCTTCGCATTGGATTGACGACCTTTGTGCCATGTCCGAGGCTTTCTACGACTATTTTCGGGATGGATTGAATAAGGAGGCCATCCTGAATCCGACCTTCGACGGCAGTGGGTTCATCGGAGGCGCGGATGCGGACATCATTCTGGAATACGGGCATCAGCAATCGTGCCTTATTGACTTCAAGACTAGTGTGAAAGCCAGCATTCAGGGGAAAATGTTGCATCAACTCTTGGGGTACTGCCTGCTGGATTTCAGTAACCAGTATCGAATTGAGCGGGTAGGCTTTTATCTGCCCCGCCAAGGCAGGTTCATCGGCTGGCAATTGGAAGATCTCGTACACCAGATCGGTCTCGAACCGCACGTATCATTCGCCGAACTCCGGTCTGAATTTCGCGAAGTCGTTGGTTCTTTGCCGCCTGCTTTTACGTTGACCCAGTTGGTCGCGCAAAGCTGATCTCGTGGCCGTCCGGATCGGTGATGTGGTAGTAGCGTTCCCGCCAGGGCGCGTCGGCGGGTTCGGCATCGGGAGTGTAGCCCGCTTCTACCATCCGCCCGTGGTGGGTGTCCACGTCGTCGACGTAGAGGATGCAGCGACCCCACCAGCGCACGTCCGCGTCGGCTGACAGGATCAGGTTCAGGTAGCCGTCGCCGACGCTGAGCGAGGTGAATGACGCCTCGGGCCCGCCGTACAGTATGGGGATGCCCGCCCCGTCGTGGTAGAAGGCCACCGAACGGGCCATGTCGCGCACCGCCAGTGTGATCGCGCTGATGCTCTGTACCGTCATCGTGGGTCTCCCGGCGGTGTTTCACACCCGTTGTAGTAGAATGATGCCAAACCAACTTACGATTGCCGGCGAGAATTATGTCAAAAATTGACCACCAGCGCACCGATGGGCGGCCCGATTGCCTGCCCCGTTTGGAATCGATCCTGCGGGATATGGGATCGGTCATCGTCGCCTACTCGGGCGGCGTGGACAGCGCGCTGCTGGCCGTGGCCGCAAATCGAGCGCTCGGTGAGCGCGCCCTGGCAGTAACCGCCATCTCGCCGGCCCTGGCGGCACGAGACCTGGGCGACGCCGAGCGGGTGGCCGAGGAGTTCGGGATCAACCACCGGGTCATACACACCGATGAATTGCAGCGCGAGGGCTATGTCGCCAACTCGCCCCAGCGTTGCTACTTTTGCAAAACTGAACTGTACGACCAACTGGCGGCGTTGGCGTCGACCGAAGATTTCCAGTGGATCGCCAACGGCGCCAACACCGACGACCTGGGCGACTATCGACCCGGCATGACCGCCGCTGCCGAGCACAACATCCGCAGTCCCATGGTGGAGGCGGAGATGGACAAGGCTGATGTGCGCGCCGCCGCGCTCTGGCTGGGCGTGCCGCTGTGGGACAAGCCGGCGCAGCCGTGCCTCTCGTCGCGCATCCCCTACGGAACGCCGGTTACCGTGGAGTCATTGCGACGAATTGAGGCCGCTGAGGACATCCTGCGCGATATGGGACTGCGCGAGGTCCGCGCCCGGCACCACGACAAGCTGTGCCGCATCGAGGTGGGCGTCGATGAAATGGAGTTGGCGTTTTCCCACCGCGACGAGATCACCCGCCAGCTGAAGGCCCTGGGCTATCTCTGGGTCTCCCTGGACCTCAGCGGGCTCCGCTCCGGCAGCCTCAACGATGTGCTGCGGGTGGGCGCTGCCACCTCACGGGGATGAAATCCGCGTTCATCCAGTCCATCGGCGGCGCCAGCGGCGACATGCTGCTGGGCGCGCTGCTTGACGCGGGGCTGCCAATCGACGCTGTCCGGGAAGCCATCGCGGCCCTGAGAATCAACGGTGTCGACATTACGACCGCCACCGAGACCCGCTGCGAGGTTCGCGGCACGAGAGCCCTGGTGGACGTGTCCGCCGCTCCCCGCTACTCACCGCAGCAGATGCTGGATGCCGTTGCGGGCGCAGCGGGACTGTCAGAACGGACGCGGCATTCGGCTGCCGCGGTCCTCAACGCGCTGTTTGCAGCGGAGGCGCGAGTCCACGGCAACGAGCCCGACCAAATCCACCTGCATGAGCTGGGCACCGCCGACACCCTGGTCGACGTGGTGGGCGTGGTGCACGGGCTCGAAAAGCTGGGCGTGGAGCGGGTTTACGCCGCGCCGCTGGTTCTGGGTGAGCCCGGCGGGCCGCGCCGACCGGGCGGCTACAGCAACCCGGCACCCGCAACGCTGGAGATTATCGCGGTGGCCGGCGCGCCGGTGGCGCCCGAGCGACAGTTCCACGCCGGCGTCGGCGAGCTGACCACGCCTACCGGCGCCGCCCTGATAACCACCCTGGCCGACGAGTTCCGTCAGCCCGCCATGATCCTCGACCGCATCGGCGTGGGCGTTGGGGGCAAGGATCCTGCCGCATTTCCCAACGTGCTGCGATTATGGCTGGGTGAAGTCGTTCCCGCGCCTGTCATTGCGAGCGAAGCGCGGCAATCTCGTGCAGAACAAACGACCCCACCCTTTGCCCGCTGGCAGGACAACGTGGTGCTGCTGGAAACCAACCTGGACAACGCCACCGGCGAGCAACTGGGCTTCGCCATGGAGCGGCTCTTCGAGGCCGGCGCCTTCGACGTCTGGCACACGCCGATCCAGATGAAAAAGAACCGCCCGGGCATCCTATTGTCCGCGTTGGGTCCGGCTGCTCTGGAAAGCCGGCTGGCCGAGGTGTTCCTGCGCGACACGCCGACGCTGGGGGTGCGGGTCCGCCCCGTGGGCCGCTACGTGGCCGACCGGGACACGGTAACCGTAGAAACCGAGTACGGCCCCATGCGCCTGAAGCGCAAGTGGCTAGGAGGCGAGGTGGTCAGCACGGCGCCGGAGTACGAAGACGTAGCGGCGGCGGCGAGGGAAACGGGAGTGGGGTGGAGCGCGGTGAGTGAGGCGGTAACGGAGTCTGAGGCAAAGGATTAGAGCTCGCCCGCTGCGCCCAGTTGCGCGATAGCCATGCCGGTTGAACCGGCGAATTCGTGCGGACGACCGGTCCAGAACTCCACAAACGCTCGCCGATCAGTAGATGCCAACCCCTGCAGGTCAGCCAAGAACTGGCGAATCCAGTTGATGCGATAGAACCGCACGTCAATCTCGTTCAGGCCCAAATCGTCTATCGTCGCTTCCGCCTTACGCTTGGCGTCGCCGTCCAAAGCTGGATGCGGACTGATCTCGCCGGTGAGCATGTCGGAATCGAAATATCGTCCCGGACGTTCCTGCTCGTCTCCGGCGCACGGGTCGACGTACCCCAAGGCCGGCCATTTGTCCTGCTTATGCTCTTCGTTGCAGCGGCGACAACTGAACACCCAGTTGGTCCACTCATAGGTCAGCTCCGGGAAACAGGACCGTGGCTTGTAATGATCCACGGTAGCGGCCTTTCCGCTGGCCTCCGACGCCGGTTCGCACTGGCGCTCGCAGTACCAGCAGATGTTGGCTGAGCGATTCCCCAACGCCGGGCGAAACTCCCGCCAGAAAGAATCGGTGGGCCGCCCGCCGACGTTATGGCGGAAATAATCCACCCACCCTTGCGTGAACTGACGAGCATAGTCGTCCACGCCAGGAGGCTCCGGCCCCCGGTCAATCCACCGCATCTGTGGCTAGCTGCCGTCCTGGGATAGCTCGGACTGGCGGGAACGCAGGAACTCCAGCATCATGTCGCCGTAGCGTTCCCGCTGCGCCTCCAGCGGGGTGCTGCTACTGAGAAAGTCCTCGTTGACCTGTCGCCGTAGGTCCTCCATCTCGGCGGCTTCCTCATCCGTAAGCGAGTCCTTTCGACGCAGTTCCAGCAGGCGTTGGCGACGGTCGATGGTCAGTTGGTCCGTGGGCTCGTCAACTCCCATGAACGTGCGCAGGATTTCGTCAGTGGTCCATCCGATGATGTCGTGCTCGTTGGTACTGGCGGCGATCATTCCCCCGGGTCTCCTCTTCAGCATGTGCACTTGGCCTTTTTCGAGACCGGCAACGACGAAGGGCGAGTGCGTGGTGGCGAATATTTGCAAGTTTGGGAAGTGCTTGCGCAACGCGGGTATTACCCTGCGTTGCCAAGTGGGGTGTAAGTGGTTTTCAATCTCGTCAACGAGCAAAACGCCTGGCTCTTGTGCCCAGTCGAATTGCCCGAGATTTGGTCGGTTTCCCCGGCTACGATGATGAAAATCGGCCAGCCTCAGCGCCAGATACCAGATCCATAACAATGTACCTTGTGTGCCGGAACTAAGGTCTCCCATGAACAGACCATTTGGTGCGTCGTCTGTCGTTCGAATCCCCATTTGGTCATGTACGTTCGTTGGCGTCAAAGTGTCATTTTGCACCATTTGACGATGAATATAATCTGCCGGGAAAGCGCCTGGGGTCAGAACCTCGGAGCAAATTGATTGTGCGCATTTTGACGCTAGCAGCTCAGCGGATTGGTATACGGTTATGTTGTCAGAAGAAGCTCTCTGCATGCGAATGCGATCTGAGATCAACTTATACGCCCGGTGAATCCTGCGGCCATCAAAAGCATACAAGGGATCTCGTAACAGATTACGAAGATTTATTGGGCTGATCCTCCCTTGCTGTTCTTCGATTTCCTCTTCGATAAATATGCGAGAGACTCCTTCCGCAGCAAGATCAGACATTCCTTTGTTGTCGTCGCTGAACGGGAGGTTAACGCGCCCTGCTGGCACATACGTCCAAGGCACAAAATTAACTCCGTCTTTTTGGCCTTCTTCTGGTGCCTCTATGTGCTGCATTCTCCGCACCTGGACTTCGTTCAGCAGGATTTGATTCCAGTCATCGCTGAGGTCAAAATAGAACCTTTGTGGGATCAATGTGCGCGATAGTAGCAGGCGCAAAGCAACCGATTTGCCGCTCGCGTTCGGTCCGACAAACAAGTTCACCCGATTATCAAATTCAAAGTCCACCGTGTCCCAAAACGGCGGTATTCCTTGAATGGTCATCCCCGTGACATGCATCTTCGCTACCTCGATATAAGCACTTTGCGTCTGCGCCGTCCGTGAGCTCAGTAATTCTGCCACAGCCGCCCCCACTCCGTCTTCAGCGCTTTGCGCACCCTGCCCTTGCCTATCGTGTTCAGCCAGTAGCCGTTATGGTAGATGTTGCTGGCGGTGTAGGCCCAGGCCGCGATGGGCGAGCGGAGCAGGGCGTTCTCCAGGGGCTTGAGGGGGCCCCAGTAGATCATCTTCTGGCCGCGGCTGGCGAAGGTGTTCTCGTTGTCGGCGAATTTCCAGTTGACGCGGCTGATGTCCGGCTCGTCGCCGACCACCTCGATGTCGCGCATATCGCCCACTCCTAGGCCGCGCTCGTGGGCCAGGCGGATGAAGCGCAAGGAAAGCGGGTCGAAGCCCATCATTGACGCCACCACGGCGTCCACCGCCACCTGATCGGCGCCGGCGACGATGCGGTTCTTGATGTGCCAGCGCATGGCGCGCGGGCCCGGGCCGTCGCCGGCGAAGGTGCCGTCGGTTACCGCGAAGATGCCAGGGTGAATCTCCTGCTGAATCGCCAGCAGGTCCACCAGCGTCTCGTGGATCACCGAGTGGGTCCAGTGACGCTTGCGATGCAGCAGGCCGCCGAAGGCGTTTTTCATGGCGCCGGTCATGGTGGTGAAGACATGGGTCTTCATGGTGGGCAGGTGGACGATGTTCTTGCCGGCAAAGATCTCCGGTATCTCGATGCCCTCGGGGTAAATGTCGTCCAGCACCAGCATGTCGGCCTTGGGCTCGTAGCGCACCCACGGCTCCGGCGGCGTGTCCAGGTGAACGGTGCGCAGGTTGTATTTGTCCTGCACCGGTTTGTGCTTGTTGTTGACCTCACCCTCGAACGAATCGACGACCACGGTGCCGTTGTGCGCGGCGATGAGGTCTTGGTGACCCATGTTCTGCAGACCGCGGATCGCACCCTCTAACTGCCAAGGAGTGGTGGAGCAGCCGGGATACCAGTGCTGCCACGATATGTTGATCTTCAGCAGCGTCTCCTGCTCCGGCGACAGGACCGACTCCGCGCCGGCCAGCCGCATGGCGCGTTCCACATCGTCCAGCACCGTCTCCGGCGTCGTTGCCACCACCGACACCACCGGCGTGCCCGTCCTGCGCCCGCCCGTCGCCTGTACCGCTGTTCCCAACTGCTCTACCGTGGTCATCGAATTTCTCCAATATTATTATTTCTACATCGATATACAGGATATACAAGATAGGCAGTTCTATCCTGATCATCCTGTATATCCATGCAAACTTACTTGTTGTGAAAGTGAGGTATGACGTATTCGCCGAAGAGGCGGATGGAGTTCATCACCTCTTCGTGGGTGGCGTAACCTGCCTGGAAAATGGGCATGATCTCGTCCACGCCCATGGCCTCGAATTCCTCAATCACTCGAATGCAGGCGTCGGGATCGCCGACGCAATATCCGCCGCCGGCCAGCAATTCCTCCGGGGTCGGTGGCTTCTGCTGCTGCGGGTCCTCCGACGGACGGGACGGCCCGCCGCCGCGCACCGCGCCGCCCTGCACGTAGAACCGGTACTCGTCGGGCACGGCGTCCGAATCGACGCCGGCCCACTCCAGCACGAACCGCTGACGGCTCTGCTCCAGGTACCAGGCCGCGACTTCCGCGCCCTTCTGCCGTGCCTTGGCATCGTCCTCGTCGCAGAACCCGATGGTGGAGGCCACCACCTGGCGGTTGACGAATCGCCCGACGGGCGTGGGGTTCTCAATGGCCTCGTAGTAGGCGTTCACCAGCCCGCGCGTCTTGTCCGTGCCGCCCAGGGTGTTGACCAGGCAGCCCACGCCCAACTGGCCGGCCAGGCGGAAGGTGTCCTCCTGGGTGCACGCCATCCACAGCGGCGGATGGGGCTGCTGCAAGGGCTTGGGGATCACCTCGCGAGGCGGGATCTGCCAGTTCTCGCCGTCGTGGCTGAAGACCTCGTCGCACCACATGCGGGGCAGGCACTCCAGCGTCTCCACCATCATGCTCTGGGTCCGGGCCACATCGGTGCCGAAAGGGGTGAGCTGGTACGGCCCCTTGGTGCGGCCCACACCCACGTCCACGCGGCCGTCGCTCAGGATGTCCAGAGTCGATGCGCGGGCCGCCACGTGCAGCGGATGGTGCACCGGCGCCAGCACCACGCCAAAGCCCAGCCGCATCTTCTTGGTGTGCTGGGCCATCACGGCCAGCGTCACCTCGGGCGCAGACGAGTGGGCGAACTCGGTGAGGAAGTGATGCTCCACCAGCCACACCCGTTCGAAACCCATCTCCTCGGCGTACTGCACCTGCTTCACCGCGTTCCACAGTGTGTCGTACTCGGCGGTGTCCGTCCACGGACGGGGCATCTGGAGCTCATAGAACATCCCGAATTTCATGGCGAAAATCCTTTGGACGTGTTCGTCCGCGTACTGTCAATTCTACAACGCCGTCCATCCGCCATCGACGACCAGCAGGTGGCCGGTGGTGGCGCCGGCGGAATCGCTGGCCAGGTAGATCGCGGCGCCCACCAGTTCCTCCGGGTCCATGCGTCGCCCCAGGGGCATCTTGATGGCCAGCTCGGCTCGCACCTGGTCGGCGTCCCGGTCATCCGCTTCCAGCAGGCCGGGTGTGGTGGTAGGCCCGGGTCCGATGGCATTGACGGTGATGCCGTGCTGCGCCCATTCCAGGGCCAGGACGCGGGTCAGGTTCGCCAGCCCGCCCTTGCTGGCGCAGTAGGCGGCGCGATTCACCGCGCCAACCAGGGCCATCTGCGAGGCGACGTTGATGATGCGGCCGAACCCGTTGGGGATCATCAGTCGGGCGGCGGCCTGGGAGCAGAAGAACGCCCCCTTCAGGTTGGTGTCCATCACCGCATCCCAGTCTTCCTCGGTGACCTCCAGCGCGGGGGCGCGACGGCGGATGCCGGCGTTGTTGACCAGGATGTCCAGCCCGCCCAGGTCGTCCGCCATGCGCCGGATCGTCGGGCGGATTTCGGCAACGTCCTGCACGTCCAGGTCGCCGGCCAGCCCGACCTGTCCTTCGTTGCGGATTTGCATCACCACATTTGACAACCCTTCCCATGATTCGTCGGACGCCATGTCGGTGACGGCCACGTCGGCGCCGGCCTGCGCCAGCCCCACCGCCAGCGTCGCCCCAATTCCTCGCGCGGCGCCGGTCACCAGCGCTTTTCGTCCGGTCAAGTCCAATCCTGCGAAGGGCATACCATTCTCCTGAAATCGGCGATGCGCCGGCTTCGGCGCCCGCGAGTGTACCGGCATTATAGCGATGGCAACGGATGCTCTCGGTTGATGCTGCATCCGACACCGTGATATCGTGATACGGGATAATATTGCCCGCGGATAAGCAGGGAACGCGTTGCTTGGGACCAGATCGCCAGGGTTGCTCATGGGTCTTGCCACCATCGCCGTGGCGGCGGTGTGCTTGAGTTTCGTAATAACCGCCTGGACGCCGAATACCGCCGAGGCCAACGGCGCGTCCACGATCATCATGGACCGCACCCAGGGGCCCTACCGCATGGTGGTGGGCATCATCCCCGCCCGGCCGGTGATACCACAGACCCATCTGGCCATCCAGGTATTTGACGCCACCGATCCCCGTCCGCTGCGCGACACGGAGGTGCGGATGACCGTGGTAACGTCCGGGCCTCCCGGCTCCACGGGATTCGGGCCGCAGCAGGTGCTGAACGAGCAGACGCTACGTTATTTCGAGGTGGACGTCCCCTTCGCGCAGACCGGCCCGTGGGATGTGTCCGTAACGGTCGAGTCGGAACGCGGCGAGGAGACCTTCGTGCTGCCCCTGGACGTGGGCGAACCGGGTGCCAGCATCCAGTGGATCTGGATCACTGCGACGCTGATAGTGATCATCATCGTGGGGGTATGGACGTGGCTCACCCTACGCCGGCGCAGTTCCGCGGCCTGATGAACCGCCGCGCGGCTGGAATCCTCCTGCCCATGGGTGCGGCCGTATTTGTCGCGGCTCTCGTCACGGCATTCCCGGTGGCCGCCCGCGCTCACGGATTCGGCGAGCGGTACGACCTTCCGTTGCCCCTGTCCCTGTTTGTGGTTGCCGGCGCGGTTGCTGTGGCGTTGTCGTTCGTCGTGGCGGCGGTGTTCCTGCGGGCCGGAGCGACCCACGCCCAATACCCCCGTTACAACCTGCTGCGCGTGCCGCCCGTGCGCTGGCTGGCCTCCTCACCGGTCACCGCTACGCTGAAAACCCTGTCGGTCGCGCTGACCGTTTACGTGATAGTCGGGGCGCTGATCGGCAACGAACGGGCCGCGTTGAACCCGGCGCCGGCAGCGATCTACGTCGCCTTCTGGGTGGGACTGAGCTTCTTCACCGCGCTTTTCGGCAACCTCTGGGCGCTGGTCAACCCGTGGAAAGCGGCGTGGGGATTTCTGGAGATGGCGTTCGCGGTCGTATCGGGCGGAGGTCGCTTGAGCCTGCATTATCGCTACCCCACGAGGATCGGACCCTGGCCGGCGGTGCTGGTGTTCGTGGGATTTGCAATCCTGGAAACCGTGGCTGCCGACACCGCGGGCCCCCGGGCGCTGGGCTGGATCCTCGTGCTCTACACGCTGTACAACTTTGTGGGGATGTACGTGTACGGTCGCGAGGTCTGGCTGCGCAACGCCGAGGGGTTCACCGTGGTCTATGGGTTCATGTCCCGTTTCTCGGTCACCGAGGTGAGATCGCCAACGTCGCGATGCCGTCGATGCTCCAGCGACGGCCGATGCGCGGCTGGCGAAACCGACTGTGTCGACTGCTACGAGTGCTACGCCGCAGCCTCGCCGCCACAGCGCCAGTTCAACCTGCGCCCGCCCTGCGTGGGTCTCAACCGCCTCGGCGTGGTGACATTGACCGTGGTGTTTCACGTCATCCTGCTACTGTCCACCGTCTCCTTCGATGGCCTGTCGGCGACGCCGGAATGGCTGGTGTTCACCGGCCAGTTCCTCCTCCAGTTCCCGATCTACGGCGGCTACATCGCCAACCTCATCGGCGTGCTGGGGCTGCCGGTGGTATTCGGCCTGCTGTTCGTCGCCACCTGCGCGGCGATGGCCTTGTTGTCCGGCCAGGCGGAGCCGGACGCCGGGCAGTTGCTGCGGCGGTTCACCTTCTCGCTGTTGCCCATAGCGTTGGCCTACCACTTCGCCCACTTCCTGGGGTTCCTGCTCATCAACGGCCAGCGGTTCATCGTGCTGGCGTCGGACCCCTTCGGCTGGGGCTGGGACCTCTTCGGCACGGCAGACGCCATCATCAACATCAGCATTCTGTCCCCCGTTTTCATCTGGTACTTCTCGATCCTCGCCATCGTCGTGGGCCACATCGCCGGCGTGTATCTGGCCCACGTGCAGGCGACGCGGATCTATTCGACCCGGCGCGCGGCACTGCTCAGCCAGGTCCCCATGCTGGTCCTGATGGTGTGCTACACTTGCGCGAGTTTGTGGATAATTTCGCGCCCCATCGCCGAATGAGGGCGGCCCATTACGGAGGATTCAACTGTGCCTGAACGCAGCCCGCGACTGGAAGGAAAGGTGGCAATCGTGACCGGCGCCGGCTCCAGCGGCCCTGGCGTGGGGAACGGCCGGGCGACCGCCACGCTGTTCGCCCGGGAGGGAGCCAAGGTCCTGCTGGCCGACATCACCGAGGAGCGGGCCGCCGAGACCATGGAGATGATCCAGGCCGAAGGCGGCGTGGCGTCAACCGTGCAGGCCGACGTGACCCGGGCCGCCGACTGCGAGCGCATGGTGGAGACCTGCATCGAACGCTATGGCCGGCTGGACATCCTGGACAACAACGTGGGCATCTCCCGTCGCGGCACGGTGGTGGAGGTCTCCGAGGAAGACTGGGACCACATCATGGCCGTGAACGTCAAGACCATCGTCATGGCCAGCAAGTTCGCGGTGCCGCGCATGATAGAGGCCGGCGGCGGGTCCATCATCAACATCTCGTCAATCGCCGGCCTGCGCGCCCACAGCAGCACGCCCTACACGGCGTCCAAGGCGGCGGTGATCGGCCTGACCATCTCCATGGCCGCCGACCACGGGCCCGACGGCATCCGCACCAACTGCATCGCGCCCGGCCTGGTGTATACCCCCATGGTGGCGCCGCGCATGGACGATGACCTGCGCCAGGTTCGCAGCTCTTCGGCCCCCCTGCGCACCGAGGGCACGGCCTGGGACATCGGCAACGCGGCCCTGTTCCTGGCCAGCGACGAGGCTCGCTGGATCAACGGTGTGATACTGCCCGTCGACGCGGGTCTGGTTGCCACCTCGCCGGTCACCTACCAGACACTTGCCCAGCAGGTGCGGGTGTAGCAGGCCATGTCCCGCATGGCGTCAGCTGCGCCCAAGTCTAGTCTTCTATAGACACCAGCGTCAGGTCAAAGGTCAGGTCCTTGCCGGCCAGGGGGTGATTGGCGTCCAGGGTGACCGCTTCGTCGGAGACTGCCATGATGGTGAAGTTGACCACTTGCCCGCTTTCCTGCTGGCCCTGCACGCTGGTTCCCACTTCCAGGGGCATTTCCGGAGGGAATTCGCCCCGCGGCACCTGCATCACGCCGTCAGCATGATGCTCGCCGTAGGCGTCGGCGCACGGGATGTGGACGGTCTTGGTATCGCCAACTTCCATCCCCACGACACCGTTCTCGAACCCCGGTATCACCTGGCCGCCTCCGATGGTGAAGGCCATGGGCGTGCCGCCGTCCGATGAGTCGAACACTTCGCCATCGTCCAGGCGGCCCGTGTAATGGACTCTGACTCTGTTCCCCGTCTGTGCTGTGGTCAATTTCGCCCCCCGTGTCATGTGTGGATGGGCCACTATAGCACGGACGCAAATCCCGCCCGAATTGTGCTATGGTACGGCAACCAAGACAGCCTGAGGCCGGCGCGGCCGCCGGGCGCACCCTGTTCAGGGAGGAGCCATGAAGTACGGATTGTTCATGATGCCGTCGCATCCGCCGGAACGGAACATCTACGACGCCCATCAGTGGGACCTGAATTACCTGGCGCTCTGCGACGAGCTGGGCTTCGACGAGGCCTGGATCGGCGAGCACTTCACCTCGCCCTGGGAACCCATTCCCGCGCCCGACCTGCTGATCGCCCAGGCGCTTATGAAGACCAAGCGCATCAAGCTCGGCTCCGGCGCGCACCTGCTGCCCTTCCACCATCCGGCCGAGCTGGCCCACCGCGTGGCCTACCTCGATCACATCTCCCAGGGCCGCTTCCTGTTCGGCGTCGGCGCCAGCGGCCTCCCCAGCGACTGGGCGCTGTTCGACGTCGACGGCAACAACGGCGAGCACCGGGACATGACCCGGGAGTCACTGGACATCATCCTGAAGATCTGGGAGAACGACGGGCCGTTCGAGTACAAGGGCAAGTACTGGAACGTCAGCATCCCCGAGCCCATGTACGGCACCCTGGAGTTCTTCCTGCGGCCCTACCAGCAGCCCCATCCGCCCATCGGCGTGGCCTCGGTCAGCTACAAGTCCCCCACGCTGATGATCGCCGGCGAGCGCGGATTCATCCCCATGAGCCTGGCCCTCAACAACGATTACTGCCGCAGTCACTGGGAAGCCATCGAAGAGGGCGCCCAGCGCACCGGCCGCACCCCCTCGCGCGCCGACTGGCGCCTGGTTCGCGATGTGTATGTCGCCGACACCGACGAGGAAGCCCGCGACCTGGCGCTCAACGGCATGTTGGGCCGCGTCTGGCACGACTACCTGCTGCCCTTGTTCCGCGAGTTCGACCTGATGAAGGTCTTCAAGCATGACGATGAGGTCCCCGACGATGCGGTCAACATCGAGTATATGGCCGAGCACCTCTGGCTGATCGGCTCGCCGGACACGGTGGCGGAGAAGATCAACCGGCTGTACGGCGACGTGGGCGGCTTCGGCGGCCTCCTGATGCTGGTGTACGACCAGTCGGAGAACAACGCGGCCTGGGAGCACTCCACCCATCTGCTGGCCAACAAGGTGATGCCCCAGGTGGCGCACCTCACCGGCGCGTCGGCGTAACTGCCCTAGACGCATTGTCATTGTGAGCGAGGCGCGGCAATCCCGTTGGGGTGGCCAACGTAGCTCCGTCAACGAGATCGCCGCGTCGCTATGCTCCTCGCGATGACAAAGTGGGTGCGCGCAAGGCCTCAAACCAGGTTCGCATGGCTCGCAAAGTAAAGCGCTTCGAACTGGAGGCTCTGCCAAAGCCGACGGTTGTTTACGTCGCCGAAACTGAAACACTGTATATCGAAAACGGTCGGGTTCGCGAAGACGCCGAAGAGATGGCGGATGGGGTCCTGGTCTATTACGACAAGGACGACGAGGCATCTGCGGTTGCGCTCAACATTGAACGGGCCGAGCAGGTGCTCAAGCCGTTCGTCGATGCCATACTGGCCAAATACGGCGTGAAGCCTGTACAGTCTCCAGCGGCCAACGAAACGGCCGACTGACGTCGGCCGGTCGCACCTCCATACAACCATCTCCTCCGAGGAGCATCGCCAAATGCAGGAAAACCGAGTACGACGCGCGCTGCGGGAAAACCGCCTCGCCCTGGGAACCTATGTGACCTTCGCGGACCCGCAGGTCATCGAAATCATCGGCCTGGCCGGATTCGACGCGGCCTTCATCGACATGGAACACACGACCTTTGACCTGGGCCTGGTCAGCCAGATGATCATGGCGGCAGACCTGGTCGGCGTGACCTCGATGATCCGCATCCCCGGCAACGATGAAAACCTCATCCTGCGGCTGCTGGATGCCGGCGCTCAGGGCATCATCATCCCCCACATCGACGGCCTCGAGGGCGCCAAGCGCGCCGTGGACGCCGTCCGTTACGCCCCCCTGGGACACCGCGGCGGAGCCGGCGGCACCCGCGCCGCCCGTTTCGGTACCGTGAACTGGGACGAGCATACCCGTACGTCCAACGAGAACATCATCCTGTCCGTCATGACCGAGGACGAGCGGGGCATCAGCGAGATTGGCCAGATCGCCGCGCTTCCCGGCATCGACCTCGTGTCCATCGGTCCCACCGACTTCTCCGAGTACATGGGCATTCGCGACCCACAGAGCCCGGTCATCCGCGCTCGCCTCGAAGAACTGGCGGCCGAGGTCAAAGCGGCCGGCGGGGCCAGGCTGTCCATGCCGATGAACCACCCCGCATTCCCACTGTCGGCATCCGAGTTGCAGGCCATGGGCGTGGGCTACACCCACGTTGCGCCTCCTCCGACGGCGGTGCTGCTCCAGTCACTGCGCCAACGGATCACCGACATCCGCGCCGAGTTGGGCTAGTCCAATCGTACGTGCGGTGCGACGGCGGCAACTGGTCCCTCCCGGCAATCGTCCGAGGGTTGGTGGGAATAGTCGTGGTCCTGGTTGCCTTGGCCTGCGCTACAGAACCGGCGCCAAGCGCTGCACCCACGCCGGCTAACAACCCGGAGGCGCCAACGCCAACTCAAACCGCAACACCTTTCCCCACACCAACCCTGCTGTCGACGCCCACCTTTCGGCCGACGCCAATCACTCTGCCGACCCCGACCGTCACACCAACCATTACGCCCGTACCTGCGCCGACACCGCCACCCGACGCGCCACTGGTGTTCATCGGGGATGCCGTCTACGTGGTGGATCTGGCGGTAACCGGCGAGGAACGTACTCAGGGGCTGTCCGGTCGACCCTCACTGGCTGCCGATCGGGGCATGTTGTTCGTCTACGAAGAGGACAATCCACGTACATTCTGGATGCCTGACATGCATTTCCCGCTGGACATGGTGTGGATCCGGTCCGACTGTACGGTCGCCGGCGTCACCGCCGACGTGCCGAATCCGCCCCTGGACACGCCGCGCGACCAGTTGCCACGCTACCCATCCACTGACCCGGTGCGTTTCATCCTGGAGATCAACGCCGGTCAGGCCGGGGCCCAGGGTATTGTCCCGGGCGCTCGCGTGCAGTTCGCCGGCCAAATTGAAGGCCGCTGGGGCTGCTGACCACTCACTCCAAAATCTAGACCAAAGGAACTTGCCACAATGCAGATAATCGTCTCCGGCTCTCTCGCCATCGACCGCATCATGACATTCAAAGGGCGTTTCGGCGACCACATCGTCCCGGAGCGCGTCCACCAGATCAACCTCAGCTTCACCGTCGACGGTTTCAACGCCTACTTTGGTGGGACTGCCGGCAATATTGCCTACTCGTTGGCCATGCTGGGACAGCAGCCGCGGATCGTCGCCGCCATCGGTTCCGACTACCGGGATTACTTCACCTGGATGACCGACAACGGCATACCAACGGATGACATTCGCATCGTGGACGCGGAGGCCACCGCCTCGGCGTTCATCGTTACCGATCTCGCGGACAACCAGATCACCGGGTTCAATCCCGGCGCCATGAAGCATGCCACCGGCTTCGACTTCGGCAAGGTGGACGCAGCGGACGTCATCAACATAGTCGGCCCGGGCAACCTCGACGACATGACCAATTTCACCGCCGATGCTTACCGCGCCGGCATCTACACCATATTCGATCCTGGTCAGTCGCTCCCCGCGTGGGACGCCGACGGGCTCACCGCGTGCATCGCCAAGTCACACCTGCTGATCGCAAATGACTACGAGATGGCGCTCATTTCGGAGAAGACCGGCCGTGACGATGCCGGGCTGCTGGAGCTGACCGGCGTCCTGGTCACGACGCTGGGCGAACAGGGCGTTCGTGTCACCATACCGGAAGGGCAGGTGATGGTTTCGCCCGTTCAAACCGATAACGTCGTTGATCCCACCGGCGCCGGCGACGCCTTCCGCGGCGGCCTGATCCTGGGCCTGGTCCACCCCGTCACCGCCGCTCACGCCAACGAAGGCGGCAGCTTCGATTCGATCACGCTGCGTCAACTCGAGCGCGCCGCCCAGATCGGCGCGGCCTGCGCCCATTTTGTCATTCAGCAGCCCGGCACCCAGGAGTACCGCTACACCCAGGAAGAACTGGACGCCGTGCTGGAGCGCGCCTACGGGAACTGAACCGGCGCGCTGTATCGCGGGCCAGCGACAGGTGCGGTACGCTACACGATATACCGCCCGCCCACCACGTTCATGCGGTCGCCGGTAATGTAAGACGACTCGTCGCTGGCGTAGAACAGGCAGGCGTTGGCAATGTCGTGCACCGTGCCCTGCCGCCCCAGCGGTATCTCTTGCAGGTGCCGGTCGGACCCGCGGGCCACGTCCTGGAACTCCGGATACCACTGCGGGTGCGCGCGCGCCGTGTCGGTCGAACCGGGGTTCACCAGGTTGGCGCGCACGCCGTACTGGGCGCACTCGGCGGCAACCGCACGGATCAGCCCCAGCAGTCCGGTTTTCGCCGTGGTCACGATCGCGGTGTCGGGGCGGCCGGTGATGGCCGACTGCCCGCCCAGTCCGATGATGCTGCCGGACCGCTGCTCGATCATCCCTGGAAGGACGGAGTGGATGAGATAGAAAGCGGAGTGCAGGTTGGTCGCCATGACACTCTGCCACTCCTCAACCGTTATATCCAGGATGGGTTTATGCGGGCGCACCGCCACGTTGCTCACCAGAACGTCCACCGTCCCCAGCGCGTCGATGCCTTCAGCGACCATGTCCGCCACGCGATCGGGGTCCCCCACGTCACCGATGACCGTGTGGGTCTGGGCGCCCAGCTCCCGGCACTCCGCCGCGACCGCCTCCAGTTCCTCGGCCGACTGCCGGGTGTTCAGGATCAGGTTGGCGCCCTCGCGGGCGAAGGTGCGCGCGATTTCGGCGCCGATGTTGCGGCTCGCGCCGGTGATCATAGCGGTCTTGTTTTCCAGTCGCATCTCGCGATCCTCCGTCAAAAAAGCCCGGGGTGTTCTTTCGTCTTCCCCGGGCACAGTTGGCTTGATGTGGCGCGGTCTAGTACGGTCCGTATCCCGGCACGTTGATGCAGGCTGCGATATGGTCCGGCATGACCTCGCGGGCTTCCGGAGCGATCCGCGAGCAGTCGTCCGTGGCAATGGGACAGCGCGGATGGAAGACGCAGCCGCTGGGCGGGTTCAGGGGGCTGGGCACCTCACCCGAAAGGATGATCCGTTCCCGCTGAGCGTCAAGCACGGGGTCGGGAATCGGCACGGCGGACAGCAGCGCCCGCGTGTACGGATGCTGCGGGTTCTCATAGATCGCGTTGCGGTCGGCGACTTCCACGATCTTGCCCAGGTACATCACGGCAACACGGTCACTGATGTGGCGGACCACCGACAGGTCGTGGGCGATGAACAGGTAGGTAAGATCGTAGCGCTCCTGCAGGTCCTCCAGCAGGTTGATGATCTGGGCCTGGATGGACACGTCCAGGGCGGAGACCGGCTCGTCACACACGATGAAGTCGGGGTCAACGGACAGAGCCCGGGCCACGCCGATGCGCTGCCGCTGTCCACCGCTGAACTCGTGGGGGAAGCGGTCAGCCATGTAGGGGTTCAGGCCGACGTTGTTGAGCAACTCGGCTACCCTCTCCCGGTACTCCCGCTTGTTGTTGACCAGCCCGTGCACGGCCAGGGGTTCTCCAATAATGTTGCCGGCCGTCATTCTGGGGTTCAACGAGCTATATGGGTCCTGGAAGATGATCTGCATCTGGCGGCGCATGGCACGCATCTGGCTGGTCTTGGCCTGGGCGATTTCCACGCCGTTGAACCAGATCTGGCCGTCGGTGGGCCGGTAGAGACGCAGGATGCAGCGACCGGTGGTGGTCTTGCCGCAGCCCGACTCTCCAACCATGCCCAGGGTCTCGCCGCGACGGACCGTGAAGTCCACGCCGTCGACGGCTTTGATGTAGGCAACCGCCCGTTGGAACAGGATGCCCGACGTTACCGGAAAGTGCATCTTGAGGCCGCGGACGTCCAGAATCGTGTCTTGCGCAGACGACGACGTCGCAGCAGTTTGGGGCATCTCAGCAGTGGTCATCGTGGAACTCCCTTTTCGAACCCGTCATCACGAGTCAGTAGCAAATGACGTTGGTCCTCTCAGCGGTTTAGCCGGTACCCATGGCGTAGCTCAACGCCTGCACGCCCAGGATCTCAGAGCGCCAGCACGCCGAAACGTGGGGTTCCTCAGAATTGTTGCTCTCCACCGGCATCAGCGGCGGCGCTTCGGTGGCGCATTGGTCCACCGCGAAACGGCAGCGGGCGCGGAAGGAGCATCCCTGGGGCAAGTTCACCAGGTCCGGCGGTTGCCCTTCGATGGGCACCAACTTGGCGGCGTTGCCAGATTCGTCGGCCAGGCGCTGGTCAAGGCGCGGCACCGAGTCGAGAAGCCCGACGGTGTACGGGTGACGAGGGTTGGTGTAGATCTCGTACGCCGAACCGCGTTCGATGATCTTCCCGGCATACATCACATTCACCCGGTCGGCGTAGCGGGCCACGACGCCCAGGTTGTGGGTAATGATGATCAGGGCGACGCCCAGGTCCTGGGTCAGCGACTTCATCAACTCCAGGATCTGCGCCTGAATGGTCACGTCCAACGCCGTAGTGGGCTCGTCAGCGATGATGAGTTGCGGGTTGCAACTCAGCGCCATGGCGATCATCACGCGCTGGCGCATCCCGCCACTGAACTGGTGAGGGTACTGCCGGATACGGCGTTCCGGATCGGGAATACCGACCCTGGCCAGCAGGTCGACCGCGTCCTTGCGAGCTTCGTCGCGGCTCTTGCCCATGTGCAACTGGATCGTCTCGGTCAACTGTCGATCCAGGGTCAGCACCGGGTTCAGGGAGGTCATCGGCTCCTGGAACACCATGGCCATCTTCGCCCCGCGGATCCGGCGCATGTCGTCCATGTCGATCTGCAGGATGTCCTCGCCGTCGAACAGCACCTCGCCACCCACGGTCTTGCCGGGTGGATCAGGGATGAGGCGCATGAGGGATAGAGCGCTGACGCTCTTCCCGCAACCGCTCTCGCCGACCAACCCCAGCGTTTCGCCGGCCATCACCTCGTAAGATACGTCGTCAACGGCTTTGACCACGCCTTCATAGGTGAAAAAGTATGTTTGCAGGTTTTTGACTTCAAGTAGCGCGTCCACTGAAACGCTCCTTATCCGTTGTTAATTGGCATCATGGCCAATGTCGCGAATGTCTTGATACGGATTCTGGGTATCTTTCTCAATCGACTGTCGGCCTATGTTCCCGTGATTTTGAGTTGAGTCAAATTACCATACGCTGCATACTGCTGCAACTAGAAAGGGTGGTCGGGGTCGTCCCGCGCCTACTCAATCTTGCGGCGCCCACACTCCGATTTGGCGGGTCAGTACACCACCTGCTGAGCGATCAGGTCGTCGATCCGGGACCCGTCAATGCCCAGCAATTGCCGCAGGACATACTCGTTGTGTTGACCCAGCAGGGGCGCCGGCGTGCGGACCGCTCCCGGTGTCCCGCTGAACCTCCAGGGCACGCCGTACACCATCTCTGCGCCGGCGTGCGGATGATCGATTTCCACGTAGGTCTCCCGGGCGTTCAGATGCGGGTCCGCGAACTGATCGGCGATGTTCATCACCGGCATGGCCGCCACTCCCGCTGCCTGCAGCCTTTCGGTGACCTGCTGAGGGCTGAGCTCAATGGTCCACTCCGCGATGACTTCATCCAGTGCTCGCCGGTTGGCCCATCTGGATGATTGGTCGGCGAAACGTGCATCCGTGGCGAGACGGACGCGATCGGTCCGGTCGCTATCTATGGTTCCGGCCAATGCCTGCCATTCCTGATCCGTGCTCACGCCGATGGCGATCCAGGTGTCATCTCCGGCGCAGGGATAGTTGTTGTGCGGCGCGAAGTCGGGGTCGTCGTTGCCGGGCGGAACCGGGATCGTGCCGGTCATCTGGTAGTCGAGCATGGGCACGCCCAACAAGGCGGCTGTCCCTTCCAGGTGGGCGGCTTCCACATATTGCCCTTGTCCCGTGCGGTTGCGGCGCCGCAGGGCCGCCACCACGCCCAGCGCGGCGCACAGGGCCGCCACCGTGTCGCTCCACGCCGCTTGCAACTCACCGACCAGGGGCTCGCCTTCATCCGGAGCGTAGCCCACCAAGCTCATCATGCCCGACATGGCCTGGATGATGGGAGCGTATGCCACCATGTCCCGCAGCGGCCCACTGTCGCCGAACGCCGGCATGGATGCCACGATGATGTCCCGTTTGACCACCCGCAGGCTGGCATAATCCATGCCGAGCCTTTCCAGCACGCCGGGCGAGAAATTCGCCAGCACCACGTCACTGACCGAGGCCAGTTGTTGCAGTAATCCGCGCCCGGCCTCGGTGCGGAGATTCAAGGTGACGCTGAGCTTGTTCCGGTTGAGACCGTGAAACACCGGCTGCAATTCGGGCCAAAGGCCACGGTCTCCCCCGGCCAGGTCTTCGCCGACCATGGGTCGGCCCAGCCGCATACCGTCCATGCGCGCCCGGCTCTCCACCTTGATCACCTCGGCGCCCATGTCCGCCAGCAGATGCCCGGCCATGGGCCCGGCCCAGGCGGAGCCCAGGTCCACGACGCGCACGTTACGCAGAGGAGGTAGAGGCATCGGGCTACCGGCGACCGTCATCTGCCCAGCACATCCGCATTGTGCTGCCCCAGCAGCGGAGCGGGACGGACGATGCGGCCTGGTGAACCGTGCAGCCGCACCGGAGCGCCCGGGAACCGGTAAGCGCCGGCATCAGGATGCTCGGATTCGACGAACCAGTCCCTTTGGTGGAGGTGGGACAGTTCCAGCGCTTCGTCCATGGTCAGCACGGGTGCGCACGGGATGCGATTTTCCAGGCACAACTGCAGGATCTCCGCCTTGTCGTGTTCCATGAACCAGGGGGCGATGAGGTTCTCGGCCTCCTGGGGATACTGGTCGCTCATGGCGCGTCGGTCCCGGTAGCGCGGATTGTCGGTCCAGTCGGGATCGCCCAGCAGGTGCAGGAACCGCTGGTATTGCTCCATCTGCGGCGCGTCGATGCACACGTAGCCGTCGCGGCAGGGCAGAACGCAGTTGGGGAACAGGCCGAGGCGCATCCGGTTCCCCGAGCGTGAGCCGGCGATGCCGCGGTAGATGAACGTGGGCAGATGGTAGCCGGTCAGCAGCGTGCTGATCACGCCCGAATCGGCGATGTCGATATACTGACCGCCTTCGTACTCGCCGCCGGTCAGGCCTGATTCTCGGGCCAGCAAAGCCACGATTGCAGCATAGGCCCCGCCCAAACCGGCGAGGTATCCCGCCTGCCGGACGGGCGTCGTGAGAGGCTCCCGATGCGGGTGGCCGGTGCCGAAACTCATGCCGCTCAAGGCGTTCACCTGGAGGTCGTAGCCGGCGTACTCCCGATAGTCGCCGGTGCGACCGTAGGGAGAAAGGGAAACCGTGATCAGGTGCGGATGCCGTACCCGCAACTCCTCCGCGGTTATTCCCGCCCCCGCCAGCGTGGGGTAGGCCTGGTTCTCGACGAATATATCGGTGTCAGCCAGCAGGCGGTGGAGCCCGTCGATGCCGGCCGGTTCGTTGGCATTCAGGGTCACTCCCCGCTTGCCCAGGTTGGCAAACAGGAACAACCCGCTGCGTTCAACGTGAGGTTGCGCGCCGGGAAATGGCCCCGCCCGGCGAGCTGCGTCGCCTTCCGGCGGCTCCACCTTGATAACGTCCGCGCCAAACTCGCCCAGCACTTTGGCGCAAAATGGCGCCGAAACCATCTCTCCCCACTCCACGACTCGGACCCCTTCCAGCGCGGAGGGTGATTGACGGTTCGTCGGGTTTGAATCAGGTGCAGCCGACATGGGTTTGTCACCGGGTATACGGTATTGGGAGATCGCTGCGGTAAATGATAACCGCGCGGGAGTATATGGTTGCAAAGGCGCACGCGCAACGGCAATCCGAAAGCTCTGCAAATGACGTAAAAGGACGCAATCCGGCAAAGAGTACCGCAAACTCCGTTAACCGTGATTTGGTGTACGAATTTAGCCCTTGAACCGCGTGGAGACAACGACAACCCTTTCTAAAAGCACAGGTTTGGACATTTTGCACCCCGCGCAGTATTGCGGTAACGAATATTTGACATCAGGTATTGCCGATGCTAATGTTTGGCGGCAAACGGGAATCCGCTGACTGATACGGAGGTATCCGCATGACAGTTCGCAGTATTCGAAACGCGTTGCGCATCGCCGCAGTCCCCTCGCTTATCGTATTCCTGTCCGTGATTGTCGCCTGTGGCGGGACGGCGTCGGAGCC
>JGI24793J26633_1000241_pt1 | contig 37241 bp, 46 predicted proteins | sample MesohylFT_FD_26633 | JGI IMG/M metagenome (IMG submission 26633) | reverse complement strand
AGATCGCGCAGCACCTCGAAGATGTTCATGCTGTCCGTCCACGCCACGACCTGCCGTTCCTCCTCGGGCGAGAAGCCGGAGAGGACGGCATCTTCCAATTGGCCGGTGGCGTCGACGGTGGTGATGACGGCGTAGCGGGCGCCGGTCAGGGCGCGGGCGGACTCGGCGATCTGGTGCAGGACGGTGTCGACGTCGAGGCTGGCGTTGACGCGCAGGATGGCGGTGGAGAGGGCGGCGATCCGTTCCCGCAGCGCCTGGACCTCCCCCTCCGGTTGGCTGTGGCTGCTCAATGATTCCTCCTTCTGCCGGGTCCGGCACGCAGTCCCGGCCGGCCCGTGAGTGGGTTGCGTCGATACACTCACCCGGACATGTTTACTCGGTCTGAGGCCGGTATGTTGCGCAAAGGATACCATAATCGGCGTGATAGATACACAAAAGTGATATATAAAGTGCCAAACTCTAAACTGCCGACGGCAGCATAACGCCACATACGTACTAACTGAGACATGTAACGGCCCAAATCAGGTACAAGACTCTGGATTTCGCACGAGTAGAGCGATGGTCGATGAATCCGTCGAGAAGGCGGTCCACGATGTGCTCCGGTACGCCCAGGCGGCCTGCGGCCGGCCGGCACAAAGCGAGGTCACCATCCGTTGCGCGATGGTGGACCCAATACTGTGGTCCTTGGGCCGGAGCGCCTGGTAGCCGTGGGAATGCCAACCTGCCCACCATGTGCCGCTCCGACGGCAACCGTCCAGGACACGCCGCAAATGCCTGACCGTTTCAGTGCTATGTGCTAGCGGCGATGCTGTTGGCGGTTGATAAATTACACCGCGAATGCGACATCGTTTTGATGGAACTGAGGTGCCGAAAATTCTGGCACGGCACCTGGCCGTTTGCCAATGAAAAGGAGACAGATAATGGTAACCATGACCTTGGAAGAAATGAAATCTCATATCTTGGCGAAGGCCGCTGATGACGTAGGTTTTCGCGACCGGCTGGTGGCCGACCCCAAAGCTGTCATCTCAGAGGAGTTAGGGGTCATTGTTCCGGAAGACTTCAATGTGCAGGTGCACGAAGACAGCGCCACTACCACCCACTTCGTCCTGCCGCCGCCCTCACGCCTCACCGAAGCAGACCTGGCTATGGTTGCCGGAGGCGACTGGAGGAATATGGGGGGACCAGGCGCCGAATGATCGCCGCCGGTGAGGAGAACACAACACGGTGAACGGAAGGGAGATTAGATCATGGCAACACCAACACTAAGCGAAATGAGGGATCGGGTCATCGCGAGGTCTGCCGAGGATGCGGGTTTTCGCGACCGGTTAATTGCGGACCCCAAAACTGTCGTCTGGGAGGAGTTCGGTGCCTTCATCCCGGAGGGGTTCGACGTACAGGTGCATGAGGACAGCGCCACTACCGCACACTTCATCCTGCCGCCGCCCTCACGCCTCACCGAAGCAGACCTGGCTATGGTTGCCGGAGCCGACTGGAGGACTGGAGGCGAAGGCGGACCGTGACCATGGGAAGCCGCCGGAGATTGCATAGCTGAACTCTGGGTGTTTGGACTGGTAGAGGGAGCACGATGCCTGTGCTGAGCAGGGCATCTCGCAAAGACCGCGGATCGGTAAGACTGGAAAATGCTATGGGCACGAATAGCAACACCCCCGGGGTGAACCCTGGAAAGGAAGCTGGCGTGCCCGACGGATCTCCGGCGGCTGTTGCTATCTACAACGAGCGATATGCGCCGATTTACGAGAGGTTGTTTATCGAGCACCCGCTATGGGAGCCGAAACACGCCGTTAACACACGGGTCATCTCCGCGTTGCTGCATCCCTTGGGCCTTTGGCTCGACACCTGCTGCGGGCAAGGTTGGCATCAGGCGCAGTTTCCCAAAAATCGCCGCGTCGGCCTGGATATCAGCAGCGCTCAACTCAAACGCGCGCGGCAGCTTAATCCCGGCGCTTCGTTCATCCAGGCTGACCTTTCCAGCTACGAATTCCCCGACGAGCAGCGTTTCGATCTGGTGACCAATTTTTGGAGCGCCTATTCGTATTTCAACGACGAAACGAAGATACGGGCAATGGTAGATAAGCTTGTTCGCTGGACGGCTCCGGGCGGAAACCTCTACATGGAATTGACGGTGCCGGAGACTCTGGAAGACTTCAATGGCAGCGAATTCGCCGAGGAGGCAGGAACCAAAGTGGTGCTGCAATCGCCCGACGGCGCGCGCTGGCAATTTCACGATCCGGGAGGTATTCACCAGATGATGAGTCCGCCGCTGGAGTTCTTCACGAACTTGATTGCTCCTCACTTTGCCAAGGTGGAGAGCGATGTGGTTGTTCGCTCGCTGCGGCAACTCATAGCTCAAGAAAGAATCTAGGTGTCCTGGAGCCAGACCGGCAGGGGTGCATTGCAAGACCGGCAATGGGGCACTGTTGATTATGCAGCAGTACGTTTCGCTCGGCAGTTTTCTCGAGGACGCGAGGAGCTTGTTTCCTCCCGCGCTGATGGGTGATTCCGGTTGGGATAGGCTGCGGCAGCTGGCGCTACGCCTGCCTTTCTGTGTAACCGATGCCCGCTTCGGCTTCGAGTTCCACCTGTGCGACCCCAACCCCACGGCAGACTTGTGCGTCATATCCGCGCCCCCCACCAGCCTGGCCAAGTTCTTCCGGCAACAAACCGATGACACGGCTTCCGGGTTGGTGGGAACAGACTTTGTCGCCTTTTTGGTTGAATGGGATGAGGATGCTGAGGGCTCTGAATCGTTCCTCGCTCGCGCGAGAACAGGGATCATCCTCGAGTATGACCTCGCAAGGACGCTCCCGGCGTCATACGCCGTGCCGGGTATATTTTTCGTGACCGGCCACTACCCGAAACCTGATCCGATCAAATTGTACGAGGATCCCGCCGCGACGGTCGCCGCGTTGCATCAGGTTGCGGGCTACGAACCGGACCCCGGCGAGTTGCGACTTGTGGAGCGGGTATGTGTAGGCCTGGCAGATGCAGGTATCCACGTTTCCCATGCCGGAGTTATGCCAGGCCGGCCCCACCGTGCCATCCGATTGGTGGCGCTGGATTTCGACTACGCCATATTAGTTGATGGATTGGAGAGCATTCAATGGCCAGGAGATCCCGCGCCGGCCCTGAACATCATCTCCAGCTTCGACGGGGTAGTCTCGTCAAGAGGCGGGCTTGGCATCACCGTAACGCCTCAAGGATTGCTGCCGCGCCTGGACTTGGAGTTCTCTCGAAAAACGGAAAACGACTCCAGTACGGGCGCGTTGATCACCCTGGACAGCCGCGCGTGGAATCCCCTCATAGACCGGCTCGAAGAGAGAGGCTGGTGCCTGCCCGCCAAGGCGGCAGGGCTGCGCGAATGGCCGCGCTTTGAGACGTTATTTGGGCGGGACGGCGTGTATCAGATCCGTCAAGTTCTCAACCACGTCAAAGTTGTTGTGGACCAAGGCGCCATTTACGGCAAAGGCTATGCCGGGATGGACGTGCGGAAGACAGCCTAGCGGCCAATCGCATCCTTTGGTTCAGACGCAGTCGCGTTCCGATCTAGCCGAGGCTGGGATCTGTTTTCGCTAGCGCAATGCTTGATAAATATAGAAGCCGCAGCCTGAAACACGCCAACAGGGATGACACGATTTGCACTTATTGGCGGGACGTAACCACGCTGATTCGTACGCACGTCATATGCTTCAACCATGACAATAATCGCATGGCTTTATGGGGTTTGCTCCCGTACTGGTGTGCCGCTGCGTGCAACTTTTGCTGGGATAGCGGAGCAAACAATTTGATTGGTCGATTGTTTCGAGAACGGGCACTGAGGCGGAGTGGACGCCAGGAGCCGTTGGACGACCGATTGCAGGTTAGCGCGCCGCACGAGTGGTTGATTGTGGCGGGCCTCGGCGTGGCGCTCTTGGCGCTGATAATCTTTGCGGTGTTTGGACGTGTGGAACGCGTCAGGTCCTATGAGGCAGCGCTGGTTCTTCCCGGTGAGCGATACCACCTGATCAGCCCGGACTCCGGCGTCGTGCTGGAGGTTCCTGCGTCAGAAGGAGACTCCGTTACATCGGGGCAGCCCATTGCCAGTCTTAGGACGCCCGCCACGACGCAACACTGGGAGCCGGTGATTGCGGGCGTCATAGACGTTTTGGAGGAGCGCGGGCAGTTGACGGATGCCAGCCATGGGGAGTTGCTGCAAGTCCTGGTTGCAGCTAAACGAGACGCCGAATCTACATTGGAGACCGCGATCATCAGCCCGAACGCAGGCGAGGTGGTCACCCTGGACCTTTCGCCTGGGAGCGTGGTGTCAGCCGGAGACCCGGTAGGTCTGGTTCGGTCGCACGCGCCAGGACAACCGGAAGTGGTTGCGTTCGTTTCCCCCGAAGATGCGGCGACCATCAGAGTCGGGATGGATGCACAAGTAAACGTCGGCAGTCTCGTCGGCGGAGATGTGCAAATCCTCCCGGGACAATTCTCCGAGGTCTCGGTTCTCCCGGACAAGCCGCCCAAATGGCTGATGGAGAAAGGTTTGCCGATACCGGAACGCCCGCATCGGTTGCGCGTGGCGCTGCTCGAAGACAGCCACGACATTCCAGTGGCTGATGGTTCCGAGGTGGCACTGCGCATTGTTCTGGGGCGCGGATCCATGGTGTCCATAGTCGCGTCGGGGAGAGGTGGTCGATGAGATTACCGTCGCTCAAAGGGATGGGGCGACGCCGCGCGTGTACGCCCTTGATGCTGCAGCAAGAGGAGACCGAATGCGGCGCGGTCTCCCTGGGTATTGTGCTTGCGTTTTTCGGACGATGGGTCCCTCTGGAGGAGTTGCGCGAAGCGTGCGCAGTCAATCGGGACGGCTGCAACGGCGCCGATATTGCGCGCGCGGCGCGCCGTTACGGGCTCCAGACCCAGGGATGGAGGAAGGAACCGAATCAACTCCATGACCTGGAGATGCCCGTGATCATATTCTGGGAGTTCAATCATTTTCTCGTGCTCGAAGGCGTCCTGGGCAACCGCTACCTGGCGAACGATCCGGCCAATGGACACCGCGTAATCGACGCTGAAGAGTTCGATGATGGTTTCACGGGTGTCGTCCTGAATTTCCAGCGGACTCCGGATTTCCAAACGGGCGGCGCTCCTCCGGGTGTCCTGCGCCGCCTCTGGCCATGGCTCAGGGAGGTTTCCGGCCCGCTGGCATTCGCACTCTGCTGCGGATTGCTGTTGTCATTCCCAGTCCTGAGTTTGCCCCTGCTTTTGGCCGCCTTTGTGGACTATGTGCTGAGCGGAGAGGAACCGTCATGGGCCGCGGCGATACTCGTCGGCATCGCGATATCCGGCGCGTTGGTCTACCTCCTCACCTGGCTAAGGGAGCGTTGTCTCAGACTCGTGGCAGTGCGGCTGTCCGTCGACCATGCGGACCGCTTTATCCGGCATGTGCTCCGCCTGCGAATGGGTTTTTTCTCTCAACGGTTCCCGGGCGATTTGGTTCATCGAGTTCAACTGATCGACAACATCGCGACGGTGGCGACCACTCAGTTCGTGGGTGTCGTAATAGAGCTGGTCGCCAGCGCTGTGTTCCTGGCGGCAATGTTTTTTTACGATCCGATACTCGCGGCAGTGATAGCCGGCTTGGGGGCAATCAGCGCGATGACGATGCGAATGGTGACCCGGTCCCGCGTGGGAGAGAACCGACGTTTGCAACGTGAACAGGGCAGGTTGCTGGGCATAAGCATGAACGGCTTGGGTAGCATCGACACGATGCAGTCGGTCGGCGGTGAGAATGACTTCTTCGTCCACTGGACCGGATATCAGGCGCGAGAACTCCTGGCGCGGCAGCGGTTTGCCGAGCCGGGGGCACGTAATTGCTTCCTTACCCGGGTTGACCCTCATCATCGGCAACGCCGTGATCCTGGGGCTCGGTGGCTGGCGCGTGATGGAAGGACACATGGCGCTGGGCATGATGATCGGTTTCTATATTCTCGCCACCAACTTCCTTTTGCCAATTGGTCGGTTGGTGCAATTCGCCGACCTGTTTCAGATATTGGAAGCGAACCTGCAAAGACTGGAAGATGTTCTCAACGCGCCCGAGGACCGAAACTTTCAGGACCGGGGCGAACAGCCCGACCAACAAAACAGGACGTTTGCGCGGCAGTTGCGACTCAGCGGACATCTCGAGTTGCGTGATGTGCGTTTCGGATACAAGGCAAACCACGAACCGCTGCTTGACGATATCAGCCTTACCATAGAACCCGGCCAGCGCGTCGCCGTGGTAGGACCCACGGGCTCGGGCAAGTCAACGCTGGCATCGCTGGTTGGTGGGATCCAGCAGCCCTGGTCCGGTGAAATCCTGCTGGACGGCCATCGCCGGGCAGAAGTCCCCCCGGAACTCATCAACAACTCGGTGGCCATGGTTAGCCAGCGCATCTTTCTGTTCGCAGCGTCGGTGCGCGAGAATTTGACCATGTGGAATCCGGAGATCCCGGACCATCTGCTGGTCGCGGAGGCGACCGACGCCGCCATCCATGAAGAGATTCTGGCGAGGCCATACGGCTACGACTCCCCGGTTGAGGAAGGCGGAAGGAACTTCAGCGGCGGTCAGCGGCAGAGGCTGGAGATTGCGCGCGCTGGTGAGGAACCCGTCGCTGCTGATTCTCGATGAGGCGACGAGCGCGCTGGATCCGATTACCGAAAAACGCATCGATGACGCGCTGCGCCGCCGTGGGTGCGCCTGCCTTATCGTAGCGCACCGACTCAGCACCATACGGGACTGCGACCTGATAATCGTCCTGGACAAGGGGAAAGAGACTCAGCGCGGCACCCATCAGGAACTGTTGGCCGATACCGGTGGGCTGTACTACCGTCTCATGCAGGCGGAATAGGCGCCATGAATGGTATGACGACGGGGAGATCGCCTGCCGACAGGCTGCTGGAACTGGCGCTGTTTCATGGAGAAACGTTTATCGGCGGCGGCAACCGTCCGGTCCGTCTCTCCGACCCCGACACGTTCTGGTTTGTGGTGAAGGGCGCGGTGGACGTGTTCGCCACCAAACTCGGGGATGACGGCGTTCCATCTGACTTCAGGCACATGTTGCGAGCCGGTCCCGGTCGCTTGCTTTTCCCGGCGCCCGAGGCGGCAGGACTGGGGGCGCTGGTGGCCAAAGGGCTGCCCGATTCTGAGCTGCGGCGCATAGCCGTCACCGACTTGGTCAACAACGACCTCGCAACTGAAATCGTCGAACAGGCGAATCACTGGGTCAGTGAATTCTCCGAGTCCGTGGCGCGCAATGTTACTTTCCGCCCCCGCATAGAATGGAACATCACGCCGGGCACGGTCGGGGAGGCCATAGCCGGCACCACCATCTCCCCTCACGATGCCGTGGTGTGGGTTTCCAGCAAAGACGGCAGGCTGTTGTATTTGGCAACCGAGGACCTGGAGCAGTCCGGCAACGGTCTGGTTCCCGTCACCGCCTCGAGCTGGGTCCTTCAAAGTCGAACGGGTTCGGTGAAAGCCGCCAGCACGGAAGAGTTGCACCAGGCAGGGCTGTTGCTTGAAGCGCTGAAAGAGTTCAACCAGCTGGCGATGAGGGCAGACCTCACCAACCAGGCCCTGCTCTTGGCGGATCTATCCAACCTGCAAACTGCGAGCGCGCGGCATCACCAAAGAAGCGAAGAACGGGCGCGCCTGAACTTGCTCGGTTTGCGCGATGGCGACCTCCGGCAAGGGGACGACGGTTCAGACTTGCTACGCGCGCTGGAGTGGATTGGCCGCCATGAAGGCATTGTCTTCCGGTCCCCGCAGCGGGAGCGGCGTGGCGCGTCTGACGAAACGGATACCACCCTGAATGACATTCTCAGCGCGTCGGGCATTCACGCGCGTCGCGTTTCCCTGAGGGACCGCCACCGCTGGTGGTTGAGCGACAGTGGTGCAATGCTTGCCTCGCTCCGAGAAGACGGCTCCCCGGTGGCTTTGATTCCAGGCCCCTCCGGGCGCTATCGAATGGTCAATCCACAGACCGGCAGTTTTGCGCCGGTCACGGCCAGGCGCGCCCATGGCCTTGAACAGACCGCATGGTTTTTCTACTGCCCTCTGCCAGAGGAACTCACTACCAAAGCCGGTCCGCTGTTGCGTCTGTCATTTACGCAGATTTGGGGCGACTTGGCGCGCTTGTTGGGAGCGGGTCTTCTGTCGGGATTAGCTTCGCTGGCCCCAGCAGTGTTCCTGGGTGTGTTTGCGAGCCATGTTTTGCCATCCGGTGATGTGCGCATGTTGGCGATGCTGGCGCTGGCGCTGGTCCTGATTGGATTGAACTTCGCACTGCTCCAGATGATGAAAGGAACCGCCGTGATGCGGCTGGAAGCCCGAGCCGCAGCGCGCATCAGCGCGGCGTTATGGGACCGAATGCTGGTTCTGCCTTCGAGATTCTTCCGCCGCTGGACCGTTGGCGATTTGGGAAACCGCGCCATGGGGTTCCACCACCTGCGAAACCAGGTGGCGGGCGTAGTGGGAGGGACGCTGCTGTCGTTGATATTCCTGCTGCCCACATTCCCCCTGATGTTTCTTTACGACGCTCCGTTGGGCTGGCCGGCCCTGGGCCTGGGAATGCTATCTCTGGTGGTTGCCCTGTATTTCGGTCTGCGGCAACTTCCGCACCATCGCCAGGTATTGACTGCCTCGCGTGAGCTGGCGGGAGTGTTGATCCAGCTTATTGGCGGCATCGCCAAACTACGCTCAAGCGGAGCGGAAGGCTCGGCGTTCGCTATCTGGGCGGCCAACTACCGCCGGCAAAAGCGGGTGGAGATGCGACTGGGCGCCCTGAACGATCATCTGGTGGCGTTCACCTCTGCCGCGCCGTTCTTCGCCATGGCTGCGCTGCTTGCGGTGGCTCTGCCGCGCATCGACCAGGGGCTGTCGATAGCGGATTTATGGTGATATTTGCCGCGTTCATGATTTTCTATGCTGCGGTAACTCAGTTTGGATTGTCATTTTCCGCCATGGCTGCCGTCGTTCCGGCGGTCGAGCAGGCGCTCCCGATACTCCGAGAGCGTCCCAAAAGCGTTGCCGCTGCCTCTCTCATGCTTGAGTTGCAGGGAGAAGTGAGGGTGGACCACGTGACCTTCCGATATTCCGACGACGGCCCCGTCATCCTCCAGGATGTGTCTCTTTACGCTCGCCCCGGAGAGTTCATCGCGCTGGTCGGAGAGTCGGGCTCGGGCAAGAGCACTCTATTGCGCATCGCGCTGGGGCTGGAGAGCCCGCTATCCGGCGCGGTGTACTTCGATGGCCACGATCTCGAGCGGATCAACAGGCGCGCGGTCCGCGACGGCGTGGGCATGGTGGTGCAAGACGCTTCGCTTCGGCCCCAAACCGTGCTGGACAACATCATCGGAACCAGCGACGACCTGACCGAGGTAGACGCCTGGAGAGCGGCACGCCTGGGATCAGTGCACCAAGACATCAGGGCGATGCCAATGGGCATGCGCACGATCACCTCTGAGAGTTCTGCGGCTTTCTCCGGTGGGCAAGTGCAACGAATAATGCTGGCAGCCGCCTTGGTGCGAAGCCCCAGCGTGCTTCTGCTGGATGAAGCCACCAACTGGCTCGACAACGAGACCCAGACCAGGGTGATGGAGGAGATAGAAGGCCTCTCCATTACCCGCATAGTAAGCGCACATCGCCTTTCGACCATACAACGGGCGGACAGAATCTACGTATTGCAGGGCGGGACAATAGTCCAGCAGGGCAGCTTCGATGATCTGATGGGTGAGGAAGGCATTTTCCAGGATATGGCGCTGCGGCAGATGACGTGACGCCAGGTTCGATAACTGACTACGCGAGCCTATTGTGATCTTTCTGACCAGCCTGGCCCTGCGGAATCGCACCGTGACCGTAATGGCGCTGATCCTGATCCTGGTCGGCGGAGCGTACGCCTACCGGGAGTTGCAGCAGGAGCTGTTTCCCGAGATCAGCCTGGGGGTCATCAACGTCTCAACTACCTTCCAGCAGGGCTCGCCCTATCAGGTCTCGCAGGAAGTCACCAAACCGATCGAGAATGTGATCATCGGAATGGAGGGGCTGAGAGAAGTCACTTCGACCTCGTGGTGCCACCGCTCCACAGTCCTGGCCAGCTTTGAGACCAACATCGACCTGGAGGAAACGGAGGCGGAAATCTTCAATCGGGTCTCTGCTCTCCGGCTGCCCGACGCTGCCGGCGATCCCAGGGTGGTCGGGCTGACGCCTGGCCAGGGGCCCGTCATGGAACTCAGCATTTCGGGCCACCGCGACATCCCCGATCTACTCAGGATCGTCGAACGGCAGATTGCCCCACCGCTGCGGGCCGTTCCCGGCGTGTTCGACGTGGCCATTGAGGGAGGGGTGTCCGAGCAGGTTACCGTCACCGTTGACCCCAAGTTGCTGGAAACGCACGGTCTGAACATCCAGACCGTTATCGGGGCGTCGCAGGGCAATTCCGTGGATCTGACGGCGGGCAGCATTTCCTCGGACGACGGCGCCGTGACGGTGCGGGCTTTTCACGGGTACGCCGACTTGGATACCATCCGCAACCTGCCGGTAGGTTTCGCCCGCGTCTCCGGCCAGCCTGGAACTGGTCGGGATCACGGCGGCACGGACACACCCATCACGCTATCCACGGTAGCTGACGTTCGGGTCGACACGCCTGAAGCCAGGACCGTTTCGCGAACCAACGGGCAGCCCAGCGTAAGCCTGAACGTGTTCAAAACTCCGGAAGGGAACACCATCGCTATCGCGCAAAGAATCGACGCGCTGTTGAGCGAACTGAAGCGAGAGTTGCCCGCAGACTTGGAAATTGCCGTGATGGACAGCCAGGCGCCGCGCTTGGAGGAGGAGTTAAGCAGGGTCATCAACCAGGGAGTCCAAGGGTTTGCCTTTGCCATCATCGCCGTTTTTGTGTTCCTGCTGCAGGTCCGCCCGACGATAATTTCGGGTGTCATTAACACCATCAGGCCGACCGTTATCATCGCATCCTCGATCCCGTTATGCATGATGGCAACGATATTGGTGATGGCAGTTTTCGATTGGACGATGAACTTCATGAGCCTGGCCGGCCTCGCCATCGCCGTCGGGCGCATCGTGGACGAAAGCATTGTAGTGCTGGAGAACATATACCGGCACATCCAGGACGGCAGTTCGCGGCAGTCCGCCCTGTTCGACGCAACCCGTGAGGTGAGCCCGGCGATAGTTGCCTCGACGCTAACCACGGTTGCGGTGTTCATTCCGTTGGGCTTCCTGCCCGGAGTAGTGGGCCAGTTCTTTCTGCCATTCGCCCAGACTGTGTGCGTGTCGCTGGTGGCGTCCACTCTGGTGGCGCTGACCGCAGTGCCCGCTTTGGCGTCCTGGTTCCTGCGCCAGGGCGACATGGCGACCGATACGGTCCCGCGGCAGCAGGACACGCTGCTTCAGAAACTCTACACGCCAGTGTTGCGGAGCGCTTTGCGCTTCCGCATGTTAACCGTCGCCGCGAGCGTGGCGGTGGTATTGGCTAGCCTGGCATTGATTCGCGTGCTGCCCATCGAGTTCTTTTCGCAGGGACCTACCGAAGGCATCCGGATCGATCTCAGCCTGATCAGCAACCCTTCCGCCGGGAAGCTGTTCCACGAGGCACGTGAGGTCGAGCGCGTACTGGACGGTTTCGTGGCGGACGGCATGGTGGAGAGTTACCAGGTGACGCTGGGCGCCCGCAGCCGCGCCTTCGGGGGCGACACGTCGTTCGACCGGGCCGGGTTCACCGTGGTGCTGCCGGAGGATCCACCCGCCGACCTGGACGAGCGCATCCGCGCGGCGCTGCCCGAGAGCAGGGACGTGACGGTGCGTGTGTTTGCCGATTCCGGTGGACCGGGCCAAAGCAGCGGCTTTCGGCTTACTGTTACCGGGGCCAATTACGAGGACGTGCGGGCCGCAACGTACATGCTCCAGGCCGCCGTTGAGAATGACCCCGGGGTGCGCAACGTGACGACCAGCATAGCGGACGGCGCTGAAGAGTTCACCGTCACCATTGATCCCAACGAGGCAGGACTGTACGGGCTGACGCCGACCAACGTCGCCAACCAGATGCGCATCTGGCTGCGGGGCAGCGAGGTGACGGAGTTCAATCTGGGCGGGGACACCCTGGACGTAGTGGTTCGGGGGGCTCCCGAGACGGTGGACGACGCGGACGACATACGGCTGCTGCCAATCTCGGCGGGTGGCGGCGTGGTCCCGTTGGGGGCTATTTCGGACTCCGGCTACACCGTGGGGCCCAGTACGGTCACCCATTACGACGGGTATCGTTCGGCCGGCGTTTCCGGCAGCCTGGCTGGGCGCGACGCCGGCGGCATTGGGGAACGCATCGACGCCATCGTCGCGTCCACGCCGTTGCCGCCGGGCATCAACGTACGCTCGGGCGGGACGTTCAGCTACATCCGGGAGGAGTTCAAAAATATTTACGTGGGCATGGCCATCGGGGTTTCCCTGGTGTACCTGGTTATGGTGGCGACGCTGGGTTCGCTGAAAATCCCGTTCATCATCGTGTTGAGCATGCCACTGGCGGTAGTGGGCGCGCTGATTGCGCTGGTAATCACCGACCGGTCTTTGAGCCTGCCGGCGCTGATGGGATTCTTGCTGCTGGTAGGCATCGTGGTGACCAACGCCATCGTGTTGCTGACCTTTGTGCAGCAGTTGCGCCAACGTGGCGAGTCCCCGCATGAAGCGGTCATGCAGGCGGGGCGAGCGCGCCTGCGTCCCATCCTGATGACCGCCTTCACCACCATCCTGGCGCTGATCCCGCTGTCGCTGAGCGATTCCGCCGGCCTGGTGGGCGCGGAGTTGGCGACGGTAGTGATCGGAGGACTGATCAGTTCCACCTTCTTGACGTTGGTAGCCGTGCCGGTGGTGTATATGCTTTTTGAGGAATCCATCCCTAACCTGTATGCCCAAGTTGTACGGAAGGCTGGACGCCTAACTCGCCGGCGGCCGACGGGCGAGCAACATCAGGAATCGCCATCACCGTCCATCGATTCCACGACCGCGGAAGCGGACGGAGATCCTTTATTGTGAAGGTCGGAGATAAGGGAGTGTTGAAAAAATCAGCGCTGAAGCCGATTGCAGTGGGGTGTAGGGCTACGATGCCGGGACAGTCCGTTGTTGACGCGGGACAAAACCTCCTCCGTAGGAGACGCACTGCACGCCCTCGCTGTCCGGCAGGGCGGGCCGGAGATTGCCGAGGCCCTGTTGGACGCCGGAATCCACCCCGCCTACGGCCACGAAACGGATCCCACACTGCTTCACCAGGCTATCTCTGTCGGGAACGCTGACATTGTTGGCGCGTTGGCGGTGGCATGTCCACAGGATCTGAACGTCGTACGAGAGAGTAGAAGCCGCTACGAGCAGACGCCGCTCAGTTTGGCGATTGAAAGCGGCAATGTTGTGGTAGTAGAAGTAGCTCCACTCCTGGTCGGTGACCAGCCCCAGGGCGAAGCGGGCCGCCAGGTGACTGGTTCGGTAGAGCGGGGAGTGGTGGCCCGGTCCCCGGAGATGTAGGCGGTCACCTCCACGAGGCGCCGGTCAGCGCGCGGGCGGACTCGGCGATCTGGTGCAGGACGGTGTCAACGTCGAGGCTGGCGTTGACGCGCAGGATGGCGGTGGAGAGGGCGGCGATGCGCTCCCGCAGCGCCTGGATCTCCCCCTCCGGTTGGCTGTGGCTGCTCAATGGTTTCTCCTTCTGGACCCGGCGCGCAGTTCAGGCCGGCTCGGCCCCTCGGTGGGGAGATTTCCATCGAAACGGGGGACGGTACCAAAGATCACGTAAAGAATATCATAATAGGCACGATAGATACACAATGATGATATTCGGAGTGCTAAACTTTTATTCGCGTGTGGAAGCGCGTCTTTCTGGTGCCCAGAATGGCTGCGTTGACGGCGCTGATGTTCTGGCGCGGCGCTGCGTTTTCACGCTCTCCGCGCATGGGGTCGCCGATGCGCCAGGGGAGAGTTCACGGCGAGCCACAACCCGACGTCGGCATCACAAATCCGCTTACATCCTGACCAAGGTACGCAACAGCCCAAATCAGTTACCAATCTCTGGACCTCGCAAGAGTAGAACGATGAGCGATGAACACGTCGAGAAGCCGGTCTCCGACGTGCTCCGAAACGCCCAGGCGGCCTGCGGTCTGTCGGCACAAAGTAAAGAGGCAAAAAGAACCCCCAATTAACGGAGCGTCCCGGCCGCCCCGTTGCCCAAGGGGCGGCCGACCATGCACCGTTCCTGTTCGAGGCGGTGATGCCTCCCCTCCTCGATGGAGGAGGCTGTCAACGCCGACTAGACGGCACGCGGGTAGGCGACGGCGACATGACCAAGAGCAGCCTTCCCGAACCTATGGCGGAAGCGGCGCGGGACCTGCTCGGCATCTGTGGCGCGCTCAACGTGCCTACTCCAGCGACGCAGGTGCTCCAATCCAACGACGGTACCAAGGCCATTCAGATCGGCTGGGCCTACTCCGCGGTGGCGGAGGCCTTCGAACTGGCCGCCGGCGTGCAGCGCGATCCCAGCCGCTACGGACTGGACGCTGTCGTGGGCGCGCTGGCGGCCCTGATGCTCCGGCGGGTCGCGCGCAAACTCGAAATGGAGACCGACCGGTGGGACAACGCCTGACCGCCGCCGAGCCGTGGACCTCCGCGCCGCTTCATACCGCCCTACCAGGCTACTTCCGGCGCCAGCGGGACCACCGGGCGGCCTACGCCTGCGAACGTGCCTGCTCCTGCAGGCAACGGGCCCGATACGGCTGCGCGGCTGGCAGTTCCACACCGGAGGTTGACGACGATGGGCTGGAGACCGTCTACCGGCAACGCGTGCTGTCCCATGCGGTGGGCAACATGATGCTGGTGGCGCGGCTTAGGGACTCGTCCTTCTTCGGCGCGACCAACGCCGACATCCACGATGCGGCCGTGGCCGCTCCCACCATCACCGAGCCGGCGACGTGGCGGATCAGGGAATACCGGGATGCACCGGCTGCCATCGACGGCTCGGCTGTGCACTACCGCATCGTCCGGCGCCAGGTCAGCGTCGCTGACGACAGCGCCTGCGCCGAGCAGGCCGTGGCTGCCGCAGAGGGCGCCGGAGTGATGCTGACGAGCCTCACCGGAGGCATCGAGCACACGGTGCAGGTCAAGGCGAACCACGTCAACGGCCATAGCGACTGGAGCAGCGCCACGGCCACACTGAACCAGGCCCATGGGGCGACGCGGGTTCGTCGCGCCGGGCCTGCTCCGCCGGCAATATCCACCCTGCGCCGGCAGTCTGATCTTCTCGGCCATCCGCGATGCGTTTGAACGACGTCGAGGACGCCATCCGCAACGTGCTCCGGAGCGCGGAAGCGTTCGGCGCTGGACTGGCGCGACGCGAAACGCTGGTCCGCTCCGCCATGGTCGAACCCATACTGTGGTCCCTGGGATGGCGCACCTGGCTGCCCTGGGAATGCCGGCCGGACTTCACCCTGGGCCGACCCGGCTCGACTGACTACGTCCTGTTCAACCGGGACGGCGAGGTGGTGGTGGCGATGCTGATCCGGCCAATCCCACCGCGGCTGGAACAGGACCGGCTGCAGTTGCGAGAACGGACGCGGACCATGACCCGGGGGATCGCCGTGCTGACCTACGGGTGGGAGTGGGAGGTGTATGACCTGGAGGACCGCACCCGCAGATTCCTGGACCGTCGGGTGGAGCGGCTGGAGCTGGACGGTGATGCGCCACACAACGTGGAGCGGGTTGCCGAAGGGCTCTACCGGTGGCTGGGCAGGGACCGGTGGTGGTGACCGACCCAGGCGCGGTCTCCGCCGCAGCGTTGCACGCTGTGCCCGAACTCGGGCGGGAAACACAGGATGAGAAGGAACTGATGCGCAGAATGATTGCATGGACGGCGCCGGCCCTGATCGGCGCCCTGACGCTGCTGGCGGTCTCGGTCGTGCTGGCCAGCGGCGATGACCGGTTGCCAACTCTCACGCCCGTCGGCGCAGCCCTCGACACCTCTTCCGAGGCGGCAGGGCAACGAAGGGCAAACCACGGGGTCGGGTTCGCCGCGATGTCCGAACAGGTCAAGGACCGCCTGGACCTGGTGCGGCGGCGTGGACACCTGGTCTGTGCCACCAGCGACGCCATCCCCGGCTTCGGCTACCTGGCGGACGGCGCGAACGCCGGCTTCGACGTCGACCTGTGCCGGGCCGTGGCGGCCGCAGCGCTCGGCGATCCCAACGCCGTCGAGTTTCGCATCAGCGTTCCCACCGGACTGGGCGCCGCCGTGCGGTCGGGCGAAATCGACATGGTGGCGCGCATCCTGACAGCCACCACCACCCGCGAGGCCGAGTGGGGCAACTTCGTCCACACCATGTACTACGACGGCCAGGGCTTGATCGTTCGACGCAGCCTCGGGGTCGCCGCCGCTCGGGAACTGGCCGGAGCCTCCGTCTGCGTCACCGAGAACACCACCACCGAGCTGAACCTGGCGGATTTTTCCAGGCTGCACCGCCTGGACCTCCGCGCCGTCGCTTTTGCCAAAACCAGCGCCGCGGTGGACGCCTACCTGGATGGGCAATGCGACGCGTTCACCACCGACCATTCCGGCCTGCACGCCTACCTCAGCGTGTTTCCAGACCCGTCAGGCCACGTGGTGCTGCCCGACGTCATCTCCGAGGAACCGCTCACTCCGCTGGTGCCCCACGGCGACGACCGGTGGTACGACATCGTGAAGACCGTTATGGCCATCCTGATCTACGCGGAGGCCTACGGGGTGACGTCCGACAGCGCGCTCGCTCAACCCACCGGGGACGCCAGGGTGGACCGCCTTTTCGGATTGGCCGGATCCTTCGGTCAGGAGGACCTTGGGCTCTCCCGCACCGTTGCCCAGGACGTGATCCGGGCAGTGGGCAACTACGGGGAGATCTACGACCGGCATCTGGCGCCGCTGGGGCTGGAGCGTCGGGGCAGCCGCAACGCGCTCTGGGCCGGCGCTCCGTGTTCGGACTGCCCCCGGGGCGGACAGGTTTACGCCCCGCCGCTGCGCTGACCTGTTCGGCGACCGGCAGGCCGGGCGTTTTCACGCTACAGGAGTTGACCATGACCACGGTGCTGGACAAGCCAGGCATCCAATGCCGCTATCGCAACGCCGGAGGCTGGCGGTGTCCGCTGGACGCCCTCGAAGCCGAGTAGCACTGCGAGCGCCACCTGCCCGCGTAGCGGGTGCAAGCCATGGAGATGCAACCCGCCAAGCCAGTCCACGGAGGCAAAAACACCCGATGACGACACCGCGTTCTCGCCGCCCACGCAACGCGCGCCTGCTGGCCCACGTCGCCGTGCTCGAACAGGCAGTGGCCCACCTGCTGCGGGTGAAGCCGCCCCCTCCGGACTCGCCGGAGCAGTGGATCAGGAACATCGAGACGTTGCTCGATGGGCCGCTGTTCCGGGACTGGAGCGACGACGCCAAAGAGCAGTTCCTCACCGACGCCCGTCTGGCTCTCACGGCGCTGCTTCGCCCACCCTTGTCGGAAGACCAGTAGCCACACGGGAGTAACTGGACAAGGCATGGAAATAGTCGTTGCAGGCGGAACCGCTCTGTCGCGTGACGCCACGCTCGTCATCGCCCTGGCAGCGGCGGCAGCCTGTGACCGGCGCACACATGGAAACGCGACCACAGGGGCGCTCCACCGGGCGGAACCGGACACCGGTAGAGCTTGGTCATCACCACCGCGACGGCGCAAACCCCGCGTGACCAGCGGATGGGAAACGTGGTCCGAACGGCCGGCGTCGACATCTCCACCGCCGACAATTGCAAGCGGTGAGACACGCGGACAATGAGCATGATGTCGTTCGGCACGCCGGCTTCGCGCCTCGCGCTGTTGGCGGTGATCGTGGCGCTGGCGACAGCCCTTACCGCGATCTCGTGCCTCGACACACGGTCCGCCTCAGGGCCAATGGATCCGGGCATCTCCGACGGCGAGGTCCGGTTCGGGCAGTCCGCGGTTCTCCGGGGCCCGAACCAGGATTTGGGCCGGCAGATGCGCCTGGGCATCCAGGCGGCGTTTTACGAGGTCAACCAGGCTGGCGGCATTCACGGCCGCCAGTTGCAACTGAAAACCATGGACGACTCTTACGAGACACACTCGGCGCTGCACACCAACCAATGGCTCATCGAGAAGGTACGGGTCTTCGCCCTCATCGGCGCAGTAGGCACGCCCACGTCCCGCGTCGCGGTCCCGCTGGCCCACGACGCTGGCGTTCCTTTCCTGGCTCCGCTCACGGGAGCCGAGTTCCTGCGCGACCCAGCGTTGGGCAATGTGATCAATCTCCGGGCCTCGTACTACCAGGAAACCGAGGAAATGGTCGCGCGGCTGACCGATGACCTGGGAATAACGCGTGTCGCGGCGCTGTATCAGAAGGGTCCCTGCGGCCAGGATGGCCTCGAGGGCGTGCGGCGGGCCCTGGCGCGCCGGGGGCTGGAGCCGGTGGGGTCCTGGCATTACGAACGCCGAGCGAAGCGCGCGTCGCCCGACATCGTCGCCGCCGACCCCGAGGCGGTCATCGTGATTGGCGATCATGAGCAGGTTGCCGCTATGGCGAAGTTGGCGCGCCGCGACATCGACCCGGTAGTCATGACCTTCTCCTTTGGCGGCGGCCAGGCGCTGGCTGAGAAACTCGGCGGGGACGGAGCCGGCGTTTACGTTACCCAGGTGGTGCCATTTCCGGCAGACTCCAGCGTCCCGGTGGTCGCCAGCTATCAGGCTGCTCTCGCCAGCATCGCCCCAAAAGGGAAACCCGGGTTTATTTCACTGGAAGGGTATCTGGCCGGCCGCCTTGCGATCATCGGCCTTGACGCCTGTGGTCGCGACCTCAGCCGACGATGCTTCATCGACGCCCTGCGCGCCGCGGAGACCATCAACCTGAACGGATTTCAGATCGAGTACGGCCCCGACGACAACCAGGGTTCGGACGCCGTGTTCCTGACCGTAATCGGCAGGGACGAGGAGTACCGCCAGGTCGAAAAACTTGCCGGCTCGCACTGACCAGCGCAAGCCGGCCGCGCCGCCGACATATTTGCGCGACATTTCGGCGTTATTGTGCCAAACACCCGAAGATGCTTTGTTCAGGAAGGCGGAAAGATGCCGATCACCAGGCCGATGACGGCGGCCGTTGCGGTCGCCTGACCGGAAGCCATCCCGATGCGAGTGTCGCTGGGATTTGCCAACACATTGCCGGAGGTGACCACCTTGACGACCACGACACCAACGCCGATGAAAGCCGGAATCACCCGCCGGATGCGACGCCAGACCATTGGACGGTTCCCGGCACGCACGGAACGCATCGACTTCAAGACGCCATGCCGGAAGTGCGGCAACGTGCCGACCTGCATGGTGAAACTGGGGCCGGTGGTCATCGAGCGGACCTGCCACACCTGCGGGGACATCGAATTTCTGGATGAAACTGCCGTCGCGTGCCTTGAGGTTCCAGACCGCAGGCCCGAAGAGGACACGGCACAAACAAGCCCAACCGGGTGGAACGTTTGCCACGAAAACCTCCTTCAACCACCGCTGGACCGAGAGCGGTCAGGCGGCGTCCTTCGAGGCATGGCTGCGTAGCGATGAGTGAGCATAACGGAGTGTGCGACATGACGAACATGAGCATAGAGATCGAGGGCAGCATCGACGAGGTGGTCAGTATCCTGCGGAGGCTCGGGACCGCGGGCAGCCCCGCAACGGCAGGGGACTCTGACCGGTCAAGCGAGCAACCTGCTGCTGGCGTCGGGGAGAACGCTCCAGCCACCGAAGCGCAAAAGATGGCGGTGTCCCACGAGACCCCTCCCGGGGAATGGACGGAGATGCTCGCTCTAGATTTCCTGTCCGGTTCGCAGCCGGCGGCCCGGCGGATGGCGCTGCACGTGTGGCGGGCCGGCGCGGCGGGCATCCACCGGAGGGCGCTGTGCCAGCGTGCGGAACTGACGCCCATGGAGCTGCGCGCGCTGTCGATGCGGATGGGCCGCGCGCTGGCAAGGTTGCAGCGGGAGCGGGGGATGATTTTGTCCCGGCCGGTGGCGGCCAACAGTCCGCTGCAGAGCTACTTCGTCGCCGCCGATTTCGCCGCGGTGGCGGATTCCCAGATGTTCGGTGGTGGGATGCCGGACGGGCTGGCCGACGGCGCGGGTTGTCCCTGAAGGTTTCCGTCGTTGGGCGCTTGGGAGAGCCGGTTATGGGACGATTGTGGAAGGCGCTGACGATGACGGCCGGCGTGTGGTTGGCGCTGGCCTGCGGAATGAACGTTGACGACCGGATGGTACGCCGGTACGCCGAGTGCATGGTGGACCCCTACACCACGCTGCATCGACTGATGGTGTCCGGGTCATTCGGGACCGTGTTGCTGAGCGCCGAGGCGGTGGAGGAACGGCTGCATGGGCAACTGTCGTGAGGGGAGCTGGCGATGGCGGAGATCCAGGCGGGCTACGGGCGCTACTGCGAATAGGCGCGGGCCAGGGTTTGACGAAGGGCGGTGAAAATCGGGAATGCGCTGGGGACCCTGATCCTTCGCGGCCAGGTTACGTAATGACCCTTGAGCGAAGCACTGCGGGTATCGATAAGGTGGAGCACGCCGGAAGGGCTGGAAGGCGCATTGCCTCAATAAAAACGTTACTTTTATGAAGTGATTGTCGTCGCAAACAGTCATCGCCTCTTCCGACTGGAACTGGCAGGCGGTGGGCCGGTATGTGCAGGACCGCTTCGGGTTGGTGGTGAGCCGGAGTAGTTGTCTGAACTACCCGCACCGCTTGGGATTTGTGCTGAAACGGTCTACCAAACGCTTGCGCAAGGCGGACCCAGTGCGGCGGTAAGCCTTTGCGGCGGAGTAGGTGGCTCTGACGATCGCCGCTCGATGAACCGGGGGCAGGATATTCTTCGCCGACGAGGCCCATTTCCGAGCGATGGCGACTTGAGGGGCCAATAGGTACTCAATGGGGAACCCGCCCTGGCGGACTCCGCCCGCACGGCCATCGTAAGGCTGAAAATGGACAACCAATGCAACAGCCACGCCAATGACTGCCCCCGTCTTCGACCTCTTGGACATTGGCCTCAAGGACTGGCGCCAGATCATCGCAGTAGATGACGCACTCCCAAACCATTTACAGGACGCTACTGGGCCAACTATTTCCTACGCAAATACAACATTAGGCCCATTGGAATAGCGCCGTGGGTCAGTAACAATAGATACACAACGGCACCGGGCGGTCGTCAGGGTGTTTGACGAAGGGAAAGGCGGCGCCTCCTCGGTATGCCTCTCAGCGCGCTTCTTGGGGCCACCAGCATGATCGGCGGCCCAGCCTCGAAGCGTCCAGGGATCTGAATTCCCCCGAGTGCTCCGACGTGGCGCGCCGGGAGTTTCACCCAGCACTGATGGTCCACAAGAGCTCCAGGCAAGGTGCCGCGAAAGGTTCAGGTTTTTACGCCGCTGACCGCGCCCGTAAGCAGTAGCCCCATCGGTACAGGATGCCCAGGTCCGTCCACCAACCAACAAAACTTACCGACCACTAACCACAACATTCCAGACTAGGGAGGCACCCAGTGGCCAATTTCACACCGCTAGGCGAGCGAATCGTCATCAAGCCCATGGAACAGGAAACCGAGACCCGGGGAGGCATCCTGCTCCCCGACACCGCCAGGGAAAAGCCCCAGGAGGGCGAGGTCATCGCCGTTGGCTCCGGCCGCGTCGCTGACGACGGCTCCCGCATCGCCATGGAACTTTCCGTCGGCGACAAGGTCATCTACTCCAAGTACGCCGGCACCCAATATGACGACGACGACGATGAGTACCTGATCATGCGTGAATCAGACGTCCTGGCCAAACTGGGCTAGCGGTTCCGTTCCAACTCCGGAGCTCTCGTACGTACACGAAAACATCCCTGATAGCGCACACTCCAACGAGGAGACCCCAATGCCCGCAAAGCAAATGGCATACGCTGAAGACGCCCGCAAGTCGCTGCGCACCGGAATCGACATCCTGGCCGACTCGGTCAAGATTACCCTGGGTCCCCGCGGCCGCAACGTCGTGCTGGACAAGAAGTTCGGACCCCCGCAGGTCTGCTCCGACGGCGTGACCATCGCCAAGGAGATCGAGCTGCCCGACGTTTTTGAGAACATGGGCGCCCAGCTTCTGAAGGAAGCCGCCACCAAGACCAACGACGCCGCCGGCGACGGCACCACCACCAGCATCGTGCTGTCCCAGGCCATCATCCACGAAGGCTTCAAGAACGTGACCGCCGGCACCAATCCCATGGCCATCAAACGTGGCATCGAGGCCGCCGTGAGTCGCGTGGTCGCCGAACTGCAGGGCATGTCCCAGCCCGTGGAGACGCGCGAGCGCATCGGGCAGGTTGCCTCCCTTTCCGCCCATGAAGACGCCATCGGCGAGACCATCGCCGAGGCCATGGAGAAAGTTGGCAAGGACGGCGTCATTACCGTCGAAGAGTCCCGCGGACTTGCCGACGAGATTGAATACGTCGAGGGAATGCAGGTCGACCGCGGCTACACCTCTCCTTATTTCATCACCAACGCCGACCGTATGGAAGCCGTCATCGAAGATGCCTACCTCATCATCACCGACAAGAAGGTTTCCGCCGTTGCCGACCTGGTCCCCGCCCTGGAGCAGCTGCTGCAAGCTGGCCAGAAGAACGTGGTCATCGTCGCCGAGGACATCGACGGCGAAGCGCTGGCCACTCTGGTGGTCAACAAGCTGCGCGGCATCATGAACGTGCTGGCGGTCAAGGCGCCCGGCTTCGGCGATCGTCGCAAGGCCATGCTCGAAGACATTGCAATTCTGACCGGTGGTACCGTCATCAGCGAGGAAACCGGTCGTCGCATGGATTCGGCCACCATCGAGGACTTTGGCCGCGCCCGTCGTATTTCGTCCACCAAGGACGACACCACCGTCGTGGAAGGCCACGGTTCCGAGGACGCGATCCAGGCCCGCATCAACCAGCTCAAGGCCCAGATCGAAGACACCACCTCCGAGTACGACCGCGAGAAGTTGCAGGAGCGGATGGCCAAGCTGTCCGGCGGCGTCGCTGTCATCAAGGTTGGCGCAGCCACCGAGATCGAGCTCAAGGAGCGCAAGGCCAGGGTGGAAGACGCCCTGTCCGCCACCCGTTCTGCGGTTGAAGAAGGCATCGTCCCTGGTGGCGGAGTCGCTCTGGTTCGCTCCCAACGGGCCCTGGATACCATCGAAGGGTTGACTGGAGACGAGATTGTCGGCGTCAATATCATTCGTTACGCTCTCGAACAGCCGCTGAAACTCATCGTTGAGAATGCCGGTTCCGAGGGAGCCGTGGTGCTCAACCAGGTGAAGCATCAATCCGATGACTACGGTTACGACGCCGAGCTGGGCGAATTCGGCCCCATGCTCGAGCGTGGCATCATAGACCCGGTAAAGGTGACCCGGTCTGCTCTGCAGAATGCCGCGTCCGTGGCCGCCATGGTGCTCACCACTGAGTCCATGATTGCCGAGATCCCCCAGCCGGCTTCGGGCATGATGGCCAACCCCCAGATGGATTTCTAGTCCCACTGCATCCAGCGGGAATTGCAGCCGGGGCGGTCACCGCGACTGCCCCGGCGTTGCAGCCCTGATCGCCGACCGTGTCCGTAACGCTTCAGGTTCTAAGGAAACCGGATAATTGCAGACACTGGAAGAGCTCGCGCGCACCCGTTTTCACCCGAACTGCCATTGCGAGCGCAGCGTGGCAATCTCGTTGCCGATTGAGTCGTTACGCAGGCAGCGAGATCGCCGCGTCATTTCGCTCCTCACGATGACAAACTGGGTACGCGTGAGACGGGAAGAGTGATTGCAACGACACTCCTGTCGCCCGGGGCAGCGTTTATTCAAGAGTTCTCTCAGGTCCAGTCACCAAGGCGCGCAGTCGAATTGCGCCGCGTCGCACATACTCGACACCGCTTGCTTCCTTGCCCATGGTCTGCGCCCGGCAGGATCGGCAGGAATGGACATCACACCCAATCTGTCAGGACAGCAGCAGTCGTCCGCACCGACCGCGATCAACGCCAATCCAATAAGGAGGAAGGTCATGTTCAGTGGTATCCCGATCATCAGATTCGGTGCGACCGACGGCCGGAAGGCCAATGTTTTTATCAATAACCGACCCGCCGGGGCGATCCGGCGCTATGAAGGGACAATCTGGACCTATGAGCACAGTGGCCTCAGCCTGGTGGGTTCGCAGTTGGAGATCAGGCGGGCCATAGTGCGTCACCATCGGCCAGCGGTGGTTTCATGATCGAGGCACTGGCCGCTGAGATTATCGTCTGCGCTGCCCGGCGCTACATCGTCATGGGATCTTAATACAACGGATCGACCGGCACCGGTCGGATCCACGGAGGCAAAAATGGCGACTCCAGACGAACACGTACCAACACTGGGCCAGTCGGCCACTCCGGCCAGCAAGTCGCAGCAACAGTCCTGGGCCCAGGACCTGCTGGATACCATCAAAACCAACCGGCTGGACACGATCATGACCAACCGCCGCCCCACAGCGTGGCTATCCCGACCATACTCCCAAAACGAAGCTGAGATTCCGATGCTGGCCGCCGAGCTCATGGCGAACGTCCATTCTGAACAGTACACGCCGGGAACCGGCGCAAATCACAGTGGTGGCCACCGCAGCAGCCGCGAAATCGCCATCGCCGCCCAGCAGGTCATGGGTGACGCCCCGCCCAACATCCGCCACCAAATGGCGGCCGCGTTCGCCGTTCTGATCGTCGAGCCGGCCCGCGCCGCGGCCGAACGTCGGAAAGACCGCGACGTTCGCGTCAAGATCGCGGCCATGCAGGAGTTCATACGACTCCATCTGTTCAAAGGCGACGCCCAAGTCTACCTCGCCCGCCCCTTTGCCCAATTGACCTGCATCGCCGAGCCAGACCGCTAGACGCCGCTGCACCGATCGGTCGGGGTCGCCAACGATTCATCAGGGTGGCGTGCTTGCGATACCACGACTTCACGGCTTCCGGCAGGAACGTCGCGGAATACGTGCCGTAGGATCCCGCCGGTCCGGTTCACCAAGTCGGGTTACCTGCGCTCCAACGCGACGCGTACTTCTACGGGTCGATTCCGGTAGGGGGCAGAATCGTACGCTAAGGCCGCTATCTACGTTTTGGCCACCGGTATTCGCCGGCGAGCAGGATGTGGGCCCATCCAAGGGGTGAGATGTGGGCCAGGAGCTCGGGCTCGACGGTCAGGCCGGCGTGTTGCCGCTGTCTGACCGCTTGGCTGAGATGGGCGGTATTCCAGCAAATGACGATGGCGGCGAAGAGGTTGAGCTTGGCCATGCAGTAGTGCTGGCCCTGGCTGGAGCGGTCACGGATTTCGCCCTGGCGTCCGATCCGGAGCGCGTTCTTGAGCGTGTGATGAGCCTCGCCCTTGTTCAGGCCGGTGTTTGCCCGGCGCTGTCCGTCGCATTGCCTCAATAAAACCGTTACCTAACGCGAGTGGTTGCCTCAAATAAGATGCTACCGAACGGAGCGCTTCGCGTAATGACCCTTGTACGATACGAAGCGCCCCCAGTATCATTACACCCGCTACACCCCATCATCCGCCGCCGGCCTCAGCCTGATATTGTGGATGGACCGGTCGACCTCCGCGATGACTCGCCTCCTGACCCGGGGGACCAGTTGGTTGATCCCCTCAGCGGCGTCCAGCGCCGCCCAGTCCGTCATCCGGCCCAGTCGGTTGGTCAGCTCGATCGGCGGATCCGGCGACCCGGTCGCCTCCGTGAGTATCACCCGCGGTGGGCACGTGGGACAGGCTGTACACACTCCCGTCGTCAGCGTTCCGGTGTACCACCAGGCTCGCGTCACCCGTCTCGTAGCAGCTGACGTCTCGCCACTCAACGCCTTCCCCATCATCCTGCGACGCGTCCGCCTCGACCGGGACGGCAAATGCCAGTAGGTGTGCATTGGCGGTGAGAAACGCCTAAACTTCGTGCAGCCCAGCAACTGCATGGGGAACGGTTCTGCCATGCGTGCGTCGGTTCTATTAAGTTTCACCGGAAAGGACGGCGATGATGGAAACTTACATCGGGAAGACGATTTCCGATTTCACACTTCAGTCCAGCGATGGACAGACGATATCCCTTAGCAGTCTTCGCGGACAAAAGGTCCTGCTGTACTTCTTCACGAGTCCGGGCGGTGGTAATTGAACCCGCATGGCTCTCGGGTACCGAGAGCATGCTGCCGAGTTCGCCGAGAGGAACGTCGTGCTGTTCGGAATCCATGACGGAAGCTTGGATGCTGCACGCCAGTGGGTCGAGAAAGAGCAGCTTCCGTTCGCGGTCCTGAACGACCCTGATCGACGAGTAGGCATTGAGCTAGGCATGTCCGCTCTCGATGGAGAGAGGTACGTCAAAGACCCGTCTGACGGGAAAAGGCCCGCAGTTGTCATCGACGAACAAGGTGTGATCTGCGAGTGGGAATCCGACATGAACCACACCGATCAGATTGCAAAGTTACTGGAGCGTCTGTAGGACGACCTCAACGGTGCGGGCTTTTCGACTGTTGCCCGCCCTTGTGCAGCCTGCAAAACGGGGTTCAGCTCGGACTGTGGCCTAGCAGGCCGATATCGAAAGGCGCAAAGCTGGAGCGCGAAGCCCAGCCGGTTGTGTCCCCCGCGCCGCACCCGGATATGCTCGATGTCGTCGGACAGCGTGTAATGGCGCAGCAGGGTGGCTTTGTCCGTGGGCGGGTCGAACCGGGCCGCGCGCTGGCGCGCGCTCCAGATGCTTCGTCTCGGCATGTTCCACCGCTCCGTTATCCGTTCACACCGGCAGGCGCGGCGCTGTCCCTAAGGGGGACATCCAGCGGACCGCCCAGCCCGTCGCCACAACCCCCGCCACACCAGAGCCAGCAGCGTCTCATATGAGTGGTACGGAAACAATTGCGGATGCGGGACCCTATGCGTTCACTGCCGCCATGACGACAATCCTCATCGCATACGCGTGCTGTTCCACCGACCGGCAAGATCTGGCCGCCCAGCTCCAGGAGCCCTGGAACTCGGCGTCGCCGAGGACCGCATCTACACCGACCACGGCCTCACCGGCACCAGCCGCGCCCGTCCCGGCCTCGACCAGGCTCTCGCCGCCGTGCGCCAGGGCGACACCCTGGTCGTGCCCAAACTCGACCCCCTCGCCAGGTCCGTCCCGGATGCCCGTGCCATCGCCGACCAGCTTCAGGAACACGGCGTGAAACTGGCCCTCGGCCCGGCGCTCTACGACCCGGACGATCCCATGGGCAAGATGTTCTTCAATATCCTCGCCACCTTCGCCGAGTTCGAGGCCGATCTCATCCGCATGCGCACCCGCGAGGGCATGGCCATCGCCCGCGACAAGGGGAAATTGCGCGGCAAGCAGCCCAAACTCTCAGACCGACAGCAGCGGGAACTTTGCCGCATGCACGTCACTGGCGAGTATTCCATCAGCGATCTCGCCGAGATCTTCACTGTCTCAAGACCAACTGCCTACCGCACACTCAACCGACGCCATTCCCCTTAGCGTACGATTCTGCTCCCTACCGGAATCTACCCGTACAGGGTATTCTCAATTGCTACTGGGGTGAGTGTCGAGCATCTCGACCCGTACCTGCATTGCTCTGGGATATAGCGCCGGGCCAAACTGATTGAACATCGCGACGTCCGCCGCATCACGCCCATAAGCGACGGCAACTCGCCCTCCACGTGGAACGGCCTGCGTTGCATCGAAGGTGTACCAACGGCCACCTACGTACGCCTCGAACCAGGCGTGAAAATCCATCGGCTCGAGTTCGTGCAGATAGCCGACAACGATACGCGCTGGGATACAGAGACTGCGGGATAACGCGATGCCCAAATGAGTGAGCTCGCGGCATACGCCCTCGCGCTGCTGGTTGACCTCGACTGCCGACATCTGAAAATTGCTGGAATCTGGATTGAAACGCACGGAGGCGCGGATCCACCCGACAATTCTAGCCACTTGATCGTAGCCGGGCTCGACGCCCTCTACGAGTTCCCTACCGAGGTCTGTAAACCGGTCGGACTCGCAATAACGGCTGGGAAGAAGATAGGTTAGGACCTCGTACGGCAGATTGTGCACCTGCTCAAATGGCGCGCCAGGCGACACATCAATGCCGTCGGCGGTTGAAACGTCCGCAGATCTGCGGATAGAAAACTCACCCGGGGGTGCTATTAGGCGCTCGCACAGGTTGCCGTAACTGTCCGCGTGCTCCGTGACCGGTACGCTTGGCGTCGACGTGCAGTCTTCATGCGCCACCCACTGTTGTGCCCCGCTACGGGGGCGGAGCATCAGGATAAAAGGCGTAGGGACGCTCACATCAAAGGTAATATCGCAACTTGTACGAAGCCACATTTCGACCCCCTCACTTGTCAAAACCACGTCATCAGCTAGCTATGGTCCGGTTTTACAGGACGCCTTGTCAAGATCAACGGCAAGACGTACCACTGCGCTGTCGATGACCAGCGAAAAGCAACTGTGTTTGATATGGATCGACCGTCGCGTTCCAATTGCCGCCGGTCAGGAAAGGGGTCAGTGGCCATCCGGCGCAAATGTGGAACCATCCACTTACGGATTACGGACGGTGGCGCCGATCAAACAGCGTTGAGGAACAGTTCACCAATGCCCTACGCGGCACGGAGATTGTGGCCATTGCGGCCTTCGAGACCGGAGTTCACTGCATGGAGTATACCGCCGCGACGGGCCAGGCAATCCATCTGCCCCTGTAGTAACCCCACAATTGCCGGGATGCCAATGCCGCTCCTTCGGCCAGCGCCTCCAATTCGGCCCACATGATGGTGGGGTGCACCCAAGGATTGAACGCGCCTTGCGAAAACCCGCAGTCAGTGCCGGCCATCACGTTCTCCCGGCCCAGCAGGAAGGCATGCCGGTCGACAGCCAGGAGCGGCAGGCGATACTTGACGCGGCGGATTTGTTGGGGCAGTTGCTGCTCCAGGACGTGGAGCGTGGCGGGACCGGCGACGACGCTGACGGAGAGGTGAGCCTCAAAGATGGGGTGAGCAAGGACCGGTGGTGTCGGTGCATGATCCCCAGATGCGCCACGGCCACAAGAGCAAAAGCCGGCGCTTTGACGGACACAAGGCCGCGGTGGTGGACGCCGACACCCAGTTGATCACGGCGGTGGACGTGCTGCCGGGGAACGGTCCGGACAATCTGGGCGCGTTGGAGTTGGTGGAGCAGAGCGAGGCCAGCGCCGGTGTGCCGGTGGTAGAGGCCATGGGGGACACCGCCTACGGCGACGGCAGCACCCGTCAGGCCATTGTCGCCGCCGGGCGCAAACTGGTGGCTCGAGTGCAGGGACAGGCCACCGGAGCCATCGTCCCAGCAGGGAAACGAACCGACTAATTGTCGTTAAGCACGAGTTACCAATTAACTCTGCCATCCCGAGCGAAGTGTCAACGCGGGCGAGTTGGCCGGCGTTACGTAATGTACGTTCGTCGCACTGCAAGGTCAACCGCCAGATGACGTTCATCGCCTCGCGCCACCATTGAGCCGCTTTCATCATGAGACGCCGTTTACATCACGCTGTTCAGCACGCCTTGACCCGACTTCGCAGTCGTCGGCAAAACGGAACTTAGCTGATTTTGGAGCGAGATTAACGGTTACTGCGAAGGAGCAGTTCACGGGATAGGCGCCCCCTGAACTGCTGGTCTCGATACGGGAGATAGCCGGCGCAGAAGGTCGTGATTTCGAGGCAACTCTGGAAGATGCGATGCGGCTGTACGTCGAATGCAAGACTGGCAACGATGTACGGCCCGATGCGATCGCTCATTTCCGGACCAGCTTTGAGCGCAACCGTCGTCTCTACGAGTTGCTGGCCCAATCGCGCTCCGGTTCCTAGCCGTAGAAACTGACCTGACGATACACAGGGTTTTTGCGTGGCACTCATAGAACGGCGGCCACGCATCGCAGGCCGCCGGACCAGTCCAGGATGCGGCGGTCGGCGGTCACCAGTTGGTGGCCGTTCATGGCGGTGGCGACGATGATGCGGTCGGCCGGGTCGGGGTGGAAATCTGCCAGTTCGTTGGCGCGGATGCCGATCTCGCCGTCCACGGGGATCTCGATCAGGCCCTGGCCCAACTGCTCCAGCCGCCACCGGCTCACGTCGTCGGGGTATTCGATGCGTCCCTTCTCCCGAAGCATCGCCATCTCCCAAAAGGACATCGCTGACACCGCGACCTCTTCGGCCTGCCAGGCCCGCTCAATCTCGGAGCGAGCCACTGGACCCAGCCTGGCGTCGCCGGCCCGCAGCCACAGGGCGGCGTGGGTGTCCAGCAGGATCACGGGTTGAGCACCCGGTCCGGGTCGGACTGGGCTTCCCACTCAACGTCGATGGGCGAGATGATGTCGCCCGTGATCTTTAGCCGGCCCTTGTCGATGCCGAACAGCGTCTTGGGCCGCTCGTGGTAGGCGGTCAGCTTGGCCACGGGCTTGCCGTTCTTGGTGATGACGATCTCGCCGCCGTGCTCGGCCACCTCATCCATCAGCCCCAGGCACTTGGCCTTGAACTCGGATGCCTTCATCGCCCGGCTCTGGCCGGTGTTCCCGCTGTTGGTGGTCATGGTCAACGCTCCGGTGGGATGGGCGTGTTTACCCTCACCCCATTACACAGTGGTCATGACCATGGTCACTAATGTGAGACGATGAGCGGGTTGCTATCGGGAATATCCCATCCCCGCAAGCAACTCGTCCATGCGAGCCACCGCCTCGTCGCGGCGGCGCTCAGCTTCACGCAGTTGGGCGAGGGCGTCCTCCACGCTCATCACCTCCACCGGTTCCGTGGTGTCCACGTACCGGCTGATGTTCAGGTTGTAGTCGTTGCCCGCGATCTCCTCCAGGTCGGCCACGTGGGCGAGCCGCTCCATGTCCTCATAGCCCCGGAACGCACTGACGATGCTGTCGATGTGTTACCTGTCCAGGAAGTTCTGCGCCTTGCCGGGACGGTAGTAACCATCCTGGGCAGCATCCACGAACAGCACCTTGCCGCGTCGCTCCGCCGGCTTGTTCTTGTTCAGTACGCAGATGGACACCGGGATGGCCGCGCCGAAGAACAGATTGGGCGCCAGGCCGATGATGGCCTCGAAGAGATCGGTGTCCACGATGCCCTTGCGGATCTTGCCCTCCGCGCCGCCGCGGAACAACACGCCGTGGGGCATCGCCACGCCCACCATACCGGTGGCGTTTGTGACTCCCAGCATGTGCAGCAGAAACGCCAGGTCGCCGCGGGTTCGGGGCGGGATGGCGCCATCTCGGTCGAAGCGGTGGCGAGGATCGGCTGGAGCGAAATCGTGGCCCCAGTTTTTCATGCCGAAGGGCGGGTTGGCGATGACGCGGCCATAGGATTGCAGCGGCCCTGGGAGTCCACCAGGCCGGGTTCGGCGATGACATCGCCCGCCACCAACCGCGCCGACGCCAGGCCGTGCAGCAGCATATTGAGCTTGCCGATGGCCAGGGTATCCAGGTTCCTTTCCTGACCTTCAAGGACCAGGTTCTGGCGATTCCCACCACGTTCCTGCACGTAATCGGCAGCCAGGATCAGCATGCCGCCTGACCCAAAGGTGGGGTCGCAAATGCGCATGCCCTCCTTTGGCTGCAACAGCTCCACGATGAGCCGGACCACAGAGCGCGGGGTGTAGAAATCGCCGCCCTTTTTTTCTGGCATCGTCGGCAAATTGGTAGATGAGGTACTCGTAGGCGTCGCCCAGCACGTTGCCGGTGCCGTCCCCATCGGCGGCGAAGTTGTCATCCCGCAGGTCCAGGTCGTTAAAGTGGGTCAGCAGGCTGCGGATGATGCGCTCGCGGTTGGCGGGGCTCCCCAGCTTGGATTCGTCATTCCAGTTGGTGCCGGTGAGCACGCCGTCGATGCGGCCGGCGTTGGCGTACTCAATCTCATGGCTGGCGATGTTCAGCGCCTTGCCCAGGTTCATGGTCGCCTTGACGATCTGGCTCCAGTGGGCTGATCCGGGTACCGCGAACCGGCGTTCGTCGGGATCGGCCACGGCGGCGGCCCGGGGCACGCCCGCAGCCACGGCGATCGCCACCTCCTCGTCAAACCGGTCCGACAACCGCTTCAGGAACCGCATCGAGAAGATGTAGCTCTTCTAATCGGTGGGATTGATCTGGCCCCGCAGGACGGCGGCGGCCTGCCGGAGCTTGGATTGCAGTTCCTGGCTGGTGAGTGACATGGATCACTCCCTAAAGTGCCCGGCCGGGCTGGAGTCCTGTCGTGCAAACACGCGACTGGGAGTATTACCAAGCTGCAGTCCATCGGTCAATCTTGCGCCGCTCCTCTGCAAATCGTTGGGACAAAGCGCCCAGGGATTCACGGTCTATTGCCGTGCACGTGCTGTTCCCCGGCCAATGCGGCACGCAATTCACTCACGAAGTAGGAACGGTGCTTCGACGGCCTGAGCCCGCGACGTCTTCACCGTCACCAGTTGCGACACTTGACTATCCGGACGAAACTGACATCGCACCGGTTGAAACTGGACGGTGGTGAAATAGTGCCCGATACCTTGAATCGGCCGTCTTCAACGAGCCAAGCTCCAACGAGCCAGCACTTTGACCCGAATTTATATCCCTGTAGGATCCGAAACTTTTTGCAAAGGACTGCGTACGCTGGGATCTGATTGCGTCGGTTTTGGCCCGAAAAACGGCTTTGCCGCCGTTAATGGCGGCAAAATTGCGGCATTTCTGCCGCCGCAATGCTTATTGATACCCCTACCAAACAGGGATTGAAGCCTATTGAGAATTTGGTGCCGAGGGAGGGACTCGAACCCACACACCTCCGGGAGGTAGCGGATTTTAAGTCCGCCGCGTCTGCCGTTTCGCCACCTCGGCACGTTCCCAAACTAAAACGCGCAACGCGTCGTCAAGACAATGCGCTGCGCCGGTTCTCTATGGCCTCGCGGGCCGTTCAGGTGATGAAGTTGGTTGGTGACTTGAGGGTTTGGAGGCGACGGGCGGATTCGAACCGCCGAATAGAGGTTTTGCAGACCTCCGCCTTAGTCCACTTGGCTACGTCGCCTCGTTTCTGCGCTGCGCTGTCTTGATCATCGTCACGTTGTTTTTATGCGACGGTGATGGTGCCGAGGGCGGGACTTGAACCCACACGAGCGAAAGCCCACGGCCCCCTCAAGACCGCGTGTCTACCATTTCCACCACCTCGGCTAGCGCATGGGCGAGTATAGCATACGGGCGGAAACGTCTGTCAAACCGTCAGGCAGTCGGATAGCCGTTGATGCTCTGAGCGCGGGTCATGTCCTGTGGCTGGCCCGGGCCGATTCTGGGTTGCCACCCACACTGCCGCGACCATCGGTAAGGTCAACCCGCTTCCCGCAACTGCAACGAAAAGCGGGCCGGAGCATTGCTCCGGCCCGCTGCGCTTCCGAGCTCAGTGGTTAGTTGACCTGGTGTTCCTGGTTCAGCAGTTCCTTGGCCGCGTCGCCGATGTTGGCTTCCATGCAATCTCGGAGCGCGGAGTATATCGAGCGCTTGATTGCGTCCATCATCCAGCCTTCGTATTCGGGCGCCGTCTGGTATTCGTTCTTCACGACGATCAGCTGTCGCAGCGTTTCCAGGTAATGCGACTGAAGCGGCGTCATCGCGTCGGTTTCGTATTCCTCTACCTGAGGACCTGCCTGTTGCTCCACGCCTATTGGCGCGGCGTTCACCACGGGTTGTTCGTTATCGAGATCCGTGACCTCTGTATTATCTCTTTGTGATGCGCTCATTGCATTTCTCCCAATGTCCGGCGAGGCGGCACCCGCAGCGGATGGTGAGCTCAACGTCATTATAGCACTTCTGCTATCGCTCGAATACGACGTTGGCCTAGTTTACAAGGGATTTACGGTTTGGCAAGTCCTTCGCCTCGCTGGAGACCGCTCGGAAGCCGGCTGGAAACAAGTTGGCCTGAAGCGATGACGGCACGGAGAGAGTATCCCGGCATACGTGGGCGGCTCGCGAGCGGTTTCGTGGAACCGGAGCTGGGACGAGCGCAATACTCGTCCCAGCCTGGAAAAATCCGGTACGTTCAGACTTCGCGGAACTCACCTTCCACCGTGTCGTCGGGTCCGCCGTTCGCGTCACCGGGAGCGGCGCCCGGACCACCCTGTCCTGGCTGGGAATACACCGCCTGGCCCACACGCTGCAGGGCTTCGTTCAGCTCGTTCATGGCCGTCTGCATCTGCGCCACGTTGTTGGCCGCGATGGCCGAACGCAACGCCTCCAACTTGCCCTCGGCCTCGGCCTTGAGGTCGGCGGGCAGCGTCTCGGCGTTTTCGGTCAGCAGGCGTTCCGCGGAGTACGCGAGGCTGTCGGCCTGGTTGCGGGTCTCGATTTCGGCGCGGCGCTGCCGGTCGTTCTCCTCATTGGCCTCGGCCTCGGACATCATGCGCTGGATGTCCTCGTCGGACAAACCGCTGCTGGTCTGGATGACGATGCGCTGCTCCTTGCCGGTGCCCTTGTCCTGAGCGGACACGCTCAGGATGCCGTTGGAGTCGATGTCGAAGGTGACATCGATCTGCGGCACACCGCGCGGCGCCGGCAGGATGCCGTCCAGCATGAAACGGCCGATGGTCTTGTTGTCGGCCGACATGGGCCGTTCACCCTGCAGCACGTGGATGTCCACGCTGCCTTGGCCGTCGGCCGCGGTGGTGAAGGTCTCGGTCTTCTTGGTCGGGATGGTGGTGTTCCGGGGGATCAACGCGGTGGTCACGTTGCCCAGGGTTTCGATGCCCAGCGTCAGTGGGGTAACGTCCAGCAGGACGATGTCACCCACTTCGCCGCCCAGCACCCCGGCCTGGATGGCCGCGCCCAGGGCCACCGCCTCGTCCGGATTGACGGAGCGGGAGGGCTCCTTGCCGAATATCTGCTGGACCTTGGCCTGGACGGAGGGCATCCGGGTCATGCCGCCCACGAGGATGACGTCGTTGATGCTGCTCGCGCTTACGCCGGCGTCGGAGATTGCCTGACGGCACGGCCCTTCGGTGCGGTCGATCAGGTCGCTCACCAGTTGCTCCAGGCGGGAGCGGCTGAGAGGTTTGACGAGGTGTTGCGGGCCGCTGGCGTCGGCGGTAATGAACGGGAGGTTGATTTCCGTTTCCAGCGTGCTGGAGAGCTCGATCTTGGCGCGCTCGGCCGCATCGCGCAGGCGTTGCAGGGCCATGCGGTCCTGGGAAAGGTCGATCCCGGTTTCGGCGCGGAACTCCGTGACCAGCCAGTTCAAAATGGCTTCGTCGAAGTCGTCGCCGCCCAGGTACGTGTCCCCATTGGTGGACAGTACCTCAAACACCCCGGCGCCGAGGTCGAGGATGGTGATGTCGAAGGTGCCGCCGCCCAGGTCGAACACGGCGATCTTGGAATCGGTCTGTTGCCGGTCGATGCCGTATGCCAATGCGGCGGCGGTGGGTTCGTTGATGATCCGCTTCACGTCCAGGCCGGCGACCTTGCCGGCGTCCACCGTGGCCTGGCGCTGCGAATCGTTGAAGTAGGCGGGCACGGTGATGACGGCCTCCGTGATCCGTTCGCCCAATTTGGCCTCAGCGTCCTGGCGGATCTTCTGCAGGATCATGCTGGAGATCTGCGGCGGGGCGTAGTTCTGCCCAGCCATCTCCACGTGGGCATCGCCGTTGTCGCCGGCGGCGATCGTATAGGGCAGGCGCTTGGCGGCGTCCTGCACCTCGGGGTCACTGAAACGCCTTCCCATCAGCCGCTTCACGGAGAAGATGGTGTTGTCGGGGTTGGTGACGGCTTGTCGCTTGGCCGTTTGCCCCACGTACCGTTCGCCGCTGCGGGCGTTGACCGCCACTACGGAGGGCGTGATGCGGCTCCCCTCGGCGCTCTCAACCACATCAGCCTCACCGGCTTCGATCACCGCAGCTACCGAATTGGTCGTGCCGAGGTCGATGCCTAGAATCCTTGCCATTGTCGTGTCTCCTCGATGTATTTGTAGATGCAGTTTGTGCTTTGCTCGCAATCTGCGTCAGGGCAGGGGCGAGTTTGACGGGTCTGTCCGGTCAGCGTGGCTGGCCGGATTATTGGTTCACCACCACCTGGGCGACCTGCACGACCCGGTCGTGCAGGCGATAGCCCTGGCGCAGCACCTCCACGATGCTGCCTGATGCGGCGTCGCCGACCTGGGCCATGCTGACCGCCTCGTGCAACTCGGGGTTGAAAGTCTCGCCCAGGCATTCGATGCGTGCCACGCCCTGGGACTCCAGGAACGTAGCCAGCTTGCGCTGGATTAATCGTACGCCTTCGGACCAGGAGTCTGACGGTTCCGCGGTTGACGTTGTGGCGTCGCTTTCCAGGTGGTTCACCGCCAGGTCCAACTCGTCCACGATGGGAAGCAGGCCGACCAGCAGGCGGCTGTTGGCTTGCCTCTGGATGGTGAGCCGTTCCTCGTCGTGACGGCGGCGGGCGTTGGCCAGGTCGGCCTGGCCGCGTTGGACGGCGTCGGCCTGGCGAGCGATCGCCTCGTTGGCCTCGGCCAGCGCCATGCGAAGCATTGCGGCCTCCTGTTCCGGCGTCAGGGGAGGTTCGTCGTCCGAGCCTTCCTGCGGTGAGGAGGAACCGGGAGCGTAGAAATCCGATGCAAGCGTACCCGGCTCGAGATCTTCGGGTTGCCGCCCGTCGGGTGGTTGGGTTTCATCAATTGCCATTTACACGTTCCTGTGTCGCGATTTTCAGTGTGCTTCCGTTTGAGGTCATTCCGGCGCGGGCAGGCTGAGGCTGCTGCACAATTGGGCGATCTCTTCGCGGATGTTTTCAACCAGCACGTCGTCGCCGGTGGCGCGGGCCAGCCGGCGGGAGAATACGCTCAGGTTGTTGACCAGTTTCAGCGCGAATTCGACGCCGGCCAGGTTGAGCCCGAGGTTGTCCATAAGGTGGCGGATGAGCATCACCTTGCGCAGGTCGTCCTGTGAGTAGAGCCGGAGCATGCCGACGGTCCGGACCGGCTGGATCAGGCCCAGGCGCTCGTACTTGCGCAGGGTTTGAGGGTGCATCTCCAGGAGACGGGCGGCCACGGAAATGATGTACACCCCTTCGAGTTCCATGTTCGGGCCGGCGGAGTTCCCGTCCGGCCTGGCCGCTTCCGGCGCGGTCGGCTCGCCCGGTGCCCGCGCCGCC
>JGI24793J26633_1000100_pt1 | contig 52931 bp, 48 predicted proteins | sample MesohylFT_FD_26633 | JGI IMG/M metagenome (IMG submission 26633) | reverse complement strand
GGGGTGAATCGCGTTTTATCGCCACTCCGAGTTATACCCCCCACCGAATCGCTTTCGGGCTTACGCCCTCAGCTCTTCGACTCCCCCTCAAGGGGGGAGTGGTTGTTGGGAGGGCTCTACAAGGGGAGAAAGGTTTGGCGCGATCCGTAAAGGCTTTTTCAACAACCCTTTGAGGGCCGGGCATCTCCTCATCGAGAAGCCAGAACCTCAAGGGGGATTGGTTTTCCCTCTCGTCGGTCGCACCGTACCCTCATTTATCAGGATTTTATCAATAACCCCCTTGCGGGCGGGGCGTTTTTTTTCGCACACTTGACCGCCGGAAGCTGAACTCATCAAGCCGGGAGCAATACAACAAGAAATAAAGGACACACGCGAAATGGAAAACGGTAAGAAACCCATCGAATACGCCTGGTATCTGCCCTCGAACAAGCGGGGCGACGCCACCCGTCTCGGCACCGGCGAGGTAGAGATACCGCCCGAGATCGACTATCTCGTCCACGTTGCCAAGACGGCGGAGGCGAGCGGCCTGACGAACATGCTCATCCCGTGCAACACCTCGTGCTCGGACGGCTGGCTCCTGGCCTCCGCGATTGCGCGCGAGACCAGCAGCATCAAATTCTGCGTCGCCATCCGGCCCGGCCTCACCACGCCGACCTTCGCCGTGCAGCAGGCGAACACGCTCGACTTCATCTCGGGCGGGAGGCTGACGGTGAACGTGGTTCCCGGCGGTTCTTCGGTGGACGCCAGGCGCTACGGGGACTGGGCGGGTCACGACGGACGATACGAGCGGGCCGATGAATTTCTCGACATCGTGCGCGCGTTCTGGGCGGATGAGGACGCCAGGGTCAACTACGAGGGCGCGCACTACCAGGTGGAGGACGGCTTTGTCTTCCCCGGACCCGCGCGACCGGGAGGGCCGCCCCTTTATTTCGGGGGAAGCTCGCCAGCGGCCAAGAAAGTCATCGCCAAGCACGCCGACGTTTTCCTGAAATGGGGGGAACCCCCCTGGCAGATCGCCGAGGAATACGAGGAAGTGAAGAAGATGGCGCGCGAGGAGCATGGCCGCGATTTGAGATTGGGCGTGCGCTTCCACATCCTGGTGCGCGAGGACGACGCGCAGGCCAAGGAAGAGGCCGAGTCCATCATCGCGGGCACGGCGTCCTATGGAGAGAGTTCATCCGTCACCGGCGAGGTGGCCGGCCAGGTGGAATCAGTCTCCCAGCAGCGCATGAACGCCATGACGGCGGAGGGCAAGCTCTGGCACGGGCACGCGCTCTTCTCGGGCATCAACCTCGTGCGGCAGGGGGCGGGCACCATGCTCGTCGGCAGCCCCGGGGTGGTGGCGGACGCCATGCGCGAATACATCGATGTGGGCGCGACCACGTTCATCCTCTCCGGCTGGCCGCATGACGATGAGGCGCGAAATTTCGGGAAGTACCTGCTGCCGCTGTTGCCCGAGGCGGTGTGAGGGAGGCGTGAGGGTTTTGTAGGGACAGGTCGCGACCTGTCCCTACAGTATCGGAATCTGTGAGGTGGTAGGGACAACCCCTCCACGGGGTTGTCCTGCCCCCCGTGGTTGTCCTTTTTCAGGGCGGCCACGATTCGGACAGGCACAGGGGCCTGTCCCTACGGGTTCAAAAGGCGCGGGCCGCATATATGCGGCCCCTACACGGAACATCGCCACTCACGATTTGATGTAGGGGTCGCGTATACGCGACCCGTTGTTTTTCGGACAGGTACGAGGGCCTTTCCCAATCTATTATCTATCAATCAGGATATCGCCCGAAATCGAGGCCAGATCCTTACAACCCGCCAGGACCATGGATTTTTTTAGCTCCGCCTGCAGGAGTTCGAGCATTTCTACCACGCCGGCGGGGCCGCCCGCGAAAAGGCCGAGCACGAGCGCACGGCCCGAGGTTACCCCTTTCGCGCCTTGTGCGAGCAGTTTCAGCACGTCGTCGCCTCTACGGACGCCGCTTTCGGCCAGCACCAGCACGTCGTCCCCCACCGCGTCCACGATCTCGGGCAAAATTTCCATGGGATGGCCCCAGGAAGGTCCGTGCGCGCCCCCGTGCGTGGTGACGATGATGGCGGCGGCGCCCGCGTCTCGCGCGATGCGCGCGGTATCGGCCGAACCCACCGCCTTGAAGACGAAGGGAAGCCCGGTGGCCTTTACATAGCCCTCAAGCGCGTCCGCTCTCTGGGGTTCGCATTCGGGGTTATAAAAGCCGGACTCGAAATCCATGCCGACGGCGAAGGCGCCGGTGTCTTCCGCCAGTTTCAAGGACGTAAGCGTACGCTGCCTGTCCCGCCAGGGTTTTACGACCCGGATGGAGGAGGGGTAGGCGGCCGCGGCTTCGCGCCAGGTGTCGTCCGTGCAGTCGCCTATCCAGTATTGCGTGCCGAAACGCGCAGCGCCTTCCGCCACCTGCAAAAAACCGTCCGCCCAGTGGGCGGCCAGCGTGTTCGCGCTCATCGAGCCCGTCATGATGGGGGTTTTCAGCTTCTTGCCCATAAAATCGAATTCGGTGTCGGCGGAATCGGTGAGCATCAGGCGCATTCTCAAGCCGAAGCGCTCGTAACCCATGAGCGCCGTCTCGGTTCCGGGCAGGTCGGGCCCCAGGATGTCGTATGGATTGCCAGCTCCCATTTTTTCCACGTTTACCTGCGCCCGCTCGTAAATCTCCTGATACGCCGCCTCGGTCATCTGTTCATGCTCCTTTTTCGGTTAAAAATTTTATCTCTCGCTAAAATTACTGGTGCTCCCGCGCCTGTCCGCCGCGCCTGGGCGTTTGGCGGATGCGCCACCCTGGGCTATCATTTCCGGCAATTCATGTGAAGCATGATGAGCGCATCAGCCAATCCAGACAGCCAGGAGGACTTAATGATGATGATGGTCATTCTACACTATCCCGCCGTCGCGCCCACGCTCGCCGAGGTCCGCGCGGACAAGGAACAGGCCGCCGCCTTTTTCGAGAACGAGGTGCCCGGCCTCATCGACAAGACCTGGGGCATGAACGAGGAGACGGGGCGCATGGCGTCGGTCTACCATTTCGAGGACAAGGCCACCGCCGACGCCTGGTTCAACTCCGAAAAACAGCGCAGCTTCCGCCGGGCGAACAACGCGAGCCTCGAATACTTCGACGTGGCGGCGATCGCGTATACGAAGCCGCTGAGGGAAGAGGCCACGGCGTAAGGTTTCGTAGGGGCGGGGAAGGTAAGGTAACGAATCCGGGAAAAAGGAAATTGCGCCTGTAGAAATGCTCCCGTGTAAATGCCCGAAGAATTTATTACCTTGGCCCGAGGTGTCGAAGTCGTTAATGGAACGTCGCGTCCAGGAAAATCAAAACGGAACACATGGATGATTACACTTGTTGAAGCTCTGAACTATCGATGCTTGCGGTATGTGTCGAGGCCCCTCGATCCGTTTCACGTTCTTGTCGGCCCGAACGCAAGCGGCAAGACGACCTTTCTCGACGTCGTCGGGTTTCTTCGGGATCTGGTGTCCGAAGGATTGGATGAGGCGTTATCCAGCCGAACCACGAACCCGGAAGAACTCCTCTTTCGGCGTCAGGGAGAGAAGCTGGAACTTGCAGTTGAGGCTCGAATACCCGATGAGTTGCGCATATTGACGGCGAAACCGGAAATGGGCATGGCGCGTTACGAGGTGTCCATCGGCTTCGATGATACACAGCGCCAGTTCGAGTTCAAGGCCGAAACGTTCTTGCTCAAGCAATCGCGTTCCAAAGATCCTATTCAACGATCGTTATTTCCCATGCCTATCGATGCGCCGCCATCGCTGTTGACCAAGGGCAGAGGTGGACGCAACTACAAAACCGTAGTTAATAAGGTGCCGGGAGGGAATGATAATTTTTACAGTGAGACCTATCCTCAGGGAGGAAAGGGCTGGGCCCCATCTTTCAAGCTCGGTCTGCAAAAATCGGCCCTCGGCAACCTTCCTGCGGATGAAAAATCACTTCCGGTGGCTTCGTGGTTTCGAGAATATCTGAAATCTGGCGTACAGCAGTTTGTACTGAACAGCCTTGCGATTAGACAACCAAGCCCGCCTACGCGGGTTAAGGGTTTTCTGCCCGATGGCTCGAATTTGCCTTGGGTTGTCGCCCGCCTGCGGCAAGAAAACAAAGAAAGGTATGATGACTGGATCGCTCACCTCAGGACGGCGCTAGACGATCTTGTAGATATAACGACTGTTGAGCGGCCAGAAGATAAACATTGCTATATGGTCTACGGGTATAATGGTGGTCTGAAAGTCCCATCCTGGATGGTGTCCGATGGCACGCTCCGGCTTACGGCGCTAACTTTGCCAGCTTATCTCGATGAGCTTAAGGGGATCTATCTGATCGAAGAGCCAGAGAATGGTATCCACCCACGCGCCGTAGCGACAGTTTATGACTCCCTCTCCTCGGTGTATTCGGCCCAGGTTCTGCTGGCGACTCACTCCCCGGTTGTCTTGAGCGCGGCCAAAATGGACGATGTTTTGTGCTTCGCCAAGGATGATATAGGAGCGACGGATATCGTTCTTGGTTCTGAACATCCCAAACTGCAGCAGTGGCACGGAGAAGCCGATCTTGGAACATTGCTCGCGTCAGGGGTTTTGGGTTGAAAGACCTTGTCATTATCGTTGCTGACACAAATCTGGAACACGCGCTTGAGGGATTGCTTTCCAGGCCGGAGGCGCTAGGCATCCGAGCAATCGAACACGATATCTACTCCCATCCGGAACACGATCCAGGTTGCGCAATACGCGGTGTTGAATTCATTTCCAATTTGTCTAACCAATATCGCTACGGCTTGCTCATGTTCGATCATGAGGGAAGTGGCAAGGAAGCGACTACACACGAAGATTTACAAGAAAGCCTCAATGAGCGTATCGCCATGACGGCTTGGGGCGAACGGGCCAAAGTCATCGTGCTTGCTCCTGAACTGGAAGTTTGGATTTGGAGCGATTCTCTCCATGTTGACGAAGTGGCCGGATGGAGAAACCGGGAGCCTGGGCTTCGCCGCTGGCTGGTTGAGCAAGGCTATTTGCAAGAAGGAGAAATCAAGCCCATGCGTCCCAAAGAGGCTTTCGAAGCATCCCTGCGGGAAGCGCAGAAACCTCGCAGCGCATCCCTGTATCTGCAGATTGCGGAAAAGGTTTCCTTGCGTCGATGTACGGATTCGGCCTTTCTGGAATTGAAAAGCATTCTGGCCGATTGGTTTCCTCCCGAGGGAATAGATATTTCTTCTCGGAAATGACGCCGGAATGCGGAATGACGAGCTAAGGCAAATCTCAGAGACGTTACTACTACGCCCGCTTCGAAGCCCTCGTGGCGTGTTCGCGGAGCACACGGTTCATCTCGGTCTGGTATCCACGTCCGTTCGGCGCGTTCGCCCGGAACCACGCCACCACGTCGGCGTCGAGCCTGAGCGTGATCTGCTTCTTCACGGGCCGGTAGAGGAGGCCGCGCTTGGCGCCCGACCAATCAAGAATCTCGGGGATGTCGCTCGTGTCTATCTCTTCTTCGGGAAGGGCGGCGAGCGCCTCGATATCCGCTTTCTGCTCCTTGGTGAGATTATTGGAAGCTCCCTCGTTCATAGGCTCTCCTCTCGCGCGCCGTGGCTTATCCGACGCTGATGATGCGGCTCGTCTCGACGCCGGTTTCGTCCTGCGCTTGAGGCCAGGTGTGCGCCACGATAACGACCACGCCCCTGATCATCCCGATGGTGTGCCACCGTTCCTCGATCGGGTTCGGTTCCGGGCGGTGGGCCATCAGCGGGTCGTCGAACACGAGCCTCGCCGTCTCGAAGCCGAGGCCGTGCTTGCGCCTGATTGCGCGATCCTTTTTTCATCCCATTCCCGGCGCAACGCCCCAGCTCATTTGTAACTACGATAATGTAGTTGTAAATAAGTATTTCCTCAAGCGGCGTCGAGGCTGGTGTATATGCAGGGACAGGTCGCGACCTGTCCCTGCCACCGCCATATTTCGAGTAAACCCCTCCTCGGGGTTGTCCTGCCCCCTTGGTTGTCCATTTTGTTTGCCGATAAATCAGGACAGGCACAGAGGCCTCGGACAGGCACAGGGGCCTCGGACAGGCGCAGAGGCCTGTCACTACTGCGGGCGCCCGGCTTTATTCACGCGATAAAATCCGCCCGAAGGCGTTATCCCCGAAAACCCATCCTCAATAATCCAGAACGCCGTAGTTGCCGTCCAGGATCAGGCGGACCGAGACGTACAGCCCCAGCAGCGGGCATAATATCCAGGGGGAATTCATCGCAAGAATGTAGACATACAGTTCGCCCCGGCTGATCCGGGCTTGCCGGTCGGCTACGAAGAAGCTGACCAGGTAGACCGACGTCATGTACGTCAATTGCCAGAACAGCATCACGCCGATGATGCCCGCAACGAGGGCGGGCAATATATCGAACGTATAGGCGGCGTAGAGGATCAGCGTCGGCAGCGGCGTTGCGAAGCCGTTCGCGATATCCACGTTGAAGCCGTAAGTGCGCCGGTCCGCGTAGGAGTCATCGAACTGTGCGTACGTCGCCCAGACGTCCGCCCACAGCGTCGGCGACAACGTCTTCGCAAGCGGGACTTTCGTGAGGAGGAATTCGGCGGCCGGCGTTCCGCCCGTCTCGCCCCGCCGCTCGCGCCAATATTCTGCGCGCGCCTCGATATAGTCTCTTCTTAAGAACAGACACGCCTCCCAATAGCAGATCAACAGGTTGATCGAAAAGAAGAGGCTCAGAACGGCATGAATGACGCCGAAATCCCCGCGAGCGCAGTAGCGCGCACCGACCCCGGCAGATGCCAGGACAGCGACGACCAGCACGGCGAACAGTCCCGCCTGGAGCCTCAGTCGACTCTGGCGCGCGCCTCGTTCGGGATGCGCTCGATCGGTTCGGTATTCGGGCATGTATCCTGATCCTCGCAGGTAGTCAGGCGTTGGGGCTCCCCGCATTGTAATGGATCGGTATCCCCCCGCAATCCAGGACGAATCGTTGCGGCAGGGCGAAACATAACCGTCAGCAAGTTTTTTAGACCGGATTTCGGGGATACGTCACGCGACAATCCGGCGTGGGCCGGAATCCAGAACCGGTGAATTGGGGCAGTCAGCGAGTCGCCTGCACAAGGATTGAGAGATGCAGTTCACTCCCCCCTTGAGGGCCGGTCTATCCTCCTCGGGTAGACCGACGAAGAGCTAAGGGTGTAAGCCCGCAAGCGATTCGGTGGGGGGTATAAATAACTCGGAATGGCGATAAAACCCATTTTACCCCCCACCGATTCAGCCTTCGCACAAACCGCTCGGCTTCATCGTCGGTCTTCCCCGAGGGAGACCGACCCTCAAGGGGGTGTTGAAAAAGTCTGCGATGCCGGTATGACGGTAATGGGTTACCGCCTTGTCGGAGGGTGTGTAGGTCAGACATATATGTCTGACATATTATGCGGCCCATGGTCGGCAGGTGCAAAATGCCGGGTCGCATAATATGCGACCCCTACAACTTCATATCTGTCGAACCGAATCACGAAATCTGGCCTTTTTCAACAAGCCCCTCAAGGGGGGAGTGATTCTCTACTCCCTCCCCGGTCGAGTCCGACGCCTGAATGACGGGCAAAGGTGGGCGAACAGGTTGCGACCTCGGACAGGCGCAGAGGCCTCGGACAGGCGCAGAGGCCTGTCCCTACTACTAGCCCCCGCCTTTCTCCCGCGCTAGAATCCCCCGAAGCAGCCGGGAGGGAGATCATGAAAATTTTATTGATGGATGCAATGCTGGCCATCGGATCGAGGAGGCGCACCGCATTCCTGCCGTGGCTCCTCGTTTTGCTGCTCACCGCGCTCTGCGCCGCGCCGGGGTGGGCGGCGGTGCGTCAGACGGCGGCAGGCCCGGTATCGGTCGAGAAGGTGGCGGGGGACCTCGATACGCCCTGGGGGCTGGCGTTCCTGCCAGGCGGGGCGTTCCTCGTCACCGAGCGAGACGGCACGTTGTTTCACTTCGACGCAAAACGCCGGAGGATAAAAATCTCGGGCGTCCCGGAAGTCTATGCGTGGGGGCAGGGCGGGCTGATGGACGTCGCCGCCGCGCGGGATTTCCCCGAAACCCGCGAGATATTCCTCACCTATTCGAAACGCCACGCTCGAGGCGGGGGAGGTACGGCGCTGGCCGTCGCAGCGCTTTCAGCCGACAACCGAAAGCTCGAGAACCTGCGCGTCATATTCGAGATGGCGGCGCCCTCCCGGGGCGGGCGGCATTTCGGCTCCAGGGTCGTGGAGGCGGGGGACGGGACGCTATATCTCACGCTGGGCGAGCGGGGAGACCCCGATACGTCGCAGGACCTCTCCTTACACAACGGCAAGATTATCCGGGTCCGGCGCGACGGGAGCGTACCCCCGGACAATCCGTTCGTCGGACGGGCGGGGGCGCGGCCTGAAATCTGGAGCCTGGGCCACAGGAACCCCCAGGGCGCCGCGCTCGACGCGAACGGCGCGCTCTGGGCCGTCGAACACGGCGCGCGGGGCGGGGACGAGATAAACCGGGTGCGGAAGGGCGCGAACTACGGCTGGCCCGTCATCTCCTACGGCCGCCACTACTGGGGCGGTAAGATCGGCGTGGGCACCGCGAAAGAGGGCATGGAGCAGCCTGCATTCTACTGGGACCCTTCCATCGCGCCCTGCGGCATGGAGATCTATTCGGGGAAACTCCGGCCGGCCTGGCGCGGGCATTTCTTCGTCAGTTCTCTGAAATACGACCATATCTCGCGCCTGGACCCGGCAGGCGGTTTCCGGGAGGTGGAACGGCTCGCTTTCCCCGAAACGGGACGCGTGCGCGACGTGATTGAGGCGCCCGACGGCTCGCTCTGGTTTCTGTCCGAGGAGAGAGGAGCGGTCTACCGGATCACGCCTTTGCGGTAGGTGTCAGTTCCGGGCAAGGAGGGGATGTCGGAAAAGTCCAGGTTTCGTGATTTGACGAATGGAACCAACCGAGGAAGTGGGAGCCATAAGGACAGATCGCGGCCCCGGACAGGCACAGGGGCCTGTCCCTACAAAGGCGCAATTCCTATTTCCAAATCGAACCAAACATCATCATTCCGCTGAAGGCAGCCGAGCACGTATGACGCATTTCCGCGCATTTGACGTTACGACGCGCCGGGGGCGTTTCGCTAGAGTGGCGCGGCCGACTCGCCCCCCAGAGGGCGAAGTGGGCCAATACGCCCAGGCTTCATGAGGAAAAGATGATGGAGAAGGCAATCCCAGTCGAAGTTTTCATCCCGGCGAAGCGGGCGAATTTCGAGCGCTGTCCGCACGTCGGCGACCTCGCCGGTGCGGTGGAATCCTCGTATGGCGCGAGTGAGCGCGCGGATTTCAAATTTCCGGAAAATAAGATAAATATCGATAAATTCCCGAAAAGGTTTACAGGTCAAACTAACCATAAACATTCATTGAATTTAACGAATTGTCAGGATATATTAAAGTATCACATTAGATAATTATCGAAATTTATCGAATTAAAAAAAGTTTTTCGGAACCCCGCAGTTCCCCGCATTTGCTACGCGAAGCGCATCGGGTCGTAGGGGGCCGGGTCGAGCGGGGGGGCGTCGCCCAGATAGAGCGCCGTCGCCAGCCTCACGCTCGCGGGCGCCGGCCCGATGCCCGATGGTCCGTGTCCGGTGCAGAAGTAGAGGCCCTCCAGCGCCCCCAGGCCGATGAGGGGGAGGTAGTCCGACGAGGTGGGCCGGAAGCCGCTCCAGGTCTCCTCGATGGCGCAGGCGGCGATTCCGGGCGCGATGCGGGTCCCCTCGTTCAGCAGCCAGGTGAGGCCGCCCACTGTGAGCCTCGGGTCCTCGCCGGCGAACTCCCGGGTCGCGCCCAGTATGACGCGGCCGTCGGCGCGGGGCACGAGGTAGGGGTCGTTCACGGTCAGCACGACGCGCTTCAGGCCGAGCGCGCGGGCGTCCAGGGCGAGCATCTGACCGCGCTGGGGGGTGATGGGCGGCCTCGGGACGGCGCCGGGCACGCTCCGGCTGCCGATGCCCGCGCAGACGAAGACGGCGGGCGCCTCATGAACTCCGGCGTCGGTACGGACCCCGGTGACTCTCGCGCCGTCGCTCAGGATTTCCTCCACTGCGCAGCCGGTGAGGATTTCCACACCCTGCCGCCTGCAGGCAATCTCGAGCGCGGGCCCCAGCTTTCTGACTTCGAGGTTTCCGCCCGTGACGTGCAGCGCTCCCAGCAAATCAGTCGAAAGGCAAGGTTCTTCGCTCCTCAACACATCGGGCGGCATCCACTCCGTGTCGCCCCACTCGCGCGCACGGGCTTTTTGCTGGATGGACTCCGCCTCCTCCTCATCCAGGGCGATGAGCAAAACGCCGGTGAGGCGGTATTCGATGTCCGTTCCGCTCTCCTCGGCGAGGGCTTCCGCAAGATGAGCCCAATCCTCATCGGAGGCGGCCCGGAGCCTCAGGCCCGGCAGGCCGGCGATATCGGCGGAGCCGCTCGTCCCGTGGGCGGAGATGATGCCGGCGGAAGCCCAGGTGGTTCCCGCTCCGGGCCTGCCCTTTTCGATGATGGTGACGTTCCTGCCCGCTTTGCGGAGTTCCCGCGCCGTCAGGAGACCCATGATGCCGCCACCGATGATAATAACGTCGCGCATGAGATGCCTTTCTGCTTTGTCCGCCAGATGGATAGCCCAACCGGTCGGGTTATAACATGGAGGCTCGACCTTCCCGCAAGCAGGGGAGGGATATATCGGCAGATAAAAAAACGACGGCCCGGATGAGCCGTCGTTTTGGGTTCTCTCTGAATGAGGGTTATTCTTCGGAGTCACCCCCTTTTGTGACGTTTGCCGCCTGAAGCCCTTTCGGGCCTTGGACAATTTCGAAGTTCACGTTTTGTCCTTCCTCCAGGGTTTTGAAGCCCTCTCCCTGGATCGCGGAGAAGTGAACGAAAACGTCGTCACCATCCGTCTGCGAAATGAAACCATAGCCCTTGGCGTCATTGAACCACTTCACTGTTCCTTCTGGCACTTGCTGATCTCCTGCATGTTTGGAAATGGGTAGAGATGAAACTGGTGGGGGCCTTTCACTCCAAGTACATTTCCAGAAATTCAAGTTGGCCGCGCCGGCCGCAGCCTTTGTAATTGCTTATCAAACTAAACATCGCCTTGCAACCTGTGAGATTCTTATGTAGCAGGTGAGTTTCACCGAACGCTCGTACCTCAAATTAACAGGAGAATTAAAGTCGATGACTCGTTTGATCGAAATCCCGATAGAAAAGATGACGGAACCGCAAAGAAAACTCCATGAAAAAATCGCCTCCGGTCCCAGGGGAGGAGTGCGTGGCCCGTTTCTGGCGTGGCTCAAAAGCCCGGCTTATCTGGAAAAACTGGAAGAAACTGGACGTTACTTGCGCTATGACACCCTATTCGAGCCTAGACTAAGCGAGTTTGCAATCTTGATAACCGCCCGGTACTGGGGCTCTCAATATGAGTGGTATGCCCATGAGCCCTTAGCTAGAAAAGGGGGATTGTCGCCGGAGGTTATCAAGGCGGTTCAGGAGAACAGGCGACCCGCTGATATGGCTGCCGATGAGGAAGCAATCTATGATTTTTGCGTTGCACTGCACGGAGATCATTTTGTGAGCGATGAAGTTTATCAGAATGCATTCGAGCATTTCGGAGAGCGCGGGCTGGTGGAGTTGATCGGCCTGATAGGACATTACACGACTGTTTCGATGACGCTCAACGCATTTGAACTACAAGTGCCAGAGGGAGAAGAACCTCCGTTAAAGTAAAGGAGTCACTCGATATGCGATTGCGGCTAGAAGGTAAGACTGCATTCATTACAGGAGCCTCTGTGGGGATCGGCTCCGCCATAGCGAGGCGTTTCGCCGATGAGGGATGTTCACTTTATTTGGCAGGTGGTAGAAACCAAACAGCTTTGGAGTCGACCCTCGCGCATTGTAAGACCCAAGGAATATCTGCGGCTGGCGAGGGGGTTGACTTGTCGAATCTGGCGAATGCGGCTCCTTTAATGAGTCGCGCCCTGATGCATCTGGGTCATCTCGATATTTTGGTGAACTGCGCTGGAATCCGCTGCAACAAGCCCGTGGAAGAAATCACGCATGAAGAGGTAGTTGCGCTTTTTCAAGTCAATGCGATGGCCTCGTTTATTCTGAGTGGGTTGGCAGCCAAGCACATGATTCCCAGGACAGGAGGTCAGATCATCAACATTGGCTCGACATCTGGAGAAGCTGGAGTTCCCGATAATTCCCTCTACTGTGCGACAAAAGGGGCCATGCACCTGATGACGAAGGCGCATGCCGCCGAACTCGGGCCCAAAGGGATTCGGGTAAATGCGATAGCTCCGGGAACGACTTTGAGTGAGGGGACGAAGTATCGCGTGGAAACGCAAGCAGATAGACGAGAGAAACTGATGAGCAATATACCGTTGGGACGATTTGCTGCTCCAGAAGAAATCGCCGATTGCGCTGTATTCATGGCTTCTGATGAAGCATCATATATGAATGGGACAGTCATACTGATTGATGGCGGTAGATTATGCCAATGAGTATGTTCAAAGATATGGAATTAATGAAAGGTTTGATATGACGCATCGCCTCGGGTTTTGGCTTCTCACTTTTGCGGACATTTCTTTCGAGGGATTGGGAGAGGTTTCCAGGCTTGGCGAGGAATTAGGATATGATCGAGTTTATACGACAGAATCTCTAACGGACACTTTGGCCATTAATCAGTTGATGGCGACATACACAACCAGGATTGAGATCGGAAGTTCGGTAGCCATCATTTATCTGCGCCATGCCTCCATGGCGGCTCAAGGCGCGGTGGCGATTAACGAAATCTCCGGCGGCCGTTATATCCTAGGTCTCGGACTTGGGCACCCGCCCCGGGTCAAAGCGATGGGGATAGAGCCCGGAAATCCTCTGGAAGATATGCGTAAATATGTGAGTGAGGTAAAGGGAGTATTGGATGGCGAGCCTGTATATCCTCTGCCTGTGCAGACTTACCAGGGGAAGGAATTGAAATTCAGGCGCTCAAACTATCCGGTCCGAATATACATAGCGGCTGTCGGCCCCAAAATGACAGAGCTTGGCGGAGAAATTGCCGATGGATTATTGCCGTACATGGTTCCGCTATCAAGAATGAGCGCTTATATGGAAGCGAGAGACACTGGTGCGAAACGAGCGGATAGAAATCCTCGTAATGTAGAAGTTGATCTTGGTTTGCATACCTTCTTATGTAACGACCTCAACTTCGCGAGAGAAGCTGCTCGCCAAACATTGACATATTGGCTAGGACTGCCGGCATACAACAATTCGATTCGGGAAAGTGGTTATGAGCAAGAGGCAGAATCCATAAAGCGAGCCTTCGAAAGTGGCGATCAAAAAGCTTTGAGAGATGGTATTACAGATACCATCATTGATGAATTTTGTCTTGTTGGCCCGCCGGAGAGGTGCCGGGAACGGTTGGCCGCTTTCCTTGAGGCCGGAGTGGATATGCCTGCCTTGATGATAGACCCCGTGTTGGCGGATGAAAGCTATCAAGATGCCGTCGAGCGCACTCTAAAAGCCTTGGCGCCAAGGTAGATATGACTAACCCTCAGAATAAAGAAAAGCCATCCTTTCGAACTTTACCCTGGACCGGGACAGGCCTCATTTTCTTCGCGCATTTTGTGGTCGATAGCCAAGCAAACTTCTTTGCGCCCCTTGTGCCATTGTTGAAAGAAAAACTCGGACTCAGTATCACTACAATCGGATTTTTAATTTCATGTCAGGCCGTGAGCGGCTCAATCACACAGCCTATTACCGGTATAGTTATCGACAAGTGGCCCTGGTTGCCCTGGCTTGCCGTAGGCCTGATCGGGAGTTCCGTTGCTTTTACGGCGATCGGATGGGTGACGAGCGTCTATGGCTTGGCCGCCGCAGTAATCATGGGTGGTATTCTTTTTGGTTTATGCCATCCGGATATGGCCGCGCGTGCGGGCAGGCTGAGTTCCGAGCATGCCGGCTTTATCGTCAGCTTGTTCGTTACAGCGGGGAGGTTGGGTTTTGCAATTGGCCCGTTGATTGCCATCTTCATCGCGGAAACGATGGGGATGGAACATTTGTGGGTATTCATCCTCGTGGCGGTGCTCGCGATGGCGGGTGTGAAATTAGGGATGCCGGCTCCACCTCGGAGAAAGAAAAAAGATGAAAAAGCGCTCGAGCGGGAAGGATTGTTCGTTGCGCTTAAGCATGTCCGTGGACCCATGCTTCTCCTGTTTGGCATCGCTGCCGTTAGGGGGACGACTTTGGCGAATTTGGGGGGATTTTTGCCCGCGATATTTGTTGATAAGGGTTTAGGGCTTTGGCGCGGCGGCATGGCCAATACGGTCATATTTTTCTCGGGTGCCATCGGTGTGATGCTCGGGGGTATACTGGGTGACAGGTACGGGAAGCCCAAGGTGATTGCCATCGGCGTCGGATGCGCCTTGGGCGGTATGGTGGCGTTTCAGTTATCTTCCTTGGAGTGGGCTTATATATCTCTCGCCATCATTGGCGCCGGTGTATTTGTGCCGATGGGGGTATCCGTTGCCCTGGCGCAAGAATATTTGCCCGAACACCGGGGGTTCGCAAGTTCATTGATATTGGGTGGTGGTTGGATATTTGCCGGATTAACGGCGATTCCCCTTTCTTTGCTTGGGGAGAGAATCGGGATGCTGAATGCTTTTTGGACACTTCCAATAGTATTGCTTGTGGGCTTTGTTTTGGCTGTGTGGTTGCAAAGACGACAACCCGATCCTGATCCCGTTGTCACCGATTGAGGGGAGCATGGGTAATTTTCTGAGTCCGATAATGACCGGCGAATTTCAAACACAAGGAGTGGGATGCAAAGGTATTTCCAAGTGTGATAATGTTTTCTGATAATAGCGAAAGTATATAGATTTTTGGATTTGGGATTTGTTCCCATATAGCGGGTTTGCCGCTTTATCATCTGAAAATGCCTTCGGGCTCATGAATCTCAAGGAGGATTATGTAATGAATCGCAGAGGCATGTTTCTTGTCGTCGCTATGGCCGTGGCAGGAGTTCTGTTGAGTGCATTTTCTGCCAGTGCGGCACCGTTCCGCATCGGCCACCATCGCTCTGTTATGGGAGCGGTCACCATCGTTGCTCATAAGATGGGCTATTATAATCAGACTATCGGCAAGGGAAAATACACCATTAAACAATTCGCTCAGGGGAAGTTGATGCGCCAGGCGATTTTGTCGAATTCACTGGATGTCGGCGGCGCCGCCGATCGTGCCTTTTATTCGGCTATATCAAAGAAAGCGAATGCACCTGGAATCGGAAATGCAAATTATTGGTGCAAGGCAAACAAGATTCTCACATCTCCAAAATCACCTGTTAAAACCTTGCATGACTTGAAGGGTAAAAGACTTGGCGTAGGTAAAGCTACTGGTACATATTTCACGCTGACAACCTTCATTCTGCCGGAATATGGTTTAAGCGTGAATGACTTCACGACCGTGAACATGAACAATGATACCCGCATGGCGGCGCTTAAATCCCGGACGGTGGATATGATAGCTTTGAACAACCCGCAAGCTGCCATAGCCATCGACAGGGGATATGCCCGCACAGTGGAAACTTTTTGTAAATATGCAAACAACCTGTGGATAATCATGGCCAATGGAAAAACCCTCAAAAAAGACAGAGATGTATATACGCAATTTTTGAGAGGATTCATTCGTGGCATGAAATTGCACAGAGACAATCGCGATAAGTTTGCGCGTGTATACCTGAACCACTTGCAATCGAAAGGCTCAAAAATAAAGCTTAAAATAGTAAAAGCCTCTGTGAACGATCTGACTTTTGGCCTTCTCCCATCAGAGGCGGATTACAAATGGTTTGATCACATGGGCAAAGTTCTTCTGAAAAAACGTAAAGCGAAGAGAACAGTGGATCTTCGCAAGGAAGGCATGGATTTGAGCATGGTGAAAGAGGCCATGGCAGCAGAGGGTTGGAAAAACTAAGCCTTTTCATCAGAAAGCATAAAGAGCCGCGGCCAGTATCGGCCGCGGCTCTTTCTTTCTCTCGACTAGAAGTCAGCCCTGCACCCTTTCATTGCGTCCATCGGCAGGTGCAGTGTCTATACTCACGGTTGTTTTACGACCCGGATATAAGGCAGGGGTGACTCCCATCCTTCCGGGTATTTCTTCTTCGCATCCTCATCGGATACGGCCGGCAAAATGATCACGTCTTCACCTTGCTGCCAGTTTGCCGGAGTTGCCACCTGTTCACTGCCCGTCAACTGGCAGGAGTCCAGTAGTCTCAGGATTTCGCTGAAATTCCGGCCAGTGCTCATCGGATAGGTGAGTGTTGCCTTGATTTTCTTGTCCGGGCCGATAACGAACACCGAGCGGGCCGTCGCATTATCAGCGGCTGTCCGGCCTTCGGATGAGTCGCCCGAATCTGCCGGCAGCATGTCATAGGCTTTGACTACTTTAAGTCCAGGGTCGCCAATCAAGGGAAAATTCACTGCATGGCCCTGAGAACTTTCAATGTCTTTGGACCATTTTTCATGATCGGAAACCCCGTCGACGCTGATGCCGATCACTTGGCAGTTTCTTTTTTCGAATTCCGTCTTTAGTCCGGCCATGGTCCCGAGCTCAGTGGTGCAGACTGGAGTAAAGTCCTTTGGATGTGAAAACATTATAGCCCAACCCTCGCCAATCCATTCATGAAAATTGATGGGGCCTTGGGTTGTGTTTGCAGAAAAATCCGGAGCTTCATCATTGATTCTTAAAGCCATTGTCCTCTCCTTGCATAAAGAATTAGATAAAAACTACGAATTCCCGTGTGCCGGATGTGAAATCGAAAAAACTAAGTGGCTGGGGGAGGAGGATTCGAACCTCCGTACCCAGATCCAGAGTCTGGTGTCCTGCCGCTAGACGATCCCCCAAAAAGACCTAGATGTTTATATGTATGAGTTCTTTGTTCGTCAAGGACGATACCGGAATCACTATTCATCGATTTTGGCCAATGCAGTGTTGAGTCGAAGGATAGTTCTGTCTTTCCCGAGAAGGCTGATCGTTTCAAAAATACCCGGACTGATGGTCCCACCCGTAATGGCGACGCGCACCGGTTGAGCCAGTTTGCCGAGCTTTATTGTCTCTTCTTCCATAACGAGATGGAAAACTGATTTGACGTTTTCAGTTGAAAATGTCTCGATTTTGGTTAATTCATCCCGCAACTTCATTATCAAACCCGAGTTTTCTGGATTTAAGAATTTTGAAGCGGCCTTCTCGTCAAACTCGATTTCATTTTCAAAGAAAAAACGAGCACCATCAATCATGTCCGATATAGTTCTCGAGCGTGTTCTGAGCTCATTCACAATTCCCTTGCGTGTTCCGTGCGTCAGTAAATCTGGTAATAAGCCTCGCTCTTTAAGGCCTGTATCGAGCGATTCGACAAGAAAATCGCCATCGGCCGATTTGATGTATTCCTGATTCAACCACAATAATTTCTCGGGATTAAAGATTGCGGCGGATCTGTTTAAATTTTCCAAAGAAAAGTTTTCGACGATCTCTTTTTTGGTGAAAATCTCCTGATCTCCATGACTCCAGCCGAGCCGAACGAGATAGTTGATCAGCGCTTCAGGGAGAAACCCCCGGTCTCTATATTCCAGTACCGAATCTGCGCCATGGCGCTTAGATAGTCTTTTTTTATCAGGTCCCAATATCATCGATATGTGTGCGAAATTTGGCGTAGGTTCTTCCAGTGCTTTATAGACCAGGACTTGTTTGGGGGTATTGGATAGGTGATCGTTGCCACGTATCACGTGAGTGATCTTCATATCGATGTCATCGATGGCCACGCAGAAATTGTATGTTGGCGTCCCGTCGGTGCGAACAATAACCATATCGTCGAGTTGTGAGTTCTCGAACACTACCTCCCCGGCGAGGATGTCGTCGACTATCGTTTCCCCGGCATCGGGCGTACGGAGTCGAAGACAAAATGGGACATTCGGATCTTTGTCGTATCGACCTCGACATGTGCCGTCGTATTTCGGAGTTTTACCATCGGCGCGAGCTTTTTCACGCATGGCGTTCACTTGGTCTGGCGTGCATGTACACCGATAGGCAGCGCCGGACGACAGGAGTTTGTTGACTGATTCCTTATAAATATCCATCCGTTGAGATTGACGATATGGACCTTCGTCCCACTCGAGACCCAGCCAGTCGAATGCCTCCATGATTGCGTCGTAGTATTCTTCCGTAGATCGTTGGCGGTCGGTATCTTCGATTCTCAAAATAGCTGCTCCTGCATGATGTTTCGCAAAAAACCAATTGAACAATGCGGTGCGCGCACCGCCGATATGGAGGTGGCCCGTGTTGGATGGAGCAAATCGAACTCGGATATCTGAATGCATAAATTATTTATCCTCAATTAAACTGCGGAGGTTTCGAGACAGCAGGTGTGGATTCTAGGGATGATGAGTGGGTGATTGCAAGGAGGGTCTTGCGATGACCTTGCGTTCGGGTCTCTAAAAGTCAACAATCGGAAAATCAATTCGAAACGAAAACCAAGGAGGAGTGGGCGGATGCAGTATTTCTATGATCTGGCGGAAATTGAACCCCAAAAGATGCCGGGCAGGGAGCGTAGGCTAGTTGTCGGTGAGCAGGTCATGATGTTGTATATCGAAAGAGAAGGCGGAACGGAGCAGAACCATACTCATGATGTAGAGCAACTTGTATATCTCATGAAAGGCGAAGCTACATTTACAGTCGCCGGTGAAACGCGCAAGGTCAAAGCGGGTCAGGTGGTTCACATACCGAAAGGGGTGCCGCATCAGCTGGATGCGCCGACACCCATTACATATATCGGTATATATTCTCCTTTGCGTGAGGAAGCGATTCGAGCAGATGCGTGAGTGTTGCCAATAAAAGTCTTGTTAGTCGGGATACTTCCAGCCCTCTTCTTTGAGTTCATCCATTGCTTCGAGCATGCAGGTGACGCCATAGGTGAGCACCTTGGAGCCTGCAGGGTTTACACATACCATGAGCGCTTCTGCAATTTCTTCAGGATGCAAACCTAGCTTGAGCCCTTTTTTCAGATGTTGTTTGAGGTGAGGCTGGTTATGTGGGTTAGAACCCTCAACGGCGAGGGCTAATATATGAAAGAGTTCATGCATTGTTTCATCGAATCTTCTCTCTTTCGCACGAATGATCTCATCGAGATGTAAAAGCGCTTCCATGTAGTCGGGAAATTTTTCGGCAATGAATTCATGGGCCGGGTATCTGCGTCCTCTGCGTTCGGCGATTTCTTCCGCTAAATTTTTTTCTGGCATTGTGAACCTCACTCTAAGGAATCATTCGATTTCGTCAAAAAAATCAAGATCGTCCAATGGTTTCTTCCTGCCTTGCAGCGTGTCGAGCAGTACATTCCTGAGAGCGCGAATGGCGCGATTCCTGGCTTGGCGGTCAATCATTTCGTAGACGATTTCGGTAGCTTCGTCATTTTGGGAGTCTAAAATTCTACGAGAAGATTGCTCCGCCCATTCGTCAGCGTACCTCTGGAGAACCTGGCGTAAACTGGCCTCGTAAATTCTGTTTTGTGTTATGCGGTCAAGAATGTGAACGATATCCGACGTGAAGGCATCGACGGTTTCTCTCGAAACATCGACTTCTCCAAGATGAAACATTAGTCTTTGGTAAATCTGTTCACGAAAATCCAAGTCTACTCCGAGATATGGCCGCAGGAGACGAAACTATCAAATTGTTGTGCTTTTGCGAAAGTAGGCGAACACATCATTTCCTCTGGCTATGCAGAGTCGACTTCCTGGTTTCCGGCGTTAGCCATAGCAAGGCGCCACCTACAAGGAAAAAGACGAGCACGGATAATATTGCTGTTCTTTGATCTCCAGTTAGGGCGGAAACACCGCCGAAAACAAGTGGACCGAGAACTGAACTCATTTTGCCGCAAATACCATAAAACGAAAATGATTGTGCGGATCTTTTCTCAGGAATGTAGCTGGCCATCAGTGCGCGGCTTGCGGATTGGCTGGAACCAAGGGAAAGCCCCGCCAGTAACGAGACGCCCAGAAAGACATATTTCGTTTCAGTGAAATAGGCCACGATGACGACAATACACCAATTCACCAGAGTCAGAAGAATCGTTTTTCGTGGTCCCCAGGCATCCGTTAAATATCCGAGCGTAAACGCGCCGATGCCGGCCGAGACTTGGACCATAATGAATAAGCTTAACACTTCGCCCATACTGAACTTCAGTGTTGAGACTGCATAGATCGAACTGAAAGAGATGACGGTGACAATTCCGTCGTTATAGAGGAAAAAGGCAACCAGGAATCTGAGTGCGCCTGGAGTCTTTCTCGTGTCCCGCAGTGTTTTCAATAATTCTGAGAAAGCGCCTTTTTTGCTTTCTTTGGCGGAATTTATTTTGGCCTCGTGAAGCCAAAAAATTAAAGGGAGTGTAAACAGGCCATAAAACCCAGCGACCGCAACGAAGCTCATGCGGAACAAGGGAATATTTTCCGGTGAGAAGCCTCCGGCCAACAAAGGTTTGACTAAAAAAAGACAAAGCAGTCCACCCAAATATCCAAGCCCCCAGCCCCATCCGCTCACTTTCCCGATGGTTTTAGGTGTAGAGACGTCAGGCAAAAAAGAGTTGTAGAAGATGAGAGAACTCTCGAATGCAGCGGTGGCGATAATGAATAGCGCCATGCCAGTGAAGATCATGCCGGCGGTTACATTACCCAAAAGAGCGGTGGCCATAACGCAAATATAGGCGAAAAGAATCAAGAAGCGTTTCCGGGCGTTTTGCCTGTCAGCGATTGCACTCAGAGGAGGGGTGATGGTCACGCTTACAATCATGGCTATGGAGAGAGATACTCCCCACAGGAAGTCTCCACTCCCACCACCACCCGCTACGATTTGCTTGAAATAGACGCTATACGCAACAGTTACGATTAAAGTTGGAAAGGCAGAGTTTGCGAAGTCGTACATGCACCAGGAGAAAATTTCTCGTCCTTGGCTTGATTTCAGGCGGTAGGGGTTTTTGTCAGGTCCATCGGGATTTTTCTTCATATAGGTGCTTTATCGGTATGGAGAAAGGTTCTATCGTAAAAATCACAGGAGAAACAAAATATTTATATTCCTCTAATGTTATATTATCAGGGAGTGGAGTGAAATCTAAATTATTCTTTGTGCCACGAGCCGCCTTCGATTTTTCCTATAAGAGTTCCGTATGTATCGATTCCTAAAATGGGCAGTTTGGTGTGCTGGCTTATTTTTCGTTTTCGTCATTGTTGTGATCATAGCTGTGCAAATATTTCTTTCCTCCGATGAAATAATCAGAATCGCGGAGAGGGAAGGACAAAAAATCCTAGGAAGAAAAGTATCCATCGAACGGCTGAATCTGGGATTGTTCAAGATCGAAGCGAGTGGAATCGTCATCGACGGGCAAACAAAAAAAAGCGGGGTTAAGGGAAATGCCCCATTTGTTCGATTCGACGATGTTGAAATACTGCTAAATCCATCGACCCTGATATACAAGCGTATCAGCATTCTCCAATTTACTATCAAAAGCGCCTCCGCCCGCGTGCATCGGGATGCGCACGGCAGGTTCAATTTCCAAGACATCATCGACAACCTGAACCAGGGAATCAGCAAAGCGGCTTCGGCGCGTGGGGGAAATACGTTTTCATTCATAAAGTCCGCCGAGGCGGCGGAGAGCGTCTCGCAAGGTTCTGAATCAGAATTCAGTATTATCATTCACGAACTCGACCTTTATGACGTAAAAGCCGAATTGCGATTCGATACCGGTGACGCCACGCCGGCTATCGATGGTTCATGTTCTTTTGCTCACATTGAAGTCGACAAAATAACGCCTGGTAAGCCCCTGGACGTTTTTCTCGACGGAAAATGCCGGAGGCCGGACGGACAACAACTCATCGAATTGAAAGGCAATGCGCGTGTTGACATGAAAGGCCCGAGTTATCGAGCATCGTTCGAGGTGCCCCTGCTTGATTCGTCTGTCCTGTCTGCGGTGGCGCCGACAATCCCTGGTTATCGATTCAGGCAAGGAATTTTCTCTGGAAAATTGAAGTTCGATTATGTCGCCGACAAACCTGTTGCCTGGGATATCGATTTGTATGGCCAAAATATATTCGCGGATTATCAATTATATCAACGAGTAAATCTGCGAAAGTTGGCGTTGCCCAAGTTGAAGTTGAAGACTAAGGGCCGATTCAATCCGCTCGATGGCTCCGCTCGGATCGAAACTTTCTTTTTCGAAACGACTTTTTTGGATTCGAAACTGACAAAACCTTTCCTTTGGAACGTCTCGGCGCGAGATGAAGTTCATGCGGAAGTGAACATCCGCGATATGAGAGAGGTGGGCAGCTGGATTTCCCAAATCATGAATATTCCTCTTCCAAGTCTAAAAGAGAGCGCGACGGCTCGAATTCTGGTATCGGCGAAGCGGGACCGCAGGATTTCGGACGGCTTCTCCCGAATAGAGTTGGACTCTCGTTTCGATCCGGTTGACTTGGCCCAGTTTAGTGGATTCATCCCCTCCGTTGAAAATGTCGAGAGACTCAAAGGAATCGTGGGCGGAAAAGCGCGCGTGGTTTTTGTCTATGGCGAGCGGGTTCAGTGGGATGTGGCTTTGGAAACCCGGGACTTCGGCGCGAGCGTAAGAGTGAACAAGGGAAAGCAATGGGAGACCCTAGAACTGGGCAGCGGCATTCTTCATACGAAAGGAAAATTCGACATGAAGAATGGTTCCGCGGATGTCAACGCTCTGGAAATCAAGTTGCCATTCGCCACGGCGAAACTCGAAAGGCCAGCGAAATGGAACGTAGATGGCAATGATGAAGCCGCATTTTCTATAGATGTGCGTGATTTCTCATCCGCGAGTGTTCTGCTGGAGCAACTAGGGCTGGTATCGCTGGAAGGTATTCCGAGAGATGCCAAAATCCGTTTTCACACAGCCGTGTCGAGAAACCGGACTATTCCCTCGGCTTTCAGGGTAGATACGAAGGCGCGATTTGAATCTTTGCCAGCCGCGCCACTCTTTGATTTGGTCCCATTGCCCGGCTATGTGCAACATGCCACCGGCTGGTTGAGCGGTGAGTTGCAGGTGGCCTCAACTCCGGAGGGCGCTTTTAGGTGGGAAGCGGATATCGTCGGAAAGAAACTCCGTGCGAGAACCAGGATAATTCCCAAGGAACAATGGCAAGAAGTAGCACTGGAATCTTTGCGAATTCAATCGAGCGGTTCTTATCTCGCCTCAGAAGATTCTTCTGAAATACAAACTCTGGATTTGAAGCTTCCCTTTGCGAGAGTGTATCTGAACCGCGTGGCTATGTGGAATCAAAGAAGTCAGGATGAATTTTCGTTGACGCTCGATGTCACGGATTTGAGTGCTGCAAAAGTATGGTTGGGTGAGTTGATAGAGCGTCCCATTAAAGCAGGACCAAAGAACAAAAAATTGAAAATTTCGTTATCCGGGACGAGAAACAGAAAAGATGGACCTGGGTTTTCCTTTAACGGATCCGCGTCCTTCGATCCTGTTCAAGTGTCTCCCTGGATGCCATTCGTGAGCCTCCCAACTGCTTTTCGTAATCCGACCGGAGAGATTGCCGGGAAAATTGGGTTTTCATACATTCCCGAGAAAAAGGCAAATTGGAATCTCGTCCTTACCAGCGAAGATATGAGAGGGGAATTCCTTGCGCTGATGAGCCGCAATTGGAGGCCGCTTCGCACGGGCAAGTTCCGCGTGGAGACTGTGGGTTCTTATGACTTTCGTAATCAAACCGGGACGCTGCACAATCTGAACCTGAACATGCCTTTCGGACATGTTCAGACATCCAGGCCTGCCATTTGGAGCACGAACGGATTCCATTCGGGCCGATTCCAATGGACGTTATCGAGCCTGGGTGGCGCGGCCCGGTTCGCCGGAAATATTTGGGGAGCTCCGATTTCGAAGTTTTCGATGATCGGCTCCGCCAATGGTTCTATGGAAATTTCGAGAGGCGGAAAGAAAACGCAATCGACTTCCACTAAATGGTCATTTTCTGCGAATCTCTCATCGCTTGCGCATTTTGCTTACCCGAATTTGAATGTAGCGGGAAGTTTTTCGGGGCAGATGGATGAAGAGGTGATAGAAATTCGGATTCCGATGCTCAAGACAATTAATATCAGCAAACCGAATCCAGAACCCGACGTCATTCTTCGAAATTTGAGCACAACACTGGATCGTTCGTCAATCTTGCGCGGAGAGATACGGTCGTCAAGCGTTCTGATCAAAAAATTAAACCTCCGATACATGCGACATGAAAAGGGACAGACGAATTTCGACTCTTTGCTCAAGACGGCGAAAGCGGGTGAGAAACGAACTCGGCGAGGTGATGGCCGAGAAAAAAAGGCAACAGCAGACAGGGAAACCACATCCAAGCAACTCCAGAAGACCGGGAAAAATGAGAATGGGTCACTTTTCCCGGCGGTCAACATCGCGAAATTCGAAATAGCCAGGATGAAATTTCACTTTCAGGATTTTATCGCTGCGGACAAACCGCCCGTAGTTTTGAGGATTCCAGACGCCAGGCTTTCGATAAGAAACCTAGATACGTTGATGGCTCCGAACTTACGGAAAACGCACCTGGAGTATAGAACACTCGGAAAATCTCCATCGCTCCTCGTGAAGGCGAACCTGAATCCCGCTTCGGCGCCCCCTGATGCGGATGGAATTTTCAACCTCTCGCATTTCGACCTGCGCAAAATTTCTCCTTATATCCGAGACAGCAAAGGAGAGAGTGCAAGCGCCTTGTTGATGAGAGGGAGCGAGATCACGAGAGGCGCGCTGGAGTTCAAGTCCACATATTCGTTGAGAAAGAGCCAATTGAATTTAGACGGGAAGGCGAAACTAATCGGATTGCGCATGAAACCAGACGAGACGTTTCCCTTGGTCGACATCGTGGTGAAATTACTCCGTGAGACGGTGTTCCGTCTTTTCGAGAGGCCGGACGATACGATTGAATTGAACGTTCGGGTAACCGGGCGTTTGGATGACCCCGAGTTTCATGTTCTGGACGCGATTGTGGAGCCCTTGTTTGTGAACCTGTTCGAGAAGGCGCTGAACCTGGGAGGCAATGTAAAGGATATCGTAACAGGTATTCTCGGTACCGCCATTGAGGGGGTGCAAAAGATAGTACCGACGCCGGAGGATGGACGAACAGCGCCCGACAATAGTTCTGGAAAAGAACCGGGGGGAGAAGGAAGTAAACTCGAGCAGTTTGGGAAAAAACTCGAAAAAACCTTGCAAAAAGGACTCCGCGGCTTATTCGGCGTCAAGTAATTCAACGAGAAGATCCCTTTTTGAGACGCAGTGTATTGCGAGAATGCCCTTATCAACAAAAAATGAAGGAGAGTTGAACCGTCAGGCGCCAAACATTTTTTGAGTCGGGAGTGGGGTTGTGGAGAGCGCGTATTCGGATTGAGCACCGTTAGATGCTGCGTTTGGTTGGAAAATGGACAATGCGCTTTTGATGTCTTGGCATATACTAAAGTGGATACAAATGGTATCTGCTGGCACGGGTTAACAGATAATACGCTTACCTTACCTGCCTTCCATTCTTAGCTTGTAGTTACTTCGGCATGGAGCATGAACGCCAGCCATGTCACTCAACTATGCCATGATGATGACTGCATTTTAGTGAGTTTGATTAACCTCAAACTTTTCTTGCATTTCCCGCCTTAATTTGATAGTGTTTCTAGGTATTCCTCTGCCCGAGGACACATATCCCATTCTGTAAGTGGGTGGGAAAATAGGATTCAGTTTATGCCTACTCGTCGCTCGGGTATCCAGGCCGGACCTTTCCCGGTTTCCCAAAGAACCAATGAGATTATAGGTTTATCCTTAGTTGGTTTCGCTGTTTTTCTTGCGATATCGCTTTGGACTTTTGATTCCGGCGATCCGACTTGGGGTTCATACGTCACTCAAAAATGGCGGATTCGAAATTATGGGGGAGCCGTAGGCGCATATGCCGCAGGTGCATTGGTCCAGGCGGTGGGTGCATTCTCGGTATTGATGCCCATCGGATTCCTTGTTTGGGGCGTAACCGCGTTTGCAGGTTTACGTTCATGGCGGCCAGGTTGGCGCGAACTGGTTGGCTTGTTCTTTCTTTTGAGCGCCTCGGGATTATTTTACAAGGCATTTACAACCGATCCTCTTTTTGGGGCTACGACATTGGCCGGTGGAATTGTCGGCTATGGTGTCGTGATGTTGCTGAACGCTTATCTGGGTAATGCGGGCAGTTGGGTTTTACTTGGATCCGTATTGCTGGCTTCGTTTGTAGGCATAACGGGTTTCTCATTCAAAAAGATGATTTTAGGGCTGGCGATTGCGCATTGGTGGTTCTTATCGCGCATCTTTTCAGTTTTCAAAAGGACGGTACTCGGAGCGGTAAGGGGCGCAGTATTCTCGACCCGAAAATTGTGTTCCGCAATCGCAGGTCTTCCGTCATCTCTGCGTAAGAGGGAGACGTATATCGGGTATGCCGAGACAATAGCCGGCAGTGAGGACGCAGGAACGGGATCTTTCGTGCAGGACGGCATGGACGGCGGGGAACCGCAGCGGCACCTCATGCAAAAAGATGCTGATGACTCAATTTTGGAACCGAAAGGAACTTACCGGTCAAATCAAAAAAATGGCAGGCATTTTTTTCGACCATCGGAGCAAAATGGCCCTTCGCTTTTTGGAGGAGAGAAATTTCCAGAGCCAAGCTTGCCTGCGCTTCGCGGCCCGGCGGCCGGCGAGGAGGAAGTCGAACTCGCGGAAAGTCCGAAAAGCCATTTCAACGAAACAATGCCTGGCTCGGTGCTGGATAAGCTTCTCCAAGATGATGGAGATATACCCCCAACCGACGATGGAGCGCATATTGGCTTGCCTTCGAATGTGGTGGAAGAGTATACGCCGGTGACGGGTATGAATATCAATGATGAAGTAAAACATGTGGGTGCCGCAAGAAAATCGGTAACTGGCGGGCTTCGTATTAAACGGAAAAAAAATCTTGATGGCAATTGCGGAATATCGCCCGCTCCGCAGGGCGAGTCTCCCGCGATTGAGGAGTCTACGGCCGCGCATCCCGATTCACTTTCGACTCGTGTTGAAGGTTCGATGAAAAGTGGAGAATCAGAAGAGAATATAAAAGTTCGACATGCGGGAACTGTTGGCGAGTCGGATGCTGTACAGATTCAAGACCATTCTCTGGTCCGCTCCAATTCGCAGACGGAAAATCGGAACAAGCAGCAAGGAACCTCTGAACCGAAGACAGAATACGTTCTTCCATCGTTAGAAATTTTTGCGGACCCACCTTCCGGCGGACTGATAGTAGACGAAGTTGGTATTCGCGAAAAGTCCTTGCTTCTTGAACAAACGCTGAAAGAATTCGGCGTCATCGGAACAGTGAGGGAAGTAAAGACAGGCCCGGTCATTACAAGTTTCGAGTATGACCCGGCCCCAGGAATCAAGGTTTCCAAGATTTCCGGCCTCGCGGACGATCTCGCCCGGGCATTGTCCGCATTAAGCGTACGCATTGTTGCGCCGATCCCTGGGAAATCGGTTGTAGGCATCGAGGTGCCCAATCTCAAGCGTGATGCTGTATTTGCGAAGGAAGTGCTCTCCTCACAAGAATTCAAGCACGCCGAAGATAAACTCACCATGGGCTTGGGTAAGGATATTTTAGGAAGAACGGCGTTTACTGATTTGGCCAAGATCCCCCATCTCTTGATTGCGGGGACGACTGGTGCAGGAAAAAGCGTTGCCCTGAACATGATGATATGTAGTCTCTTGGCCAGATGTACGCCAAAAGAGGTTCGCTTTTTGATGATCGATCCCAAAATGCTGGAACTGTCGATATATGGAGGCATCCCTCATCAACTTGTGCCTGTCGTGACTGAACCCAAGAAAGCATCGGCAGGGCTAAGGGGTGTCTTGGCGGAGATGGAACGGCGCTACAAGATAATGAGTGAAGCGGGAGTGAGGAATATCCAAAGCTACAATGCCTCCGTGGCGCAGCAATTGGGTGAGCGAGAGGCGATTAGAAGATGGAAAGAACCTCTGTCCGAAAAGGAATATTCTCTTGATTTTCTTCCTTATATCGTTGTTGTGATTGATGAGTTGGCCGATCTCATGATGGTCGCGCCACGTGAAGTGGAAGAGTCAATGACGCGCTTGGCCCAAATGGCCCGCGCTTCAGGGATCCATTTGCTGGTGGCGACCCAGCGTCCTTCTGTGGATGTTCTCACAGGTCTCATCAAAGCGAATTTCCCGTCGAGAATGGCGCTCCGCGTCGCTACTCGAACGGACTCGCGAACCATCCTGGATTCGAATGGAGCGGAGCGCTTGTTGGGTAAAGGGGATATGCTTTTTGTTCCTCCCGGGTCCAGCGCACCAGTTCGCATCCATGGCGCGTATGTTTCTGACTGTGAGATTTCTCAACTCGTTGCGCACTGGAAATCCCAGGGGGAAGCGGTGTTCCGTGAGGATTGGTTCGTGGAGGAGGAGAACTCATCTCAAGATGGGGTAAGTGGTGATGAAGAGTATGACGAGCGATATGATGATGCGATTGCGCTTGTCTCCAGGACGAGCGAGGCATCCATTTCTCTCATCCAGAGACATTTGAGGATTGGGTACAACAGGGCTGCGCGCATGATCGAACGTATGGAGCAAGATGGAATCATCGGCCCGGCAGATGGCGTGAAACGAAGACAGGTATTAATTAGCGAGATACCGGGCGAAGAACAGGTAGAAGCGTCCTGAGTTTTCTCATGCGCCCCGTGTGCATATTGCTGTTTGCTTCATTGTGTGGCAAGGCGATCTGGGTCTGGGTCGCGAATCCCCCAACGTCCGACATGTAATTGTGTGTGTGGAGTTGACTCCGTTTAGCCAATAAGGAATGATATTCCACGCTTTTCATCGAATAGTCATGCCCGCCTGAGACAAATAGTTCTTGGCATGCTTTTAGATACTCATCAATTATTCCAGCCAGTTGGAATCTGCTCCCGGAGGAAATGAAATGGCGGAAGGTGTTTTCGAGTTTACTGACCAGAACTTCGACACGGATGTGATCGGCTCAGATACTCCCACATTAGTCGATTTTTGGGCAGAATGGTGCGCTCCTTGCAAAATGATAGCGCCTACTGTTGAAGCGCTTGCCCAGGAATACGAAGGAAAAGTGCGCATCGGGAAGTTGAATATAGATGAGAATCCATCGATTCCCACGAAGTTCGGAATCCGCGGTATCCCGACATTGATGTTGTTCAAGGGAGGCGAGGTAGTAGAGCAAGTCGTAGGAGTTAAATCCAAAGCCGACCTGAAGGCCGCCATAGATCGTGCTCTTTAGGTCTCAAATCTAAAGCTTGCTGACTGTTTAGGAAACCCTCTACTTGTCTTGGTTGCGTTCAGGTGTTCTGAGTTTATCCGATTATAAAATCGCTTATTGTGAGGCGGGCCCCCCGGTTTCAGGTAGCGTAGTCGTGTGTGTTCATGGAGCTGGGGCGAATCGGGATAGCTGGATTCCTTTGATGCGGAATTTGGCGGAACGGGGAGTGAGCAGCCTGGCCATGGAGTTGCCCGGTCACGGTGAATCTGATGCAGCGCAAATCTCGGATATCAAAGAATACAGCGGCATTGTTCTTGAATTCTTGCATGCCAAGAATTTTAAATCGGTTTGTCTGACTGGGCACTCAATGGGGGGCGCCGTAGTTCTTGCAAGTGTTTTGAAGCATGCCGAGTTAATGAGAGGTGTGATTCTTATTGGCTCTGGCGCAAAACTGAGGGTGAAAGATTCTATTTTAGAGGGTGTGAAAAGCGATTTTGCAAAAACTGTGCATGAAATCATTGGTTATGCTTTTTCCCCGGCAGCGAACCCATCTCTAATCCAAGAAGGTACTCGTGGCCTGTTACGATGCAGTGCGGATACCATGCTCAATGACTTCATAGCGTGCGATCGATTCGATGTGCTTTCCGAACTGGATTCAATTGCTATGCCCGCCCTGGTCGTGTGTGGGGAAGAAGACCTTTTAACGCCCCCGAAATATTCGCAATTTATGTCTGAGAAGATTCCAAATGCAAAATTAACCATTGTCCCACAGGCAGGTCACATGGTAATGCTGGAGCAACCGGCTGTGGTCGGGGATTTGATATCGCAATTCATGAATGGGTCATAAAAACCTTTCAATTTCAAAGAATCACTACACCTGCGCCTAGTTCCTAGAAGCATGAAAATTCCCGTTTATTTCTATTTGTTCTTTGGGGTCATCGCCTTGGGATGCTCCGCCATACTCATACGATTGGCTGATGCCGAACCCTTGGCGATAGCAGCATATCGCATGGGAGGCGGCGCTTTACTCCTGCTGCCGTTTACAAGACACAATGTGATGGAGATATGGGGTGCCTTATCGTTAAAAGAGAAGATTATTTGGGCGGGTTCCGGTATTTTTTTGGCGTTTCATTTTGCGTTTTGGATAGAGTCGCTGTCGCATACGTCCGTAGCCAGTTCCGTCGTGCTTGCAACGACAAACCCCATATTTGCAGGTATTGGTGGTGTCGTGCTTCTAGGAGAAAAAGAAGGGCGGAATTTCTGGTTGGGTGTGTTGTTGGCTATTGTAGGCAGCTCAGTTTTGGCGTATTCCGACTTTGTGGGCTGGGAAGGGAGTTTCTGGGGGAATTCTCTCGCATTGTCCGCGGCGGTGATGGCCTCCGCTTATATGCTGTGCGGTCGCAAGCTTAGAATGAGAATTCCCGTAGCGGCATACGTTACAGGTTGTTATGGATTCAGCGGGGTTTTGCTATTCGGCACGGCTTTAATTTTGGAGCAACCTCTCGCCGGATACTCCAATGATACCTGGCTTCTTTTGCTGGCCATGATACTCATTCCCACCTTGATCGGTCATACTTCCATAAATTATGCCTTGGGTCATCTGCACCCAGGAAAAGTGGCGCTTGCCGTTGTGGGAGAACCATTGGTGGCTACGGCATTGGCCTGGTGGCTGCTTCAGGAAGTTCCTACGTCGAGTCGACTGTTCGCTTGTTCAATCATATTGATGGGCATCGTCTTAGGCGGAAGGTCAAAAAGTTAACATTTCTGGTGTTTTAGATGTATTTTCGTTGTATTTTCTAATTGCGAAAAGAATATGCAGAAATGTGCGATTTATGAGTTATGAGAAAGAACACTAATAGCGTCTATCCTGCTTCATGGACATGAGCTTTTCATTCCTATTGCGAAAGCGAGGGTTCAATCCAACAATTTTCCGGAAGTACTGGGTAAGGCGATAAAAAATGACTTCGAGCGTCAGATTATGCGTCTTGTCGGATACCCATGGTCGTCTCACTCGAGACGTGCTCGAATTTTGCCAGGGTGCAGACCGTATTCTGCATGCCGGCGATGTGGGTTCTGACTTCATTTTGCCGGAACTAGAGAGCATCGCTCCCGTCGCCTGTGTTTCGGGAAATGTGGATTCGCCCTCATTGGCACCAATTCGGCTTCAAACTGTCATAGCAGACTGGCGCATTATGATTCAGCATATAGTCTGGCACCGTGGAGGGCCGTCCCGGGAATTCAAGATGCTTTTAGAACAGGAAGCAATGGATTTGGTGATTTTCGGTCATAGTCACCAACCACTTTGCCAAATGATCGGCAAGACCGTATTTTTCAATCCTGGCAGTTGCGGTCCAAGGAGATTCAATCTCCCCAGCACGATTGGCGAGGTGATTCTGGATACTTCCGGGGGGTGGTTTCGAATCTGCGGTCTCGTACATTTTCAAAAAGCGCCGCCTATCATCGAATTTCGCTTTGAACGACCCTGCTAATCGCATGAAAGTTAACTGTTATTTTTTATTGCGCATGAAACAAGAGTAGGGCTATAGTGTGCGTATGTTGATGTGGGAATGGCCAAATTGCATTTGTTATTTTGCTCAGGAGGAGTGTAATTGAGAGTCAAGCTGGCGAAGACGGCTGGTTTCTGCTGGGGGGTGGAAAGAGCACTCGACATTGCTTTGGACACTGCCAATGACGCATCCAGCGAAGTTCTCACGCATGGGCCACTAATTCATAATCCACAAACGGTGGAATTGCTGGAGCAGAAAAGCGTTATCGTTTCCGAGCCCCAGGAGACGCCGAGCAGTACGAGTCTAGTCGTCATCCGGGCTCATGGCATCTCGCCCCAAGTTCGTGATCGGTTAAGGAGTTCAGGTGCCGGTATTAGAGATGCGACTTGCCCCTTGGTTGCTAAAGTACATGGGGTGATTAGAAAACATTCCCGCATGGGTGCCTTCACAGTAATTATTGGAGAAGAAGACCATCCGGAGGTGGATGGTCACAAGGGCTATGCGGAGGCAGGCAGCCATTTGATCACGTGTATGGAAGATGTGTCCGGGCTCCCTGACATCGGCGACCGCCCCGTCGTGGTGGTGGCGCAGACGACCATCAACATGCGCGAGTGGAAAGATGTGGAAGAAGCGATTTTGCGGAAATATCCCCAGGCCCAAATGTTTAATACGATTTGTGATGCAACGGAAGTTCGCCAGGAAGAGGTAAAGAAGCTAGCCCCCGATGTAGATCTGATGGTCGTTGTCGGAGGACGCAACAGCGGCAACACAAACCGATTGATGGAAGTGGCGAAGGAGGGAGGCGCGGATTCGATTCTCGTCGAAACCGAAGATGAGATTGACGAGAAATTCCTGCAGCAATACAAAAACATCGCCGTAACGGCGGGTGCCTCTACACCGGATTGGATGATCAGGCGCGTTGTCAACCGTATCGAAGCGATTCCCGATCCGAATCCGAATATCGCAGATAAGCTTTTTGATATTCTCAAGGTGTTGTCGAGAGCGAATGTTCTTCTTTTCTTATCCGCGATATTGGGTAGCATCGCCATCACGAAATTGGGTGGATTCCCCCTCTCTATGAAACTCGCTGTGACGGCAGGTCTTTACCTCTTCGCGGCTCACACGATAAATCGTTGTGTCAGCTATGAGGCGGATAGATACAATGAACCCAATCGGGCTCTTTTCTATGAAAAGCACAAACCCATTCTGTTACTCATGTCCGGGGTTGCCGCCTTGGTATCCATCGCGTTCGGGATGAGTATCTCCTACCTGACCGGGGGTATTCTGGTAGCCGGACTTATGTGGGCCATCTTTTGCAGCCTGAAGCTCGAGCCTCGTGCAGTCGTGGGGCGGGTGCTGAATTTCCCAGCTTTGAAGATTCTTGTTCTCGCGTCGGGCTGGACCTTCAGCTTGGCGGTTTTGCCCGCGCTAGCGAATTCACAAGCGGTTTCCGCAGGCTGGATGGTGTCGATTTTCTTCGCTTTCGGTTTAATTTTCTTCCGAACCGGCTTGATGGAGTTGAGAGACATTCAAGGCGATAGAATCGTGGGCAAGAGGACATTGCCGATCGTTTTCGGCAAAGTGCAGACTGAAACGCTTATGGGGGTGATCTGCGCCGCATTGGCTGTCACTCTCGTTAGCGCTTGTGTAAATGAGTGGGTGACACCGTCGTTCGGCTACTTGATGCTTATTCCGGTTATGTATGCGGGTGCATGTCTATACTGGTATACTCGAAAGATACTGGGTCATAGCGGACTCATGGAAGTGGCCGCCGATCAGATATTCATTATTGCAGGAGTTTTGGCCCTTCTGATGGTTTAGGAATCATTCATCAACTAAGCCGCGTATTTCAGAGCGCGGCTTAGTTGTGGCGTAAAGCATTCCTCAGTAAATATGTTTTCCCTTTAGTTTCCTCGCGCAGCCCGTTTTGAGGCTTTCAGTGGGTTGAGTTTTTTCTCCAGAGGGGCCTCGAAGTCTACCTTGATATGCGTCGCGAGAGGGCATCTACCGCGTTCCCAACGGTTTTCCGGATTTGGAAATTTGGAGCAGAACTTTCCTTTTGGAAACTCCAGGACGTGCTCGCATACATTCTCGTCATCGCCTGTAAGGCAATCCTCGACGACGGGGAGGCAGGAACTCCCGTTGTATGAGCATTGGTTTTGTCCATTGGAGCCTTTCGATGAAAAATGACATTCTACTGGTGCTTCTAATAGCGTGCACTCCATTGCTGAAATTCTCCTACGGAATTGAATAAAGGGCCTTAAAATTAATGGGAATACGAAAGAACCAGCAACGAAGTGTAAGGAAAAGCCCCGTCTCACGCAACCTTCAGGCGGTGCGATTCGAGGAAATTTCCAGGATTACATGAAAACCTGAAATCGTTCGCCATCCTCATGTAACACCATGGAAACATATTTCGTGTAAATTACCTGTTTGAGTGAACACAGAGAGTAGTTGTTCATGGGGTTTATTGATTGACGACCAACCATTGCGTGTTATAGTCGATAAAAACCATCCCATTGGAACTTCACTTGAACTTGGGGGATACAAGACATGCGATTGGTTGTTGCGATAATCAAACCTTTCAAGATGGACGAAGTTAAAGAAGCCCTTGGGGCCATCGGTGTTGCCGGCATGACGGTGACTGAGGTGAAGGGTTTCGGAAGGCAAAAGGGGCATACTGAATTATATCGGGGAAGTGAATATGTCGTCGATTTTTTACCGAAAATCAAACTGGAGATCATATGTGAAGATTCCAGTGTGGAGACCATTATCGACGCCATCATGGGCTCTGCGAGAACGGAAAAAATCGGGGATGGCAAGATATATGTACAGTCCGTCGAGGAAACCGTCCGAATTCGTACTGGAGAACGAGGTGTGGAGGCGATTTAACGATATCTTCCGATGACGCCATCTCTCAACCATTTATTAAAACTTCAAAACGATATTCGAGAAACTACTCTTGCCGCCAGCGGGTGGGAACGAAGCGGATTTCTCCGTTACATCAAGGAGTCGTACGCACAGGCGGGCGAACATATATGCAATGCGCAGCATGAGGGCGCGGGTGGATACGAGTTGTGTAAAGCCCATGCGAATTTCATGGATGCTTATATTGCTCAAGTTTATGCGTACGCTTTGGAGGGAGAAAGGAGAAAATCCGGCCAAGACGATCAGGCGTTTTCATGCACTCTGGTAGCGATTGGCGGATATGGGCGAGGGGAATTGTCTCCTGGCTCGGATATTGACCTGTTGTTTCTATTTTCAGGACATGAGGGACAAATCAGTGAATTGATACGCTCTGTCTTGTATCTGATGTGGGATGCAGGTCTAACGATAGGTCATAGCGCCAGAACCATTTCTAATTGTCTGAAAATTGCCAAGGAAGATTACCAAAGCGAAACCGCCATGCTGGAGAATCGTTTATTGGCGGGCAGCAAAGAAGTTTTCCGTGAATTCAATAAAAAATTCGATAGTTATCTACAGCGTGTCGCGAAAAGTTCTCATCTTCGAAATCGCCTTGAAGAGCGAATGAGACGATACCGCTCATGGGACCCATCGGTTTATGTACTGGAGCCGAACGTCAAGGAAAGCGCGGGGGGCTTGCGGGATTTCCATGCCGTCTGTTGGTTGGCCAAGGCTTTTGGCTTGAAGGAAATAGACGAAATATGGCGCAAGGGCTGGGTGCCCCAAGCCGAGTTCGAAAAAGCGATGAAAGCGTATGATTTTCTCCTTCGCATCCGAGCCCAACTTCACATCCGCGCAAAAACAAAAAATGATATGCTGAATTTTCCGGCGCAAGCTGAGATCGCTCCTGCGTTGGGTTATGCAGACGAAGAAAGCGCTCTGGCCAGCGAGTGCTTGATGCGCGATTACTTCTTGCATGCCAGAGACCTGCACATTTTTTGCCGTGATTTTTTTGAAAGCCTAGAAGACCATCTGAAGAGCAGAAGATGGGTCAACAGAAAACCCAGGTTCCAACCCCTCGAAGATGGATTGGCTTTGCAGGACTACCATTCGCTCGTTCTGGATGAATCCAATCCTGAAGCAATCCTTGAAAATCCTACGGGCCTGATGAAGATCTTCGAGTGTCAATATCGCTTCGGGTGCCGTTTATCCCCGAACGTAAGGAACTTTGTTCGAGTCCACCTGGATACCGTCGATGATAATTTTCGCTCTTCGCCGGATGTAAGGGACAGCTTCTTGCGGATATTGAGCGGTAAGACCGGGGTGACGACTACGATGCACGAAATGCACGGCCTCGGTCTATTGGGGCGTTATATCCCTGAGTTTGAGCCTTTGACGTGTTTCGTCCAGTACGATCATTACCATCGATATACTGCAGATGAACATACTTTGTTGACCCTGGCGGCATTGGATGAGCTAACATATACGAAAGACGTGTCCTTGCAACAAGTGGCCCACATTCACCGAGAGATGGAGCGCACCAACATATTGAGGCTTGCGCTTTTGTTTCACGATATCGGAAAGGCTAGGGGGCCGAGGCATGTGCACAAGAGTTCATCCGCGCTCCCCGATATCATAATGCGCATGGGCCTGCCGGCGGACCAGGGGAGCATCATCGAATTTCTGGTGGCTTGCCATATTGAAATGAGCATTACGGCTGAAAGACGCGATATCGACGATCCTGTCCTGATCAGCAATTTCGCCGATAAAATGGAAACGGTCGAAAGGCTTCAAATGCTGTATCTATTGACGTATGCAGATATTTCTGCCGTAGCTCCCGGCATATGGAATGAATGGCGAAGCGCTTTAATTTATGAACTGTACAAGCGAGTGCTCAGGGTGATGGAAACCGGAGAGGATTTGTATAGGAGAAAGCGCAAGGGAGACATCATAGAGCAGGTGAGTTTGGAAGCGAGAGCGGGAGGAAGCTGGGTAGATCGCGAGGATATCGTCGGACATATGGAATCTATGCCAGAAAGATATCGCACCGGGACTTCGCCGCAAGGTATCCTACGCCATATTGAGCTTGGTGCCCGCATTTCAGAAGAAACGATATGCGAGATGGATATCACGCATCGCAGGCGGCGGGGACATACGCTCTTAACGCTTTTCTGCAAGGATCAACTTGGATTGTTCGCGCTAATCGCAGGCGCGTTTGCAGTGTATGAACTCAATATTCTGGATGCGAAAGTATATACGCGCGAAGATGGTTTGGTGATAGATACGTTTGAAGTAGTGGATGCCGATGGAAAGGCCGTCGTCGACGAAGGGCTATGGAAAAAATTCCGGAAATCGCTGGAAGAGTTACTATCGGGAAAACTGGGTTTGTCGGAATTCTTGGGACGGAGCAAAAAATATCTGCGCTTGAAGAAACGGATGTCGTTCGATCTACCGATACTGGTCGAATTCGACCAGACGGCGAGTGAGGACGCGACAGTTTTGGAGGTCGTAGCGCCCGATAGATACGGCCTTCTGGCGCAAATCGCTCAATTTTTTGCGCAAGAAGGCATATCCATATCCCGTGCCAAAATTACCACGGAAGGCCAATGCGCTGTGGATGCTTTCTACATCACGGACGACAACGGTCGAAAATTAGAAGATACGACCAGACTGAAGGAGTTGTGTGGAAATCTTAGCGAAATCCTGGAGGAAGGACGCCCGGTTGGCGTCATCATGTCATAACAAAGCCTTAGGGGCTGAACAAATCCCGGTTTTGTGCGGATAATTTCTTACAAAACCACAATTCCGTATGGAGGAGTAACAGATGGTTGCAGATGTCTTGAAGCTAGCTAAGGAAAGTGGCGCTAAAATAGTTGACTATCGTTTCATAGACATGCCTGGCATGTGGCAGCATTTCTCAGCGCACATCGATACGCTTGAGGAAGATACCTTCGAGGAAGGTGTTGGCTTCGACGGCTCGAGCATTCGGGGATTTCAAAGCATCGATCAAAGCGACATGCTCCTCATTCCGGATCCAACGACCGCTTTCATCGACCCGTTCATGAAAATTCCTACCCTGGTCCTTATCTGCGACATCAAGGATCCGGTTACGCTCGAGCTCTACGATCGCGACCCGCGGCATATCGCCATCAAAGCAGAGCAGTACATGAAGTCTACCGGTGTCGGGGATGTCGCTTATTTCGGTCCCGAAGCCGAGTTTTTCGTGTTCGACGATGTGCGCTATTCGGGTTCGGAAAATCACGCTTTCTACGAGGTCGATTCGTCTGAGGCTGCCTGGAACACAGGTGTTAACGAAGATCCGAACCTCGGCCACAAGAACCGCTACAAAGAAGGCTATTTTCCCCTGCCCCCCAACGACACGCTCCAGGACGTCCGCTCGGAGATGATGCTGACAATGCTGGATTGTGGCGTCGAGTGTGAAGTGCATCATCATGAAGTGGCCTCCGCCGGGCAATGTGAAATCGATATTCGATTCGACACCCTGGTGACAACGGCGGATAAGCTGATGAAGTACAAGTACATCGTCAAGAACGTGGCGAGAAAGCACGGAAAAACGGCGACCTTCATGCCGAAACCCGTTTTCCTAGACAACGGCACCGGGATGCACTGCCACCAGAGCATCTGGAAGGATGGCAAGAACATCATGTATCGCGCTGGAACTTATGGCGATCTGAGCCCTGACGCGCTTTACTACATCGGTGGCTTGTTGAAGCATGCGCCTGCGTTGTTGGCTTTCACCAACCCGACGACGAACAGCTACCGCCGCTTGGTTCCTGGCTATGAGGCGCCGATTAACTTGATCTATAGCTGCCGCAACAGGAGCGCGTGTGTACGCATTCCAATGTATTCCTCAAGCGAGAAGGCCAAGAGGGTCGAATTCCGTTGCCCGGATCCCTCATGCAATCCCTATATGGCCTTCGCCGCGATGTTGATGGCTGGTCTGGATGGTATTCAGAATAAAATCATGCCGCCCGAGCCAATCGACAAGAATCTCTACGATCTTGGTCCCGAAGAAAAAGGAAGCGTGCAACAGACGCCTGGTAGCCTACCCGAAGCTCTGGACGCGCTTGAGGCTGACTATGAGTTCTTGTTGAATGGCGACGTCTTTACAAAGGATGTCATCGATAACTGGATCGAATACAAGCGTGAAGAGGAAGTGGATGCGATTCGCCTGCGCCCGCATCCCCACGAATTCCACCTCTACTATGACATTTAAATTTTGGTGTCACCGATTCTGAGTTGCCGAGTATTGAAAACCCCCTCGAGTAGATTATTTCTCGAGGGGGTTTTCTATCGTATCGGAATAAATGTTTCATTTCAGACTTGTGCTGATGGGTTTCCTTCTTTGCAAACAGGGATGTTCACTGGCTTCGTGCGATGAGCACGTCAGGAACGATAATCGCAAAAACATCGCGCGGACCATGCACACCTTTGATGAGAGTCAGAGCGATGTCGGCCGAACGACTAGGTCCCGTGATGATGTTCACGCAACTGGCCGAATGGCCTTCTTCTTGCTTGAATATGCTTTCGAGCTCAGGACCCAGTGAGGAAATATGCGGCAATATGTTATTTGCGGGAACAAGAGCCAGGTGAGTTTCCGGAAGTAAGGAATGAAGACGCGGATGGCCCGGTCCGCTCCGCAAGACGATGCTGCCTGTTTCCGCAATCGCCCAGTCGCAACCCGTGATCCCGATGCCGCAGCGGGCGATGGCATCTCGATTATCCCCGTCAATCGATGGGGAAATCACGTCGAAACCTTCTTCCATGAGCCAACCGGCTACTTCAACCGGAAGGCCATCGCTGATGGCAACGGGGTATTCTTTCCATTTCGCCGCCATGTTAAGGACATATTCCCGGATGTCATCGATGGAACTTGGTTGTAGAGCGGGGTTCGCCACCGCTTCGAACTCTGTAGCGAAACGTACGACGGTGTCCGGGACGTTGATTTCCGGCAAGGGGCCATCAGGGCAATCAATATGGCCGTGTGATAATCCATGCGCCAATTCCAGGGCATGATGGGTTTTTTCGATTATCGCATCCGGGCTGTCCGCTTGCGATACGCCATTAGCCGCAGAAGAGGAATCGACGCCCCTTCGTTTTTTTTCTCGCCAGCGCGTGCGGAAACTTTTTTTTGCGATTCTTGGAAGTTCGCGTCCCTGCGCCCACGCTCCCAGAGGTCCCGGTAACCATGCGGCAACTTTGGCGTTCAGGAATCTTGAGAAAACCGACCCCAACTTGAAACCCGTCTCCCAGACAAAAGGTTTACGCATCACCATACCGAGCATGCGAAATGAAAATCTCTCCATTAGCGCGTTGTTTTTTTTGACCGTTCTCGCTTCTCTCATTTCCAGCAACATGCGGGGGATGTCTACAAATACGGGGCAGGCATCCATGCAGGCGCCGCATAGACTCGATGCCGCGGGAAGCTCACCGGAGACTTCGAGGCCGCGGAGCATTGGACTCAAGATCGAACCGATTGGTCCCCCGTATACGGAGTCGTATGTATGGCCTCCGACTGTTTGGAAAACCGGGCAGGCATTTTGGCAGGCCCCGCATCGGATACAATGAAATGCTTCCTGAAAAGGAGTTCCTAGATGCCTGGAGCGTCCTCCGTCCAGGAGCAAGAGATGAACCTCATCGGGACCGTCAGCCTCGTTTTCTCTTCTTGGTCCGGTGAGCATGGTGAAATAACTGGTAAGTTTTTGACCTGTTGCGCTACGCGGGAGCACTGACAGGAGTGTAAGCGTATCTCGTAACGTGGGCACTACTTTTTCGAACCCCATAATCGCCACGTGGACTTTGGGTAAAGTGGTGACGAGCCGTCCGTTCCCCTCGTTCGTAACGAGACAAAGGGTTCCGGATTCCGCTACGGCGAAATTCACGCCACTGATTCCCATGCCCGCCCGCAGAAATTCCGTTCTGAGTTTCTCACGAGCGATTGACGTGAGTTCCTGGGGGTCAGAGCCGGCATTGGGGTCTACTTTTGCGCGGAAAAGGTCTTGCACCTGCTTCAACGTCTTATGTATGGCCGGCGCCACGAGGTGGCTCGGTGTCTCGTTGGCCAACTGGAGTATCCATTCGCCCAGGTCGGTTTCGTATGGGGTGATTCCCGCCGCCTCCAGCGCCTGATTCAGATGGATCTCCTCAGAAGCCATGGATTTGCTCTTGACGACCGTTTCGACATTGTGCTTGCGGGCGATTTCTAGGACGATTCGCTTTGCGGAATCCGCATCGGGCGCGGAGTGAACATGCACGCCGAGATTCTGGAGGTTTGTGAATAAGGTTTCCAGATGCTTGTCGATCTCATCGAACGTTTTCCTGCGGATTTCCCTTGCTTTTGCCCTTAAGGCGAGCGGTGCCGCAGTCGATTCGAAGGCATGTGCGCGCTGGTTGGCGAATTTGCCTGTAGCCGCTTGAAGAGCATCCTGCAAAGGGATATTGACTAATGCGGAATTTGCGCGCTGATTGAAAGGTGAGCTCAAAGTTAATACCCCTCGGGCCAGCCCGGATTGTGTGGTCCAGCTAGGGCTTGTGCAATGTGGAGGAGTTTGATTTTCGATTTTCGCCTTGATAATCCACCCGCGATATTCAACATGCAGCCGGCGTCTGCTGCTACGAGCCAAGTCGCGTCTACTTCCTCGGCGGATTTGATCTTATCTTCAAGCATTGCGCACGAAACTTCTGGGAATTTTACGCAAAACGATCCACCGAACCCACAACAGCGATCACTGTTGGGCAACTCTTCGCGGTTTTCCGCTACGTGGTCGAGGCACTGGCGGGGCGTTTGGTTTTCTCCCAACCCACGGAGCAGGTGACAAGAGTCATGATAGACGGTTTTACCGGGAAGTGTGGAACCGAATTCCCTCATCTCAATTTGGCACAGGAATTGGGACAACTCGATCACCCGCCCGGCGATTTGTGCCGCTTTTTCACGCGCCCATGGGTCGTCCGGGAACAAGGTGGGCAAAACGCATTTGAGCATCCAGCCGCATGAACCCGAGGGGGCGATAATCGGAATGTCGCCCTCCAGTAGATGTAATTGGGTTTCGAGAGTTTTTCTTGCCTCTCCCCTGAAACCATTGTTGAAATGAGGAAGTCCACAACAGGTGAGCCCTTCCGGAAAAATTACTTCGATATCTGCTTTCTCAAGCAAATGAACTGTGGCCTCACCGACTTCGGGGAAAAACTGGTCCACCAGGCAAGTGGCGAAGAACAAGACGCGCTTGGGTCGATTATCAGGAGATTCAATAGCCATGTCCGCTTTCCCGCTAAAGAGTACGTACAGCCTAACAAGAGCATATTATGCTGTTTTACAGCTTCAATTCAAATAAAGATTTAGGAGATTCCCGTTGAATGGACACTTCATAAATGTTAGCTTCCATACGGTGTCCGCAGAAAGCCAAGGCAGATTTCGCATCTTTATGGGAATTATGGATATCCATATCATCGCCAAACCCCGGGGCAGGAAAGATGTTTAGAGAAAAACGCTACGTTTTGGTATGTACGAACGAGCGTGAGGCGGACCACCCCAAGGGAAGTTGCACCAACTGCGGTTCCTTGGAAGTCCGAGAGCGGATGAAATTACTTCTGGAAGAGAAAAACCTCAAAAGCCGTGCCCGCATACTGGCAACGAGCTGCATGGATGTTTGCGAGAATGGAGCAGTTGTTTGTGTGATGCCTGACAACGTCTGGTACGGCGGCGTCAGGCCCGAGGATGCCGAAGAAATCGTGGAAAAACATTTGGTAAACGGAGAGCCCGTGGAACGGCTCCTGATACCCGAAGAGATGAGCGGGCTTTCGTTGTTCGGTTGAAAATAGAAAGCTGGTATCGCATGTAACTCCAGGAGCACTGAAATGGATGTTCAGTTGAACGAGTTTCAGACCGCGCTGCAGAGCAGTGTCCGGCAATTCGTGAACCAGGAAGTCATACCCGTCGCCAGCGAGTATGAGCATAAAGACGAATACCCGCATCCACTGGTCAATCGGATGAAGGAACTGGGGTATTTCGGTGCGCTCGTGCCGGAGTGCTACGGCGGTAGTGAGATGGATGCGATGAGCTTCACGGTTCTGACCGAAGAGTTGGCGCGGGGCTGGATGAGCCTGACGGGCGTGCTCGGCGGCCATTCGATGGTGGGATGGATGATCAACGAATTCGGAAACGACGAGCAGCGTCAGGAGTGGCTCCCGGAAGTGGCCGAGGGGAAAATGCGCTTCGGCATCGGCATCACCGAGGCGGATGGCGGCTCCGACGTCGCGGCTTTGAGAACGTCCGCCCGCCGGGAAGGACAGGACTACATCGTCAACGGCTCCAAAATGTTCATTACCAACAGCGAGAACGCCACGCATTTCGCAATCATGGCCCGCACGAACCCCAAGGCGGAAAAACCCACCCGGGGTATCAGCTGCATCCTCATGGACAGGAATCTGCCCGGTTTCAGCGCCAGCCGCCATCTGGACAAGATGGGCTACAAGGGCCTTCGGACGGGAGAACTGGTTTTTGATGATTGCCCGGTCCCGGCTTCGTACCTGATTGGAGAGGAAAACAGGGGATTTCATCAGCTTATGGCCGCCCTGGAATTGGGCCGTATTCAGGTGGCCGCCCGGGCGGTGGGGCTTCATGCCGCCTGTTTTGAGGATTCCATCAAATACGCCCAGCAGAGAAAGAGCATGGGCAAGCCCATCGCCGAGTATCAGGCCATCCAGATTAAACTCGCGGATATGGCCACCTCCCTCGAAGCGGCCCGCCAGCTCACCTACCGCGCGGCGCGCATGAAAGACCAGGGCGTGCGGTGCGATCTCGAGGCCGGCATGGCGAAGCTCTTCGCCTCAGACGCCTGCCAGAGGGCGTCCGAGGCGGCCGTTCACGTTCACGGGGGGTACGGCTACATCAAGGAGCTGCCGGTCGAGCGCTATTACCGCGATTCCATTCTCCTGCAGGTGGGGGAGGGCACGAACGACATCCAGCGCATCGTCATTGCGAAGCGCCTGGTGGAGAAATACCCCGCTTGAATTTTACATAACCCCTGATGATTTTTTACCCTGAATTGCCCTGGAAACGGGCGTCTGAAATCCGTAAACCATTGAATATGCTTTAGTAAAAAGTCCCCGAACATTTCCGGTAATTTATCGAAAAACCCCGTGAATTTATCGATATTTATCGAATTGTTCAGGCCGGATGCGCGTGGGGAGCGAGCGTCTGCGGTCGGGCGGCGAGCGCTATCCGGCAAGCGATACGGGTGGCGCCGCCGGGTGAGGGAGCGCCGGCCAGGAAGTGGAGTTCGCGCCGCCCGATCCGGATCGTCCGATCCATTGATTCCTCTCCTGTCATCGCCGTGATCCCCCATTTTCCGCGCGGGGATTCTCGCGCATCTCACCCGAAACGCATTAACGGCAATTGCGGGAAAATGCGCGCCCTCTCGACCGGGGAGGAGGAGAGCGGGGTCGTCCTCCGGGCGTGCCCGGGTATTCGTTTGCGAGGGGCATTTTCGGCCGGACGCGAAGAATCGTGATTTTGAAGGACGATCTTCTTCCGTGCTGCATCCTTCCCGCATCGTTTTTGGGCGACCGTATGGGGCGCATAATGGGGTGTTGAAAAAACCCTGATTCTGTGATTCGCTGATGGATCTTTTGCGCTTGGGAGGAGGTCGCGAGATGTTGGGACGCAAGAACTGCGGCCAATCGGCAACACCGGGGCGAGCATCGATGCCGGGAAAGGCGGGCAGGGCGGCTTCCGAAGAGCTTCAAGCCACTTCCGGCAACTTCATTCCGGTCGGCGGAAGTACTGGTGATCGTCCAGCGAGCGGACCGATGATGGCAGTGCGGCGGATACTGCGCGAAACATACGGGTTCAACGAGTTCCGGCCCGGCCAGGAGGCTGTGATCGGGGCGCTTTTGGCGGGGCGCAACGCGCTTGTCGTTATGCCGACGGGCTCCGGCAAATCCCTGTGCTTCCAGATCCCGGGACTGGTCATGGATGGACTGACGGTGGTCGTCTCACCGCTGGTGGCGCTGATGCAGGACCAGATAGCGGCGCTGAGGCTCATGGGCCTCGCGGCGGACAGTATCAACTCCGGCAACAGCCGGACGGAGAATGTGGCCGCCTGGAAGCGCGTGGCGGAGGGCCGGACGCGGTTTCTCTACATGGCCCCGGAACGGCTGATGACCGAGCGCATGCTGGCGGCCCTGAAACGACTGCCGGTGAGACAGTTCGCCATAGATGAGGCCCACTGCATCTCGCAATGGGGCCCGGCCTTCCGTCCGGAATACGCCGACCTTTGCCGGTTGCGGGAGCTCTTTCCCGGAATACCGCTCATTGCGCTGACGGCGACCGCCGACGAAGTGACCCGGGACGACATTGTCGAGCGATTGTTCGACGGCCGGGTCGAGCAGTTCGTGCTCGGATTCGACCGCCCCAATATCACGCTCACGGTGGAGATGAAGAGCAACTGGAAGCGGCAACTCCGGAGCTTCGTCGCGCGCCATGAAGGCCGAAGTGGAATCGTCTACTGCCTCTCGCGGAAGAAGACGGAGGAGGCCGCTGCTATGCTGGCGGAGGATGGCGTGCGTGCGCTGCCCTATCATGCAGGCATGGAGGCCTGTGTGCGTGAAGCCCACCAGAACATCTTCATGACCGATCCCGGCGTCGTGATCGTGGCGACCATCGCTTTCGGCATGGGGATCGACAAGGCGGATGTCCGGTATGTCTTCCACACGGATCTTCCGGGTAGCATGGAGGCCTACTACCAGGAGATCGGTCGGGCCGGGCGAGACGGCGGACCCGCCGAGGCTCACATGCTCTATGGGCTGAATGACATTCGGATGCGCCGCCGGTTCATTGAGAATGAGGACGCGGGTACGGAGCGCAGGCGCCGGGAGCACAAGCGGCTCGACGCGCTGCTTGGCTATTGCGAGGTTCCGACCTGCAGACGAGTGGCGCTGCTGCATTATTTCGGGGAACGGATCGAGCCTTGCGGCAACTGTGATATCTGTCTCTCTCCGCCCGAGTTCATCGACGGGACGGAGGAAGCGCTGCTGATACTGTCGGCTGCCAGGCGGTCGGGGGAACGCTTCGGCGCGGCGCATCTGATCGACATCTTGCGTGGGACAAAGAGCGAAAAGATCACACGCTTCGGGCATCATTGCCTACCGGCTTTTGGAGCGGGGACGAATCGGCGCAAGAACGAGTGGCGCTCTTTGATTCGTCAAATGGTCGCAGCGGGGTTTCTGCAAATTGACATCGGAGGCTTCGGCGGGATCGGGATCACTGATAAGGGAGGCGCGTTGCTGCGCGGTGACGGAGCTTTCATCTATCGCGAGGACACGGCGGTTTCGCGCAGCCCTGCGAAGGCACGAGGGCAGGGCGACGGGCGGGCGGAGCAGTCCCTGACTGGCAGGGAAACGATGCTGTTGGATGTTCTCAAGGCGTTGCGGCTGGAACTGGCAAGGGAGCGCGGGGTGCCCGCCTTTGTCGTGTTTCACGACCGCACGTTGATCGACATGGCGCGACGCTGGCCGCGCACCGAGGCGGAATTCGCCGAGGTCAGCGGTGTCGGGGAAACGAAGCTGAAGCAGTTCGCCGGGCCGTTCCTGGCCGCGATCGACGCTGCTCTGTCCGATACGGACAAGAGCGTTTGAACTTCCGGGATCGAAATTTTCAAGTGCGCAACAGATATTTCCACACCTGTCATGGGATCGAAAGACACTGCCCAAAGCTGAATCGAAGCCGATGGGGGCCGTTGAAAAAGTTTAACGAATGAAGAATCGCGTTTGTTGTAGGGACAGGCCTCCGTGCCTGTCCGGCTGCCGTTCCGGCGTGGGAGGACACATAGGTCCTCCCCTGCGGGGTACGCGATGGGGNTCCAGGGGCCATGGACAGGCACGGAGGCCTGTCCCTACCACGACCTTTATTCGGAGAGTTGTCACTTGCGGGTAAAACGTGATTGATGCGAGAGGGCCGGGTGATCCCACAGCCTCATTTGAGGATACTGCAAGAGAATCCCGACCGAGTTGGGGTTGTTGAAAAAATCCTCCGGGGGAATGATCCCCCATAAGAGCGCCGTCCAATGCGGGAAGGTGGTTTTGCTCCTCGCTTTTGATCGTCATTCCGGCGAAAGCCGGAATCCAGGGACTTTGCCTTTTTTTTATTTCTTTCGTATTCCCGCGAGTGAGTAGGGGAAGAAAAAGCGGAGTGTCGCCATTCTCCTCGCCTCTGGATTCCGGCATTCGCCGGAATGACGGCTCTGGCCAATTCCGAGCGGGGAGGGGTTTTTCAACAACCCCCGATTGGACGGTCTGTGTTCGTTGCCTGTCGGAGCCGATTGGGTTCGCAGGTGCGCCGGAATGGCGGGTTAATTTCTACCCGTAGTGACAGCCCCTCCTCGGGGCTGTCACACAGGCCCCCGCGCCCCTCCTCACGCGGGACGACCACGGGGGGCTGCCAGGTTCGTTCTCANCCCCCGCCGTTTCCGGCCAGCGCTTCGGCCACGTCATCCAGCTTCAGCCTCCCGAGCGTCGCCGCCGTGGGGAACCCGTTCTCATCCCAGCCACGGATGCCGTAGAACTCGTTTTTCATGCCCTCCAGTTCATCGGGCGGGCAGTGCATCCCCTTGTGCGGGCCGTCGGGAATCGGCTCGTGCATCACCTTGTACGGCAGCATGTCGTCCGCGCGGCTCACCCCTTCGCGCACGTGGAGGGCGCGCTCCAGGTTGCAGATGCGCTCGCCGGTTTCTTCGAGTTCCTCCGCCGTCGTATCCCACCCCGTCACCAGGTTGAGCATCTCCGCGTATTTCTCGTTTATCATCGCCCCGTAGCCGCGCTCGGCCGTGAAGCGGCACTGGGTGATGGAGTCGCCGAGTGCGGTGAAGTTCTGCGTGCGCACGGCGAACTCGGGCTTGCCGTCGGTCGAGGTGTTGTCGTGGTCCGAGGCGTACTGCAGGGTGGGGCGGGTGTCGTGGTGGCTCCCGCCCCGCGTGCCCGTGGCGTAGCCGATGGACATGCCCTTGAGCGCGCGCGCGCTGTGCGCGGGAAGCTCGAGCCCGCGCGAGGCATACAGCAGATTCGGCGCGTCGCCGCCGATTTCCGCGGCCAGGCGCTTGCCGCCTTCCGCCAGCCTGTCGCCGAAGCCCTTGCGGTGGGTCATGTCCTCCAGGAGCCTCAGCATGGTGGCCGAATCGCCCCAGTTGAGCGGCTCGCCGACTTCCGCCTCGCTCAATAGTCCTTTCTCCATGCTCTCGAAAGCGAGCGAGAGCGTGACGCCTGCGGATATCGTGTCCAGCCCCAGTTCGTCACACAGCATGTTCGCCTGGAGCATCACGCCCGGGTCGCCGATGCCCAGCATGGTCCCCAGCGCGAAGATGGTCTCGTACTCGGGGAGTTTCCAAACCAGGCCGTCGAACTCGCCGCCCTTCATCAGGTAATTCTTGCCGCATGCCACCGGGCATTTGAGGCAGGTGGTGTGCTTGTCCAGAAAATTGTCGTGCATGTACTCGCCGCTGATGGGTTCGCAGTTCTCGAAAATCTCGCTCATGAGGTTCCGCGTGCCGAGCGCGCCCATCTTGTTGATCATGTTGACGAGGATCGGCGTGCCGTATTTGTGGAGCGCTGCCGTGCCCGTCCGCACGTCCTCGGCCGTCTCGTTCACGTAGGTCCTGAGCGCCTTGGCGTCCGCCCAGGCGGTTTTCGCCTTGCCGCGCACGGCGATGGCCTTGACGTTCTTGCTGCCCAGGACGGCCGCCATGCCCCCGCGTCCGCTGATGCCGTCGCGGCTCTTGCGCCAGGTGTGCGCCATGGCCGCGAAGCGCACCTGGTTCTCGCCGGCGGGGCCGATGGCCAGAACGTCGGTGCCGCCCTCGTCCTCGGTGATGGTGTCGCACGTCTCGCGAATCCATTTCCCCTTCAAATGGCTCGCGTCCTTAAACGCCACGCCGTCTTCCGTCAGCATCAGGTATACGAGGGAATCCGCTTTTCCGTGCAGGACGACGGCGTCGACCCCTGTGCGCTTGAGCGTGATGGGCCAGGCGCCGCCGAAGGTGGAGTCGAAGAAAAGCCCGGTGAGCGGGCTGATGGCGGCGGCGCACGCGCGGCTCGCGCTCGGCACGGCGGAATCCGTATAAGGCCCCACGGCGAAGACAATGACGTTTTCAGGCGATAGCGCGTCGGTGCGGGGCTTCAGGTGGTCCCAGAGGATTTTGGCGCAGAAGCCGTTGCCGCCCAGGTACTTGCGGCCCATCTCCTCACCGAATTCCTCGGTGCGGGACGTGCGGTTGCTGAGGTCGATGTGCAGTATTTTTCCTTGATATCCGAGCATTTGCGGTCCCCACGCGATCGAATGAGCGAAATCTGATTCTGTTGGAAGCCCTAGTGTAAACATTTAGGCGTTTTGTGCAAGACCGGTTCCGACTGGGAAGAGTAGTTGAAAAAGCCTTTGTCAAAGGAGCAACCCCCCAATCCCCCTTGTCAGGGGGGGTTGGTTTTGCGGGGACAGGTCGTGACCTGTCCCCGCAAATGAAATGAGAATCAAGACGGTTTGCCGTCATTCCGGCTTTCGCAGGAGTGACGATCAAAGACGAACGCGGGCGACCACAGGGAAGTGCCCCCCTACCCCGGAACCTCCATGCGCCGGTAGGACTCGGCGCAATCGAGGCCGCCCTCCTCGCCGGAGCGCTTCGACCAGTTGCGAAGATGGGGAACCAGTTCTTCAAAATCCTCGACCTGGCTCTTGTGGCATCTGAGCGCTTTCACTTTGAGGTCGAACGTATCGGTGATGTCCACCCAGGTATCCGCGCCGCGAATCGTCTTGAAATAGACCTCCTTGGGCGTGTGCGGCTCCAATCCTTCCGCAAGCAGTTCCGGAAAATAGTTCTCGTTACCCACGGCGGGATAGAGCGCATCGAAAACCGCCTTGGCGATGGCGCGGTGATCGCGGTGGTAGCCGTAGAAACTGTCGAAGGCGTCGTTCGCCGGGTCGTCGGCGATCACCAGGTCCGGCTTGCATTCTCTCATCACGTGCACGAGGTCGCGCCCGAGTTCCGTGGTGTTGCGCACTTCCCCGTCCGTATGGCGCAGGAAATAAATTTGCTCCACGCCCACGACGGCCGCCGCTGCGCGCTGTTCGCTCTCCCGAATCGCTCTTTTATCGTCAATGGTCAACCGGCGCGATTCGGGGCCGTTCACGCCCTTGTCCCCGCTCGTGGCGAGGCAATACTCGACCCGCCTGCCTTCGCGGGTCCACTTGGCGGCCGAGCCTGCACAGCGGAACTCGATATCGTCGGGGTGCGCACAGATGATGAGGATTTTCTGATGTTCCATCGGGGTTTCCTTATGTGGGCCGTGCGGCAAGGCGACTTATAGCAGGGGGCGAAGCGCATCGCAAAGAGGTAAGGAGCAACCCGCCGCTCCGCCTCACCCTGAGTAGCGGCGAAGCCGCCTATCGAAGGGTGAAACTCGCGCCCGCCGGGGTCAGTTCCGACCGCGTAGGGAGGAACTGCCTGCCATCCTTCGATACGGCGCTTACGCGCCTGCCCAGGATGAGGCGTCAGGGTTCTGTTGGTCGCTACCCCGAAAATCTGCTAAAAATAACGAAAAACACCTGTGCGAGATTTGTTGCGAACCCTATATGAGGAGACCGAGATGTCCAGAATCACGCCGGTGCCCGATGACGCCACGGGCGATCATGAACCGCTCTTTGAACAATCGAGGGAAAGATGGGGCACGGTGCCCAGCTTCTACCGCGCCCTGGCCCATTCGCCGGAAGCCTTGCGCCACATCATGAGCCTGACGGTGGCCCTGAGAAGCCAGTGGCGGGCCGATCCGTCGAGAATGCGCCTGATGCAGCTTGCGATCCTGACGCCTTCTCTCATCAACGACTGCGAGATATGAACGAACCACAACGTCAAGCTTGGTCAAGCTGCCGGTCTGAATGATGAGCATGTAGCGTTGATAGTCGATGGATGGGAAAAGAGCGACCTGTTCGATGAGCGGGAAAAGGCGGTAATTCGCTGGGCGACCGCATTGACGAGAAACACGGCCGCCGCCGATGATGCCTGTTTCGCGCCGCTCAAGGAGTTTTTCAGCGAAAAGGACATCGTGGAACTCACGTTGTTCACCTGCCTGTTCAACGCCTGGAACCGCCTGCAGGACGGCCTCCACAACCCCGTGGAGCCGCAGGACGACATCATCGGCTGGAAGGAATGGGAGGAAGTCGCGCAGGTGTCGGGATAGGTGGGGGGTGAGGAGCATCGGTTTCGTAGGAGCACTCCTGTAGGGGCGACCCCCCGTGGTCGCCCATTGTCGGACAGGCACAGGGGCCTGTCCCTACCGGAGATAGGAAATTGCTGTTGTAGGGGCCGCATATATGCGGCCCGCGCAGACGAGAAAAATCCATGCGTGTCGACAATTCCCAGATTACTGTCCGTCCTGGTGCAAGCGGCGGGGATTCACCCGTGGGTCGCATATATGCGACCCCTACAAGTTTCTCCATGTGAGGGCAATTATGGACTTAGGCATTAAAGGAAAATCGGCCCTCGTGACGGGCGGCAGCCGGGGCATCGGCCGCGAGACGGCGAGGCGCTTTCTCGAAGAGGGTGCGCGCGTGTTCACCTGTGCGAGAAACGAGGTGGCTCTCGCCGAAACCTGCGCCGGGCTCGCCGCTGAGACGGGAGGTGAAATCCATTACGCCGTGGCGGATACCTCGAACGAGACGGAACTCGCGCCCCTGGTCGAGCGCGCGCAGGAAAAACTGGGGACCATCGACATTCTGGTGAACAATGCGGGCACCATGAGTTCGGGCAGGTTCGAGGCGCTCGATGACGCCGCTCTGCAGAAACAACTCGACACCAAGCTGTTCGGCTTCCTGCGCCTCATACGCCTCGTGGAGCCAGGGATGCGCGCGAATGGATGGGGCCGCATCGTGAACATGATCGGCGGCGCCGGGAAGGAACCCGACCCCTACATGTTCGGCAGCGGCATGACGAACAGCGCGCTCCTGAACATGACGAAATCGCTTTCCACCGAATTCGGAGAGGCCGGGATTCATGTGAACGCGGTATGTCCCGGCTGGGTGGATACCGCGCTGTGGCGGATGAACGCCCAGGGGCTTGCGGCGGAACTCGATGCCGGTTCCGAAGATGAGGCCCGCCGCCGCGCGGCGCGAAAGAACGCGCTGGGCCGTTTCGGCAAGCCCGAGGAGTTGGCCGACGCCATCGTCTTTCTCTGCTCGAAACGTGCGAGCTACATCACCGGAATTTCCTTGAATCTTGACGGCGGCAGGCTCAAGTCGCTCTGGTAAGTCAGTCGCGACCGAAGTGGAAGCGATTGCTCAGCTTGGGATTTTGCCCGTCATTCCGGCGTATGCCGGAATCCATCGAATTTGCCCCTTGTTTTTTCAATACTGTCCAGGGTGTATGGGTTGTTCGGGGTTGACGTGTTTGTCGACAGATGAGTCAACCCTTCCATGAGTCATTCTGCGTCGTCGCCTGGTTCATTTCCGGGGTCCTGATTTGATATTTCAGAGGAGAAGATCGTACGTCTGGAGCTTGAGAGCGTCCGGTTTCGGGAACGGATTTTGGAGTGGGAGCGTCGTCTTGCTCTGGACGGCGCCTACCGCGGTCAGCTGATGATAAAAAATATTGACTTAAGAAGAATCACTGAGCTATATTTCCCCTGGTTATGGTACATTCTGGTATAAATTTCAGATATTGCCCGAATCGGGGAGGAGAACATCATGAAGTTCATCGCCAGTGCCGCAATCATCGCGCTTACGATGTTCGCAGGCGCCGAACTAGGTTGGGCGGAGGAATTGACGGACAATCGAACGACGGTCAATCGAGCACCGGTCGTTAACGGCCATATTCCCGGTTACTCTTTTAATCTGGGGGGCATTTCGATGTCGGTTGACCTGGGGATCTACTTCAGCGATCCGGACGATGATGACCTGAAATATACGGTCACCTCGCTCGACACCAGCATAATTACGGCCAGCTTGTCCGTAGACACCGTCAATCTCTCGCCGGTTGGACTGGGCCCGACGAACGTGGAGGTGACTGCCGAGGACCCGGGTGGCCTGAGCGTGACAGATTACATCTCGATTCACGTGTCTCCC